>ENA-OSEY01000268-OSEY01000268.1-marine-metagenome-genome-assembly--contig:-NODE-268-length-38375-cov-5.134576_pt1 | contig 38375 bp, 32 predicted proteins | sample MGYA00248465_ERZ534230 | MGnify/ENA primary metagenome ERZ534230 (study PRJEB26409, sample SAMN06344110) | marine metagenome | isolation source: Sea water from surface | place: Atlantic Ocean:Southern... | reverse complement strand
TATTAGCTGATTTTCAAAAATATCCGTATTGGGTTTGTGTCCAATGGCAATAAATACACCATTTAATGCAATCTGCGTACCTGAATCTAATAATATTCCTGAAACTAAATTGTCATCGCCTAGGACTTCTTGTAATTGTGAATTCCAGTGAATTTCTATTTTCCCTTCTTTTTGCTTTTCAAATATCCTATCTTGTAAAATTTGTTCTGCTCTGAGTTTGTCTCTTCTATGAATGAGATGAACTTTAGAGCAAATATTGGAAAGATATAAAGCTTCTTCAGCAGCTGTATTGCCGCCTCCTATGACACATACTTCCTTATCTTTATAGAAAAATCCATCACAAGTAGCGCAGGCGCTGACACCTCTACCAAGATATTTTTGTTCTGATTCAAGGCCTAAATACAATGCAGATGCTCCAGTTGCAATGATCAAAGCATTAGTTTGATAATCGCTGTTTCCTATCAATTGAAATGGCTTTGATGAAAGATCAACTTTCTCAATATGATCATTAACAATTTTTACACCAAAGGTTTCAGCATGGATTTTCATCCTATCCATCAAGTCTGGACCCATCAATCCATGAGCATCGCCTGGCCAGTTTTCAACCTCTGTTGTAGTTGTTAGCTGCCCACCTATTTCTAATCCAGTGATTAAAATCGGATCAAGTCCTGCTCTCGCTGCATAAATACTAGCGCTATACCCAGCAGGACCTGAACCGAGAATTATTAAATTATTTGTATCTGTCATCTAAGTAGAAGTTATAATGATTTATTATACAAAGATAACGTGTCAGAAAAACGAGTATCTTCAAGATTATCTAAACTCATTAATTACTTGAGCATTTCTTCTGCCGCTAAAAGAATCATTTCAGACATTTCGGTATTATTTTTACTTCTTGTAGGAATAATATTTCTTATTTCCTTGTGGACATATGATCCTACGGATCAAAAACAATTTATAACTTCATCTTCATCAAGTTTTAGTAACAGCATAGGATTAATAGGGGCATATTTATCCTATGGAAGTTATTGGATATTAGGTATAACTGCATGGTTTTTACTTATCCCAGCTTTTTGGATACCAATAAAATATTTATTCTCTGAAAAATCAGATGAAAGACAATTTGGTTTAAGGAAAATATTTTTTTTCCTCTTAGGGCTTTTATTTACATTAATTTCTATATCTGTTTTGATCTCAATACATATTGATCCTTATGATAATTTTTATCCTGAATCTTCAGCAGGTTTTATAGGTCTAACTTTAAAAAACTATTTATTACCGTATTTATCAATTATTGGATCAACCATAGTTGCAATCTTTTTTCTACTAATAAGCTTTACCTTAACTGCAAACCTTTCTTGGAAGAATTTAATTTCTGGCATTCAGGATAAATTAATTAATTCTTCATACTTTCTATCTAAAGTATTTAAGGATGGATTAACTTTTTTTAAAAATAAAAACAAAGAAAGGCTTGAAAAAAGAAATAGACAATCTTTTTTAGATGAACATAAAAAAAAGATGAATGAAATGCCAAAAACAATTGTTAAAGAAGTATCTAAAGAAGTCCAGCAGGGTAAAAAAGTTCATATCGAGAAACAAAAAGAATTATTTGAGAAGTCCTTACCTGGAGAAATGCCAAAAATTTCTCTTTTAAAAGAAAAAAATTCTGATTCAAAAGAATTTACTTCTCAACAAGCTTATGAACTGGATATTCTTAAAAATGCTCTTATTACAAAATTAGCTGAATTTAAAATTACAGGGCCAGAAAATGAATACGCAGTAGTTAAAGAAACTATGCGCGGTCCGGTAGTCACAAGGTTTGAAGTTGAATTACCAAAAGGAATTAAAGTTTCCCAAGTTTCGAGTTTAAATAAAGATTTAGCAAGATCCTTGGGCGTAGGAAGTTTGAGAATTGTTGAGGTTATTCAGGGAAGGGAGACTATTGGTATAGAAATTCCTAATGCAGATAGAGAAGATGTTTTACTAAGTGAAGTTATAGCATCAAAGGTTTTTGAGGAATCTAAAAGCCCAATAACTCTTGCATACGGGAAGGACATTGAGGGTAAGCCAATTTTAGAAGACTTAGCTAGTTTACCTCACCTTTTGATAGCTGGAACAACAGGGTCTGGTAAATCAGTTGCTCTTAACTCAATGTTGATGAGTATTCTGTACAAAGCCACTCCCCAAGAGGTCAAGTTAGTACTGATTGACCCAAAAATGCTTGAGCTCTCAGTATATGAAGACTTACCTCATCTGTTAACCCCAGTAATAACCGATATGTCTGAGGCAGCTCATGGATTGAGATGGTGTGTAAATGAAATGGAACGAAGATATAAACTAATGGCAGCTTTGTCGGTAAGAAATTTAAATGGTTTCAATACAAAAGTTTCTCAAGCAATAAAGAGTGGAAAGCCTCTTAAAGATCCTTTATGGAAACCCAAGGAAGGAGAAGAAATTATAGAATCTGAAATTCCTCTACTCTCTGAATTACCCTTAATAGTAATAGCTGTTGATGAACTTGCTGATTTAATGATGGTCGTTGGAAAAAAAGTTGAACACCTTATCGCCAGACTTGCTCAGAAAGCAAGAGCCGCCGGAATTCACATGTTACTAGCAACTCAAAGGCCATCTGTAGATGTGATAACCGGTCTTATCAAAGCAAATATTTCTGCAAGAATGGCTTTCAATGTTGCCTCTTCAATGGATTCACGTGTTGTATTGGATCAAGTTGGCGCTGAACAACTTTTAGGAAAAGGAGATATGCTTTATGTTGGATCTGGAACCTCCATACCTTTAAGGGTGCACGGCGCCTTTGTAGGGGAAGAAGAAATTCTTCGTGTCGTGAAAGATTGGAAGAATAAAGAAGATGTAGATTATCTCGATGAAGTAACGAAAGCTCCGGAATCGGCAGATGTTAACGTTGATAGTGGCGGAGATTCTGAGAAGGATGAGTTTTACGATCAGGCTGTCGCATTTGTTTTAGAATCTAGAAGGGCATCTATATCTGCAGTACAAAGAAAATTTAGAATAGGTTATAACAGAGCTGCTAGATTAATAGAGGCTATGGAAGATGCAGGTTTGGTAAGCGAAATGAATTCAAATGGAAATAGAGAAGTTTTAGCTCCAAATGCAAATGCTGAATAAACTTTTTGCAATAATCCTTTTGTATTCTCCCAATGTTTTTTTATGTACGGAGTTGAACAACCTCAACTTATATAAAGCTTCAACTCAAACAATATCTTTGGACTTCATACAGTCTTTTGAAAATTCAGAGAGATCATTTGTAAAAGGGCAGATCTTTTACGAAAGACCCAATTTATTCAAAATATCAACTTCAAAACCTACCAAGACAGACTTGATAGTAAATGGTACCGAAGCTTTCAGGACCGATTATCAACTCAATGAAACAATAAAATATGAATTAAGAAAAATTGAATCTCAAATACCAGCTTTACTTCTTTTAAAATCCAAAAAAAAAGTTTGTAATTTTTTGAAAAAGTCTGAACAGTCAGAATTCATAAGCGATGTAAAAGTTATAAGTGATAATGAAAATCTCAAAAAGATAAGCTACAAAGATCAGTTCGGTATCAAAACTGAGATTAATTTTCAAAAAATAAAAATAAATGAAGAACTTGATACGAAACTATTTGATTATAATAAACAAACCACTTTAGTCATTCTCAACTAACATGTTAGACATAAATCTTTTAAGAAATAATTTTGAAGAAATTAAAAACAATCTTAAGCAAAGAGGTTTTAAGCTTGATTCAAAAAAATTTGAAAAATATGATTCTGAAAGAAAAAGACTGCAAGTCCAAACTGAAACCTTTCAAGAAAGATCCAATATTTTGGCTAAAGAAATTGCCAGTGAACAAAATCAAGATGAAAAAAAGAAAAAGCTTCAAGAGGCTAAAGAAGTCTCAAAAAACATAAAGGAATCTAAGTCCCAATTAGATCTTTGTCAGGAGAAACTAGAAACCTTTTTGATGGAAATCCCCAACATTCTCTCAAGTGATGTTCCCTTGGGTGAATCAGAGGAGGATAACTTACTTATTTATGAAAAAGGGGATATTCCTGAGTTTAATTTTAAAATCAGAGATCATCAAGAAATTGGAGAGTTACACGGTGGAATCAATTTTGAGGAATCTGTAACTATTGCGAAATCACGATTTGTTGTTTTAAAAAAAGAAATTGCAAAACTCCATAGAGCGCTGATTCAATATATGTTGGATGCACATGTAAAAAAAGGTTATCAAGAAATTTATGTTCCTTATCTCGTTAATTCCAATTCTCTAAAAGGAACTGGCCAACTTCCAAAATTTGAAGAAGATTTATTTAAAATCTCAAATGAAGATATGTATCTTATTCCTACAGCAGAAGTCCCAGTCAGTAATATCTTCAGGAATAAAATTCTTAAATCTGAGGATTTGCCTATAGAGTTTGTAGCTCATACGCCGTGTTTCAGGAGTGAAGCAGGAAGTTATGGAAAAGATACCAAAGGAATTATTCGACAACACCAGTTTGATAAAGTTGAATTGGTAAAATTTGTTCACCCTGAAGATTCCGATCAAGAATTAGAAAAATTAACTGGTGATGCCGAAAGTATTTTACTTGATTTAAAGTTGCCATATAGAAAGGTAGTATTGTGTAGTAGTGACACAGGCTTTTCCTCATCTAAAACTTACGACCTAGAGGTATGGTTTCCAAGTCAAAAAAAATATAGAGAAATATCTTCATGCTCCAATTTTGGAGACTTTCAGAGTAGGAGAATGAAAATTAGAATCAACCAATCTAAAGAAAATATTTTTTGTCATACTTTAAATGGTTCTGGCTTAGCTGTTGGAAGAACACTTGCTGCAATACTTGAAAATTACCAAACCGAGGATGGCTCAATTGTTATCCCAGAAGTATTAGTTGATTATATGGATGGAATAATTGAATTGAATCTTTCTAGCTAAATACAATTTTCCTGCTAAACTCATTCGCCTTATGGAATTTTTAATTGATTACGGTACCTTTTTGCTCAAAACTATAACTTTGATAGTCATAATTTCTATTCCATTTTTGATTTTCTTTTCCTCCAAAAATAAAGAATCCTCTTCAACAGGTACTTTAAAAATAACCAATTTATCGGATAAATTGGAAAATATGGCGGGTGCTGTTAAGTTTTTAACTTTAAATAAGAATGAAAGAAAAAAGTTGCTTAAAGAAAAGAAGAAAAATTTAAAAGCAAAAAAAAATAAGTCAATTTCTAAACCTGTTTACGTGCTTAATTTTAATGGTGATATTGAAGCTTCAAGTGTTGAAAACTTAAAAGAAGAGATAACTGCCATTCTTAAAAGTGAAACAAAATGCCAAGAGCTTGTTTTAAGGTTAGAAAGTCCCGGGGGTACTGTAATAGGTTACGGTTTGTGTGCAGCGCAACTTCAAAGGTTAAGAGATGCTGGCATAAAAGTAACAGCTTGTGTAGATAAAGTAGCAGCGTCAGGAGGCTACATGATGGCCTGTGTGTGTAATAAAATTGTTTCTTCTCCTTTCGCAATAATTGGCTCTATCGGAGTGGTTGCTGCAATACCCAATTTTCATAAAGTCCTTAAAAAAAACGATATTGACTATGAATTACACACTGCAGGCGAATACAAAAGAACTATAACTATGTTCGGAGAAACTACTCCAGCAGGAAGAAAAAAATTCAAAGAGCACTTAGAAGATATTCACATTCTTTTCAAAGATCACATTAAAAAGTTTAGACCTTCATTAAATATAAAAAAAATTGCAACTGGAGAAACATGGGAGGGAATTAAAGCTTTGGAAGTCGGCCTGGTTGATGAGATTTCTACGAGTGATGAATATCTACTTAATTTATCTAAGAAACATGAAATCTTTGAGATTTCTTATATTACCAAACAAAACTTTCAAGATAGGTTTTCAGGTTTTATTTCTGAAACTGTGACAAAACTTTTAGTATCTCTTGAGTCGTTTTTTGATAAAAATAAATATAGATAAGTTTTTACGAAATTTTAAATATTAAAAAACGTAAAAACCCTTTTATTTTTTTAAAATAGCAAAAATGATTATTAGAGATACCAAAGCTAATAATCCATTTTCACCAAAAAGATTCATAACTTCTGAAAAGTTAATTAATACATTTCCGAAAACTGGTGTTTCGGGACCAAATATTAATCCAATTAACAAAGATATAGCGATAAAAAGACCTAGAACTTCTGTAGATCTATATAAGAATTTTTTTATTTTTTTAAATTTAAAGATATCCATGACAAAAAATAGAGTCGGAGCAAAAGCTCCGACTCAAAGCTAAAATTACTTAAGTAATTTATAAAGCAGTGCTGCTGCTAGAAGTCCTACAATACCAGCATCACCCAATTGTTGGATTACACCAAGTAAATTTCCAAGAACTCCGCCGAAGAACCAAGCATTGTTATCAAAAACAATACCAGCTACAACACCAAGACCGATTACACCGACTAGGATACCAGTTAAACCAGTAACCAAATCTCTAATCATATCGAACGCTTTATCCATAAGGTACCTCCCCATTAATATGTGATTTAGCTAAGGTAATAAAAACATATAGGAAAATAGCTAGCAATATTTTAAAAAAATTTACTACTATCAAAGCTATTTTCTGTCAAACTAATGTTTAAAATCACTTTATCAACTAAAAAAAAATACAACTAGATTATGAAAATACCTGAAAATAAAACCTTACAAGAATTATTTGAATGGCGTTTTAGCAGAACTCCCGATTCAGTAGCTCATAAATTTTTAGATCGGGAAACAACTTATAAAGAATTAAATAATTATTCAAATCAGGTTGCCAATGGTCTTATAGAACTCGGTTGTAAACCTGATACACGGATTGCATATTATGGGAAAAACTCTGACTTCTTTTTTGAAGTTTTAATTGGCACATTAAAATCAAATACAGTGACGGTTGGAGTTAATTGGAGGTTGGCACCTCCTGAAGTAAGTTATGTATTGAATGATTCTGAATCAGAAGTTCTTTTTGTAGGTGCTGATTTTTACCCTGTTATTGATCAAATTTTAGAAGATCTTCCAAAGATTAAAAAAGTGGTTGCTATAGACGGAGACCATGAAAATTATCAAGATTTCATTTCTTGGAGAAATTCACAGAATTCAGCTAACCCAGAAATAAAATCTTCTCCCAACGATGACATTCTTCAACTCTATACTTCTGGAACTACAGGACATCCAAAAGGAGTTCAATTGACTAATGAAAATTTTGCTGCAGCCAATGAATCCATAGACGGAATAGTACCCTTTGAAGAAGGAAGTACAAATCTTGTTTGTATGCCTGGGTATCATGTAGCTGGAACTAACTGGGGAATTTGGGGCTATATATTTGGCTGTAGGAATATAATTATTGCTGATATCGATCCAGGTTTAATTTTGCAACTCATAGAAGATGAAAAAATAAAATCATCTCTTTTTGTGCCTGCAGTTATTTTATTTTTAATCAGTCATCCTGATTCAATCACCACAGATTTCTCATCTTTGGAATTTGTTGTTTATGGAGCTTCACCAATTGCAGAAAGCACTATCGTTAAAGCTAGAGAAATCATGAAGTGTGATCTCTATCAAGTATATGGGCTAACAGAAACAACGGGTGCAATAACCATGATGATGCCTGATGATCATAATCCTGAAAGAGGTAAGTTAAGATCCTGTGGTAAAGCGCTTAAAGGAGTTGAATTAAAAGTTATTGATGATGATGGAAATAACCTTGAAACTGGAGAAATCGGAGAAGTTATATCCAAATCAAAACTAAATATGAAAGGATATTGGAATAAACCCGATGCAACCAAGGAATCAATTGTTGATGGGTGGTTCTATTCTGGAGATGCAGGATTTTTTGACGAAGAAGGATTTCTTTTCATTCATGATAGAGTTAAAGATATGATTGTCTCAGGAGGAGAAAATATATATCCAGCGGAAGTGGAAAATGCCTTGATGAGTCATGATGAAATTTTAGATGCTGCGGTAGTGGGAGTTCCGGATGAAAAATGGGGTGAATCAGTAAAAGGTTTTGTAGTTGTCGGCGAAAGCTCATTATCTGAAGAAGAAATTATCAGTTATACCAGAACTCAGATTGCTGCCTATAAGTGTCCTAAATCTATAGAATTCATTAAAGAACTTCCTCGAAATCCTTCAGGAAAAATTCTCAGAAGAGAATTGAGAGATCCTTATTGGGAAGGAATAGATAGAAAAGTTTCAGGTAATTAAAGAACTGTTTTAAATACTAAATAAAGCTCTGAAAAGCTTATATATCAATGGAGGGGTGGCAGAGCTTGGTTGAATGCACCGGTCTTGAAAACCGGCAGGTCAGCAATGGCCTCGTGGGTTCGAATCCCACCCCCTCCGCCAAAAATTTTTAAAAAAAAGTTTTCATAATCTTCAGAGATAAAAGAATTTTTTTTTATGAAAACTTAATCTTAAAAAGTCTTATTTTGCTATTGCAAAAGTTTTTCACTTACCTAAAATCATACTTAAGCTTTAGTGAAAATTTTATTAACTCGAGACGATAAAAAGGAAGCTAAAGAATAGAAGGAGAAGGGTGAGAAGACGTAAGAAATTACGCCACCTACAGGGAGAAGGGTTTTTCGCCTGTGCTAGTCAACCCACTAGACCCCTTTAACTTCGGTTAAAAACACCACTTTGTTGGTGTTTTTTTTTATACTAACCATATGTCTTCTGTTTTAACTGGCATAACAACTAATGGTTCTCCACATTTAGGAAATTATGTAGGAGCTATGCGTCCTGCGATAGAATTATCAAAAAAATCAAAGTCTTTTATTTTTTTAGCTGATTATCATTCCTTAATAAAACAACAAGATCCTGATTTAACACATCAATCTACTCTCTCAATAGCAGCTGCTTGGATTGCCTGCGGATTGAACTTAAAAAATACAGTCTTTTATAGACAGTCAAGCATTCCAGAAATTATGGAGTTGAACTGGATACTTACTTCTATTACTCCTAAAGGTCTGATGAATAGAGCACACGCATATAAAGCTCTTCAAGATGCCACAAACGGAAAAGACAAAGACAAAAATGTACAAATGGGTTTGTATAATTACCCTATATTGATGTCTTCTGACATCTTGATATTTAATGCGGGGTTGATTCCTGTCGGGAGTGATCAAAAGCAACACATTGAAATGACAAGAGATATTGCTAATAAATTTAATTTAACTTATGGCAATTTTTTTAATCTTCCAGAGCCAATGATTGATGAGACGAACTCAGTTTTACCTGGAATAGATGGTAATAAGATGTCAAAAAGTTACTCAAATTATATTGATCTCTTTACAGAAGAAAAAACACTTCAAAAAAAAATAAATCAAATTAAAACTGATTCTTTAGAGCCTGGTGAGAAAAAACCCAAAAATTCTATTTTGTATAAATATTTCAAGTGTTTTGGAAATGAAAAAGATCTTAAAAAAATAAATGATTATTTTGATGAGGGAATGGGTTGGGGAGACTTAAAAAAAGAACTTTTAAAAATTATCAATGACGAATTAGGGCCCTTTAGAGATAAATATTTAACTTTAATGAATAATCCAAAAGAGGTAGAAGAGATTTTAAGAGCAGGGGAAATTAAAGCCCAAAAAATTGCTTCAGCAAACCTAAAAAAAATTAGATCTTTGGTAGGAATTAGATCTTTATGACTGGCAATAGAAATGTCATTTCCTTTCCTGATAATTTAAATATCAAGCTTTCTGGTATAGATTCTATGCGTTTGCACGAACATGGGCAGGCAATTTTTGTTCATCTAACTTTTGATGAATACTTAAATTCAATAGAAAGTTCATTTTTAATAAATCAAATATTAGAAAAAGGAATGCTTGACTTTCAATTAACTGATTTTATGTTCAACAAAGTCAAAGGTTTTCATGGGCCCTTTAAAAGTAATTTATTAAACGATTCAGATTATCAATTAATTGACAATCATGAATTTTTTGATTCTCTAACAAAAATTATATTAAAAGAGAGAAAGAACACTCCAAAAATTTCTGATGATCTTGAGGAAGCTTTAATGACAAAAATAAAATTGATTTCAAAGAAAGAGACTGAATTTTTTGTATTGAAAAAGGAATTATCTAATGAGCCAAAAAAATTTGAGCACGAGTGGACTCATGCGCTTACCGAATATTATGAATTTCTTATTTTAAATTATTCTTCAAATAATATTTTTAGTTTGTTACTTGCGTATGACTAAAAAAAATAAAACTCCGAATTCTATATGGGTTTTATCTGGGGCTTTAGCATGCATTGGGGCTGGTCAATCAACAATTTTTATATTAATTCCTCAAGAAATAAGATCTTTAGGATTTAATGAGTTTCAAGTAGGACTGATTTTTTCTATTTCTGCTTTAGCATGGATCTTCTTTAGCCCTTTTTGGGGAAGATTAAGCGATAAAATAGGAAGAAGTAAGATTTTCATGCTCGGTATTATCGGTTTTGCTATTTCTTTATTTTTATTTGCAGGAATTATAAAAGTTGCGCAACTTTATCCAATTTCTTTTTCTCTTCTTTTTATAATGCTTATTGGAGCAAGATTAATTAATGGCTTGCTAGGTAGTGCAGTTAGACCCTCCGCAGGAGGAAGAATTGCAGACATTACAGATACCACAAATAGAACTTCGGGATTTGCTAGGCTAGATGCAGGCTGGCAATTTGGAGTTGTTCTAGGTCCAGTAGCTGTTGGTTTTATAATGTTGTTATCTGGTAATAATATATTAATGCCTTTTGTCTTCTTGAGTTTATTAGGACTTTTGATAGGTTTTTTCAATTTCAAATTATTAAAAAAAGACGATTCGTTATTTCAAAATCAGGAAGACAATGAAAGACTTAAATTTTCAGACAAAAGAGTATTTCCTTCTTTGATAATCGCTTCTTTTTTGGGAATTGCAAATGCTTGTATAGTTTTGACTTCCTCATTGTATGTAAACGACGTAATTATAAAAAACCCTGAAGATTTGTATTTCTTTGTCTCAATTGGCTTTGCAATAGTCGCTTTATCAGGGTTAATCACGCAACTTTTCATAGTTGATAAATATTCCCTAAATCCTAAATCTCTAGTTTTTATAGGTCTATTTCTTATGTCTATTGTTTTCTACATGCTTTCAAATGTAGAGGAAATTATTTCCTTCTATATATTGTTAGCTATATTTGGTTTCGGAGGTGGGTTAGCAAGACCCGGTAATGTTTCGATTCTCTCTTTATCAATAAATAAGAATGAACAAGGATCTGCTTCTGGAATGATGGGCACAGTCTTTCCTTTGGGTCATTTATTAACTCCTTTTTCAATAATGCCTTTGTATATGATTAATCCAAGCTTTCCATATCTTTTTATTTCTTTTTTGGGGTTATTTCTTATCTTATATATGTTCTATAATCAGAAACTATTTTTTAATTTTATTAAGACAGGAGTGAGAGAGGATGTTTAGTAAAGATGCTTTAAAAGGACAAAGGATTCTTGTAACGGGCGGAGGCTCAGGATTAGGAAAGGAAATGTCTAGACATTTTTTGAAACATGGTTCTGAGGTTGTAATTTGTGGAAGAAGAGAACCAGTTTTACAAGATACGGTAAAAGAACTAACCGATGAAACGGGCGGTAATATTTCATGTTTTGCTTTAGACATTAGAGATTCTCTAGCAATTGAATCGGCAATAGAAGATTTATTTGCAGAGAAACCTTTAACTGGCTTGGTTAACAATGCCGCAGGTAATTTCATCAGCAGAACCAAGGATTTATCTGCTAATGGTTTTAATGCTATTGCTAGCATCGTTTTTCACGGAACTTTTTATATAACAAACGCAGTTGGTAAAAGATGGATTGAAAATAAGCAAAAGGGCAGCATTGTTTCAATTCTAGCAACTTGGGTATGGACAGGTTCTCCCTTTGTTATACCTTCTGCAATGTCTAAATCAGGAATTAATGCCATGACAAAATCGTTGGCTGTTGAATGGGGGCAGTATGGGATAAGGTTAAACGCAATTGCTCCTGGTCCTTTTCCTACAGAGGGAGCTTGGTCGAGATTAATGCCCCAGACAGGCGACTCTAATAAAGATGAAAAAGTTTCAAGCCAGTATATGAATATTCCCTTGCAAAGGGCAGGAGAAATGGAAGAACTTGGAAATTTAGCGACTTTTTTGATGGCTGATGGATGTGAATATTTAACTGGGCAAACCATTGCAATTGATGGTGCGCAGTATCTTTCTTCATCAGGTACTTTTGCTAATCTTAATAGCCTAACTGACGAAGATTGGGATAATATAAGAAATACGATAAAAAAATCTAATGAAAAGGATAAAAAACAAAGATCAGTTTAAATTTTGAAAGGAGAAAAATATGAGTACTGAAACGTTACAAGAAATGGAGAATATATTAAAACTCCAAAAGAAACTTCACATTGAAGAAGGTCCTGCAAGTATAGAATTAAGAAAGGACAGGCTTAATCGCTGTATTGCGATGCTCAAAGAATATAATGAAGAAATATTGGATGCTCTCCAAAAGGATTTTGGTAATAGAGATCCTAAAGCAAGTTTCTTTTCTGAAATTGTTTCTACTATCGGAGTTTTGGAGCATGCATTAAAAAATATAGATAAGTGGACTAAGGATGAAAAAAGACCATCAAATGTAAATCAGCCATTTTTCATAAGATTAATGATGGGCTTCTTTGGCTCAAAATCCTATATCAAGTATCAACCGCTAGGCACTGTTGGAGTAATAAGTCCATGGAATTTTCCGGTGAATTTAGTTTTAGCGCCTCTTGCAGGTATTTTTGCAGCTGGAAATAGAACCATGATTAAACCTTCTGAATTGACTCCTGCTACCTCGGAAATAACTAAAAAAATGTTTGAAGCTTATTTCGATAAATCTGAAGCGGCAGTATTTACTGGAGATGCAGAAGTTGGTGCAGCCTTTAGTGCATTGCCATTTGACCACCTTTTATTTACTGGAGGAACTCAAATTGGTAAAAAAGTGATGAAAGCTGCATCTGAGAATTTAGTTCCGGTTACTTTAGAATTAGGAGGAAAATCACCTGTAATTGTTGATGAAGACGCTAATTTGTCTGAAGTAGCAAAAAAAGTCATGCGTGGTAAGACAATGAATGCCGGACAAATATGTTTAGCTCCAGATTATCTAATGCTTCCAAAAGGTAAAAGTAAAGAGTTTGCTAATGCTTCTAGCGAAGTCATCGGTGAGATGTTTGAGGATTTAAAATATAATGAGGATTATACTTCCGTAATCAACGAGAGACATTACGAAAGAATTAATGAACTTGTAGCTGACGCAAAAGAGAAAGGTGCTGAGGTATTAGAGATAAATCCAGCTGACGAAGATTTTGAGCAGCAAGAATTGCATAAAATTCCTCCGACTTTGGTTTTAAATCCAACTGATGATATGAAAATAATGCAGGAAGAAATCTTTGGTCCAGTATTACCTGTAAAGGAATATGATGATTTTAACGAAACTGTTAGTTATGTTAATTCTAAAGAGAGACCTCTAGGACTTTATCTTTTCAGTAAAGATAAGGATAAAGAGAAAAAGGTTCTTGAAAATACTACCTCTGGTGGAGTAACTTTAAATGATGTTATTTGGCATATTGGTCAGGAAGAACTTCCTTTCGGAGGGGTAGGACCTAGCGGAACGGGATCATATCATGGACATGATGGGTTTAAGGAGTTCAGTCATGCCAAGGCAGTTTATAAACAGTTTTCTGCAGATTTAATGGCTCAAATGATGCCTCCGTATAAGGGCAAAATGTTTGAATCAATGAAAAATCAAATATTGAAAAAATAGTTTTGAAACAATTCAAATGTCTCAAAACTATACTCCTTTATTTATAGCTTTGAGATACCTGAGGGGGAGGAAGTCCGGCTTTCTCTCTTTCATCTCAGCTCTGGCTTTTATTTCCACGTCTCTTGGAGTAGCTGTTTTAATAATAGTCTCTTCAGTAATGAATGGATTTGAGAAGGAATTAAAAGAGAGAGTTCTAAACGTCATTCCTCATGCATCTATATACGGCATAAATCCTCTCGATGATTGGGAGAATATCGAACTCAACCTATATGATGATAAAAATATTCTTGGAATTTCTCCCTATATTGAAACCGAAGCTTTAATAAAAAGTAGATTTTCTGTAGCTGGTACTCTTGTAAATGGTGTATCACCCGATAAAGATAAAACGGTATCTGTCATACACGAATATATGAAAGAAGGATCTTTTTCTAATCTACAAGATAATAATGGCCTCATTATTGGAAAATTATTAGCAAGAAAACTAGATGTTGATCTAGGAGATAAAGTTTCTTTAATTTTACCCGACAATAACTCTTCATTTGCCGGATATTTTCCAAGATCAAAAGTTTTTAAAATAGTAGGAATATTTAATGTTGGTTCTAAAGATATTGATGAAACACTTGCCTATGTCTCGCTAGAAAACGCTGGAATTTTGACAGGATTAGAAAATAAAATTCACGGTTTTAGACTTAAATATAATAATCTTTTTGAAGCTCCCTACTTAGTTTGGCAATCTTTAATACTTGCTGAGAAAGATACAAATATCTTAATGAATGCAGAGGATTGGTCATATACATACGGTCCATTATTCGAAGCCATCATGATGGAAAAAAGCTTAGTTTTTCTTTTATTATCTCTAATAATAGTTGTTGCAGCCTTCAATATTGTTTCGATGTTGATGACAATGATCAATGAAAAAAGAGAACAAATTGCTATTTTGCAAACCATGGGTATGACTAGTAAAGAAATCTACAAAGTTTTTTTATTTTTAGGAATATTAATAGCTTTAATTGGAACGATTTTAGGTTTGATTTTTGGCTTAGGAATAACTTTCTTAATAGGATCCACCATATTTGAATCTCAATTATCTAGATTAATGGAGTATCTTGGTACTTATTTCATTTCTTATTTTCCTTATGACATTAGAATTGATTCTCTTTTCTATATAGTTGCTGTGAGTTTAGTAATAACAGTTGTCTCTGTAATTTTTCCTGCGAGAGCAGCAAGTAAACTTCATCCGGTTGAAATCTTAAGAAATGAATAATTTACTTGAAGCCAGAGAAATATCTAAAGTCTTTGAAGAAGGTAATAAATTAATTAAGGCTGTAAATAAAATTAATTTTCAGATAAATACAAATGAAAAAATCGTTATTTATGGTAGGTCTGGATCTGGTAAATCTACATTACTAAATTTATTGAGCGGCTTAGACACGTTTTCAGAAGGTCAAATAATTTATAAAAATCTTCATTATGAAAATGATCATAATAAGTTAACTTTCTTAAGAAGGAAAAATATGGGATTTGTATATCAGTTTCATCATCTTTTGAAAGAATTTACAGCTGTTGAAAACGTAGCTTTAAGCGCAATGATTCTTGGAATAGATAAACACAAATCCCTAACTGAAGCTTCTAAAATTTTAGAAAAATTTGATTTGTCTGATCGATTGAATCATTTTCCAAGTCAGCTTTCCGGAGGAGAAAAACAGAGAGTTGCCATGGCAAGAGCTTTATTAAATAGACCTGAATTGATTTTTTTAGATGAGCCGACAGGTAATCTTGATAAGAGTACTTCAAAGGAGGTAATAAGTTTTTTAAATAATATAGCCGAAGAATATAACTCTTCAGTCATTGTAGCTACTCATGATCAAGAATTTAGAAGTTTTGGAGATAAAATACTTACCATGGATTCTGGTATATTCGTTTAAAATACTAAAGAAATGAAAAAAAGTTCCTATTCAAGGATAATTTCTTATGTTTTCCCCAATTTGGGTTTTTTCATATTAAGTTTTGCTGGATATCTTTTATTTGCTTTATCGCAGGTTGGAATTGCTGACTGGTTCAGGCAGATAGTAGATTATATTTCTAAACCAGATAACTCTCTAAATCTTTATCTTCCTTTGCTTCTTCTGCTTTTTGCTCTAGGAAGAGGAATAGGTTACTTCGTTGGACATTTTAATATGGCAATTGTTTCAACCAGATTAATTTATGATCTAAGAAAAGACTTATTTAAGTCTTTGGTATATCTCCCCTCAAATTTTTACGATATGAGTAACAGCGGTCATCTTTTGTCGAGGATGACTTTTAATGTCACACAAGTTAAGGACTCTGGAACATATGCTATAACCATTTTGGTAAGAGAGGGTTTAATTGTTTTGGGCCTTCTAGGATATTTGATTTTTTTGAATTGGAAGCTTACTGCTTTGCTTTTTGTAGCATCTCCTTTTATTTTGTTAGTGGTATCTCTCGCAGGTAAAAGAATGAAAAGAGTAAGTACAAGAATTCAAAACTCTATGGGAGATGTTACTCAAGTAAGTTCTGAATCTATTAATGCTAATAAAGAAGTAAAAATATTTGGTCAGCAAGGAAACGAAATAAATAAATTTGATGCTGTAAATTATGATAATAGAAATCAAAATTTGAAGCTTGAATTAACAAACTCTCTTCAATCTCCAATTATTCAAATGTTTCTAGCATTAGCACTTGCTGTAATTACTTGGGTAGCTTTAGATGCTTCTTTCTTTGAAAGAATGTCTCCGGGAACATTCATAGCATTTTTTGGTGCTGCAGCAATGCTTCCAAGACCTGTGAGGTATTTGTCTCTTACAAATGCAATGATTCAAAGAGGAATTGCAGCGGCTGATGTTATCTTCAATCAAATTGATCTTAAGCCTGAAATAAACGATGGAAGCGATGAAATATCAGACATAAGAGGCGATATTACATTTAAAAACGTCAGCTTTTCTTATAGTGAAAACGAAAAAATTCTTGATAATGTTAATTTTTCTATTGAAAGGGGGAATACTCTTGCAATCGTCGGTAAATCAGGTTCAGGTAAAACTACTTTAGTAAACTTAATTCCAAGATTTTATGAGATTTCGAAAGGAGAAATTGAAATTGATGAATATAACTGCAAAGATTTAAAATTAGAAAATTTACGAAGTCTCATATCGATCGTAAGTCAAAATACAGTTTTATTTAATGATTCCATAAAGAATAATATTTGTTATGCCAAACCATCTGCTTCTGACGAAGAAATTATTTCAGCAGCAAAAAAAGCTTCTGCTCACGACTTCATAGAAAGTCTTCCAAATGGATATAACACTATTGTTGGAGATGATGGTACTTTACTGTCTGGAGGCCAAAAACAAAGAATAGCAATTGCAAGAGCTCTGCTCAAGGATGCTCCTATAATAATTCTTGACGAGGCTACTTCTGCTCTTGATTCAGAATCAGAGAATCAAATCCAAGAAGCCATAAATAATTTAAAAATAGGAAAAACTACCATAGTAATTGCTCATAGACTGTCGACAGTCGAAAACGCTGAAAATATTATTGTCTTAAAAGATGGAAAAATTGTTGAGAGCGGTACACATGAAGAATTAATGAATTTACAAAAATCATATTTTGAGCTTTATAAAAACCAATTTACAGATGAAGAAGAGAAAGAAGTGCCAAAAATTCCAGTTTTAAAGTCTCAATTTTCAATTTCAGAACAAAAAACTGCAAATTTTATCGAGGAAGCTTGGTATCAAAATAAATCATGGATAAAAATCCTTTTACCCATATCTTGGCTGTATAGATTTTTATTTAAAGTCTTTAGAAAAAGAAATTTAAGCTCTGCATGGAAACCTGATTTTAAGACCATAGTCATAGGAAACTTAACAGTAGGAGGAACAGGAAAAACACCTTTAGTGATTTGGTTAGCAAATGAGCTCAAAAAAGAGGGATATTTACCAGGAATCGTTTCAAGAGGATATAAAGGGTTGTCAAATAATAATCCTATTTTGATAAATTCATCTTCCAGCCCCAGTGATGTAGGCGATGAACCTTTAATAATACATAAAAATACTAATTGTCCTGTGGTAATAGGATCAAATAGAGTTAACGCAGCAAAATTTTTAATAGAAAAGACTAGTTGCAATATTCTTATTAGCGATGATGGTTTGCAACATTTTAAACTGGGAAGAGATATTGAAATTGCAATGATTGATGGAATTAGAAAATTTGGAAACAATTTATTAATTCCCGCCGGACCACTTAGAGAGCCAATTAAGAGACTAGAACAAATTGATTTTGTAATTAATACAAACTCTTTTTATTCCAAGGAAGCTGAAACAAAAGAAAATAATTTTTTAATGTCCTATAAGCCTATTCATTGGGTAAATCTAGTGACCAACCAATCAATTAATATTCAAGATTGGAACAAAGACAAGATTGTTTATGGAATTGCTGGGATTGGGAATCCAACAAGCTTTTTTTCTCTTTTAAGAAGTCTAGATTTTCAAGTTATTGAAAAAATATTTCCTGACCATCATGAATTTATTGATACTGATTTTAGTGAACTCAACGACTTGCCTATTGTAATGACAGAAAAAGATGCTATTAAATGCAAATTCTTAAAAAATCCTAATTGCTGGTATTTAAAGATTGAGCCAATCATTGATGAAAAGTTTAGAAATAATTTATTTAAAAAAATTAAAGTTTGAGAAAAATAATTATTATTCCCGCAAGAATCCAATCTGAGAGGCTTCCGGAAAAACCTCTTCGATTAATTAAAAATAAGCCTATGATCAAATGGACTTTTGATGCTGGAATAAAATCATCTGCTGATAAAGTTCAAGTTGCTACAGATTCTGTGAAAATTTCTAAATTATTCAATAGTAAAGATATTGTAATGACTTCTGCTGATCATAATTCAGGCACAGACAGAGTCTATGAAGCGGTTGCAAAATTAGGTTTGAATGATAATGACGTCATCATAAACTTACAAGGCGACGAACCTTTCATTGACCCAGATGATTTGAATAATCTTTTTGATATTTTTTCAAAAAAAAATGTATCTATGGCTACCCTTTATAGTGATTTAATCTCCAAAAGCGATATAAATAATCCAAATATTGTAAAAGTAGTTGTTCGTAATGGAATTGCATTAAATTTTTTTAGAAATACGAAGCTACAAAAAAATCTATTTATTCATCAGGGTGTTTATGCATTTAAATACAAAATATTAAAAGATTTCATTTCTTGGAAGCCAAGTGAAAATGAAAAAAATTTTAAACTAGAGCAATTCAGGGCAATGGATAATGGAGTAACTATTAATGTACTCAAATCTGTCTCTGAAGTTCATCTGGGAGTTGATACAGAAGAAGATTTAAATAGAGCAAATGAGATTGCAAAAGAAAATAATTATTAATAAAAATCTTAACGAGCTTAATTCTTTAAGAATTGCTGTGAAGTCTAGATACTTCATAGAGTGCAAATCAGATAAAGATTTAGACTTAGCCTTTAATTTTATTAAACAAAATAAATTAAAGTTTGTGATTTTAGGAGAGGGGACTAATGTGATTTTTAGAAAAGATTTCGATGGCATAGTAATTAAAAATCTTTATAAAAAAGAAAAAAAAATAACGAATGATAATGTAAAAATATCTAGTGGCTATAATTGGGATAAATTTGTACTTTATTGTTTGAAAAATTCTCTATTTGGATTAGAAAATTTATCAGGGATTCCTGGTACTGTTGGAGCGGGACCAATTCAAAATATAGGCGCTTATGGAGAAGAAATTTCAAATTATGTAAAGCATGTTGAAGTTTTTAATTTTGCAGACGGTAATACTGAGATCTTGAATAACAAAAATTGTGATTTTAGTTATCGGGGTTCATTTTTTAAAAAGAACAATCACTTATTTATAAAAAATATTTTTTTTAAATTAGATAAAAAATTTATACCAAAGAATAGTTATGAAGATTTGAGAAATTTTAAATTTACAAAAGCTTTAGAAATAAGAAAAAAAATTTTAGAAATTCGTAATAAAAAACTAGAGAACTATAAAGTAAATCCAAACGTTGGGAGCTTCTTTAAAAATCCTCTTATGAATAAAAATGAATTTAAATCTCTTAGAGTATTAGAGCCAAAAGTAAAATTTTACAATCAGGACGCTTTAATTAAAATTTCTGCTGCCTGGCTAATTGAGAATTCTGGATTAAAAGGATTCAATTTTTATAAAGCAAGAGTCTCAAATAGACACTCGCTAGTTTTGATAAATGAAGATAAGGCACCCGACTCAATTTTAAAACTTCGAACTAAAATAAAGAATTTAGTCAAAAAAAAGTACAAAATTAAATTAGAGGAAGAACCCACAATAATTTAATGTCTAAAGAAATAAACACAAGCTCTCTGTTTCAGACCATATTAGAAGCACAGAAAGATAATAAGTTACCTCCTGTTGATAAATGGGATCCTCCTCTTTGTGAAAACGTTGATATGAGAATTGCGAGAGACGGTAAATGGTTTTTTAAAAATTCTCAAATTGGTAGAGAAAAAATGATTAAGCTTTTTAGCACTGTGATAAGGCTAGATAATGATGGTTGTTATTATCTAGTTACTCCTGTTGAAAAGATTATGCTTCAGGTTGAAGACAAACCTTTTGTTGTTAAAACTTTTAATAAAGAAATTATTGATGGTAATGAAGTCTACCTGTTTCAAACAAATGTTGATGAAGTTGTGACTTTGAGTAAGAAAAACCCTCTCAGAGTTGAGATAGACGATAAAACTCAGGAACCTTCTCCTTATCTTTTGGTTAGAAAGAATCTAGAAGCATTGATCTCAAGGAATGTATTTTATCAGTTAGTGGAAGAAGCTAGTCTAAATTCTGAGAATAACAATCTTGAGATATTTTCAAATAATGATGTATTTTCGTTAGGAAAAATAATCTGAGCAATTACATGTTAGGGTAATTAGGGCCTCCCATTCCTTCAGGAGTTACCCATACAATATTTTGACTTGGATCCTTGATATCACAAGTTTTACAATGGACGCAGTTTTGCGCATTAATTTGAAATATTTTCTGGCCGTCTTTTTCGACAACTTCATATACACCTGCCGGACAGTACCTTTGAGCTGGTTCATCGTAATCTGGAAGATTTTTAGAAATCGGAATAGAGGCATCTTTTAAAGTAAGATGACAGGGTTGGTCTTCTTCATGATTTGTATTAGAAAGAAAAACAGAAGACAACTTATCGAATGAAACAATGCCATCTGGTTTTGGATAAGTTATAGGATTCGTTTCTGAGGCTTTTTTTAAGCAAGCATAATCGGGAGTAGGGTGATTAAGTGTGAAGGGTAATTTACCTCTAAAAATTAGCTGATCAATTGCAGCTAAGGCAACACCTATAAGGCCTTTGAAGCCCCATCTTATTCCATTATGTAAAAATGGACCCCAATTCCTCGCTTTATGAAGTTCTTTGTTGACCCAGGATTTTTCAAATACTGTTTCATAGTCTGTTAAATCTGCATCATTTATTTTATTTTTTATTGCATCAAAAATCACTTCCGCAGCTATCATTCCTGACTTCATCGCTGTGTGAGTTCCTTTAATCTTTGGAAAGTTCAAAGTGCCTGCGTTGTCTCCAACTATAAGTCCGCCAGGAAAGGTCATTTTAGGCCTTGATTGATAGCCTCCTTTTATTAATGCTCTTGCTCCGTATGCAACTCTCTTCCCTTTTTCTAAAACTTTTTTAATATCCTTTTGTTGTTTCCATTGCTGAAACTCGTCAAAAGGGCTCAAATGAGGATTTTCATAATCAAGTGGCACAACATATCCTAGATAAACTTGATTGTTTTCCCCATGATAAAAATATGAACCAGATATAGTCCCATTACTGGGCCAGCCCATAGTATGCATGACAGTTCCTTCTTTATGATCCTCTGGAGCAATATCCCAAATTTCTTTAAATCCAATACCATAATGTTGAGGGTCTTTATCGTTGTCTAAATTATAGTTTTTAATGAGTTGTTTGCCCAAATGTCCTCTACACCCTTCTGCAAAAATAGTATATTTGCCTCTCAACTCCATTGAAGGCTGGTACGAAGGTTTCTTTTCTCCATCTTTTGAAATTCCCATCTCTCCAGTTAAAATTCCCTTTACTACATTTCCATCATAAATAATTTCTGATGCCGTAAATCCAGGAAAAATCTCAACTCCAAGATTTTCAGCTTGTGAAGCAAGCCATCTACAGAAATTAGCCAAACTCATCACGTAATTACCATGATTATTGAAAGTTGGAATTAAGAAACTAGGGAAGGGAATATTAAAAGATAAATTTTCTGAAATAATAAATTTCACAACATCTTTAGTAGCAGGAGAATTTAGCGGAGCACCTTTATCCTTCCAATCAGGAATAAGTTCATTCAGCGCCGTGGGTTCGAAAACGTTACCCGAGAGTATATGAGCGCCTATCTCAGAACCTTTCTCAATCAAACATACAGAAACTTCTTCATTATTCTCTGCAGCTAATTGTTTAATTCTAATTGCAGTTGATAATCCAGACGGACCTCCACCTACGATCACAACATCGTATTCCATACAATCTCTTTCTATTTGATCACTCATTTAGAAAACCTTTAGTCTCAGCATTTTTTTCAAAATGGATATTTTTCATTTCATCTCATGGGGTAAGCAAAATTATTAATTTATAACCCTTTAACTAAAGGCATTTTAATACTTTGATAGACATTCATCATCCTATAGAATATATCCTTCTTGTGATATTCCAGTATAGATTATAAGGGTAAATTATGAAGATTTTAGTTCCAATAAAGAGAGTGGTTGACTATAACGTTAAAGTTAGGCCAAAAGCTGATGAGTCTGGTGTTGACTTAAACAACGTAAAAATGGCAATAAACCCTTTTTGCGAAATAGCTGTTGAAGAGGCTGTTAGACTCAAAGAAGCTGGGGTTGCAGAAGAAATTACTGCAATTACAGTTGGCGAAAGCAGCGCTCAAGAACAATTAAGAACAGCTCTTGCTTTGGGTGCTGATAAAGCAATCCTAATCGAAACGGAGTATGAACCCCAGCCATTGGGTATTTCAAAAGCCTTAAAATCTATAGTTGAAAGAGATAATCCTGATTTGATTTTGATGGGAAAACAAGCCATTGACGGAGATAATAACCAAACTGGTCAAATGCTAGCTGCATTGCTTGGATATCCCCAAGCTACTTTTGCCTCAGAATTAAAAATCTCAGACGGAAAAGCAGAGGTTACTAGAGAAGTAGATGGAGGTTTGCAGACTATTTCAATAAACCTTCCTGCTATTGTGACTTCGGACTTGAGATTGAATGAGCCGAGATATGCTTCTCTTCCAAATATCATGAAAGCAAAACAAAAACCTTTAGAGTCATTAAGCGCAGAAGAATTAGGTATAGATTTAAACCCAAGAATTTCTACTGTTAAAGTATCTCCTCCACCGGAAAGAGAGGCTGGTATAATAGTAGAGAGCATCGATGAACTAGTTGATAAATTAAAAAATGAGGCAAAAGTAATAACATGACAGCATTAGTAATCTCAGAACACGACAATTCAGAATTAAAAGGAGCAACTCTTAATACAATTAGCGCTGCCTTACAACTTGATGAAGAAATTCATGTTTTAGTTGCAGGATCCAACTGTAACACCGTTGCTGAGTCGGCAGCTAAGGCAAATGGTGTCTCTAAAGTCCTTTATGTTGATTCTCCTGAGTATGAGAATTTCCTTGCAGAGAATATTTCTTTACTTATAAAAAACTTAAGTGGTGATTATTCATCTATTCTTGCACCTGCTACGACAAATGGTAAAAATTACATGCCTAGAGTGGCTGCGTTTTTAGATGTTGCACAGATTTCTGATATAAGCTCTGTTGAATCAAATGATACTTTCCAAAGGCCTATTTATGCAGGAAATTGTATTGCAACGGTAACCTCTTCAGACGATGTGAAGGTAATTACAGTAAGAACTACTGCTTTTGACCCAGTTCCTTCAGATTCCGGTTCTGCTGAAATTGTTAAACTTGAAGAAATCAATGACGCTGGAATTTCTCAATTCATTAAAGACGAGCTTGCCGAATCAGATAGACCGGAACTCACTGCTGCAGATGTCATCATATCTGGTGGAAGAGGAATGCAAAATGGAGAAAATTTCAATTTACTTGAAGGAATTGCTGATAAGCTCGGTGCAGCTATTGGTGCATCGAGAGCTGCCGTAGATTCTGGTTTTGTTCCAAATGATTATCAAGTAGGTCAAACAGGAAAAATTGTTGCTCCAAATTTGTATATTGCAGTAGGTATTTCCGGTGCAATTCAACACCTAGCAGGAATGAAAGATAGCAAAGTAATTGTTGCCATAAACAAAGATGAAGACGCACCAATTTTCCAAGTTGCTGATTACGGTCTAGTTGCAGATTTATTTACTGCTCTTCCTGAGATGGAGTCTAAGATCTAATCTATGTCTAATGTCACTGTTTCTGAATCCGCTGTTATTTATCTTAAAGATCTTTTAAACAGCCAAGAAGAACCAACAAATATTAAAATTTTCGTTTCTGATCCAGGAACAATGAAGGCTGAAACCTGCATTGTTTATTGTAAAGTTGGAGAAGAAGAAGAAGACGATATATTGATGGATTGTGACGAGATATCTATCTATTTAGAAAGTGAAAGTTTACCTTTTTTAGAGGATTGCAAAGTAGATTATCATCCAGATAAATTTGGCGGCCAACTTACCATCAGAGCCCCAAATGCAAAAATCCCTAATTTAAAAGAAGATAGCTCTATAGAAGAAAAAATAAATTATTATCTTTATAGCGAAATCAATCCCTCATTAGCTTCTCACGGAGGTGAAGTAAGCTTAGTCGAAGTTATAGAGTCATCAAAAGCAGTTTTAAGATTTGGGGGCGGCTGTCAGGGATGTGGAATGGTTGATTTAACTTTAAAGAACGGTGTTGAAAAGACTTTGAAGGAGAATATTCCAGAACTTTCCGAAATAATTGACTCTACAGATCATACTTTCAAAGATAACGCCTATTACAAGTAACGTCATAATTTGACGTACGTTACTCTATAATTCAAGAATGAGTTTTACAGAAGATTTCTTTGTTTTTTATGATACAGAAACTACTGGACTAGATATAAATTTTTCACAAATTATTCAAGTAGGTTGTGTTCTGACCGATAATAATTTTAATATTCTAGAAGAGCTTAATTTAAGCTCAAAAGTCCTTCCTTGGATTGTGCCTTCTCCAGATGCTTTTTTGGTACACAGGCAAACAGATTGTCTTGATGAAGGTGTTTCCCATTTTGAAATGATGAAATCATTAAGAGAAAAATGGCTTTCTTGGGGAAAGGATAAAAACTTGATATTCGTAACCTACAATGGTCACAAATTTGATGAGGAACTTGTAAGGAGACAGTTTTATTGGAATCTTTTTGATCCTTATATAACTAACACAAACGGAAATAAGCGATTAGATCTTATGAGTCTTTTTCAACTTATTGGAAATTTTTATCCTGCAGAAATAAAAATACCGGAAGATGAGGATGAAAATATAAGTCTGAAATTAACCGATTTAGCTAAAGAAAATAATATTTCTATAGAAAATGCACATGATGCAATTGTTGATTGTATGCTGATGGTTAACTTAATGAAAAAAATTAAAGATTCAGCACCAGAAGCTTTAAAAGCTGCGATAAAGGGTTCTTCAAAAAATGGAAATATAGAGCTAACAAAGACTAAGCCTTTCTCTATTTTAGGAGAAATCTATCGTAAGAAAAAATATATATATCCTGTAATAGCTTGTGGGCAAAATCCCAACCAAACAAATCAAGTAGCTTTAATAGATTTATATTTTGATCCAAAGAAAATGTTCGAAATGACAGATTATGAATTATCAGAACAATTTGGAGCTGGAGGAGGTCTTAAAAAAATATCAGTCAATAAAAGTGTCCCCATAATGCCTGTCGACAGAATTAAAAATATTAACAATTTTTTAGATTCGCCTTTTGAATTGCTTGAATCCAGAGCTAAGCAAGTATCAGAGAATCTTGAATTTCAAAATAGAGTTTGTGAAGTAATGACCATTAATCAAAGAGAGTATCCTCCAAATAAATATTTAGAACAAAAAGTTTATGAGCGGTTCCCTTCAAATAGCGATAAGCTCTGGATGGAAAGATTTGAGATTTCTACTTGGGCTGAAAAGGCAAAACTTTTAAGTGGATTTGAAGATGAAAGATATAGAGAACTTTCTCAAAGATTGATTAATTATTTGAAACCTGAATTCTCATCTAATAAAGAAAAAGATAACTTTCATGAGTTCATAAAAGAAAGATTATTAACTAATGGCCCATGGAAAATGACATTAGAGAAAGCAATATCCAGAACAAATTCATTAAGAATTGAGGCTGAAGAGAATAAAGAAAACGAAAAATTAAAGATTATTGATCTTCTATTACAGCACTATCAGCAGAAGAAAATTCTTTCTGAGCTTTAGTAAGCTTTACTAACATTCCGAATTTTGGATGATCCATATAGTGAATTTCTCCACTTCTGAATTTTTTTGAATGTTTTACTTCGTAGAGAATTTTTTGGTTTTTTTCCATAAATAAATCAATAATAATTTCATCTTCAAAAATATTTTTTCCAGAAATAAATTTAGGATTTTGTTCTATTAGCGGATCTAATTCTGAAAAATATAATTGTGAATTGAAGTGTAAAAAACGTTCTTTATATAGCTGTATAAACCCAAATATTCTTGAACCTTTAAAAAATCCACTATCAATAAAAACCAATTCAGCGCCATTTAACGTTTTAATATTTTGAAACCAAGATTTTGTTGAGATGACTCTAAAGTCTCTACTTTTTGCAATTTTTGAAACTTCCGCACCCAAAGAAAATTTTCTTGCAGAATCAATCTCAAAAATTGATCTTTTCAATTTCAATGTTGGTGTATAAATATCACTTTCAGTTTCATTTTCAATTGAAAAATCCTCACTATCATCATCAATTTTTATAGACATGAATAAGTCTTTAAATTGATAATCAAGATCAAATGGAACAGAATTAATTTCCAACTCAGGATACGGAAAATCTCTAAGAAAAGTCATATTGTCAGGAAAATTTACAATAGGTTTTGTAAAGATTTCATTTGTTTCGAATTCTGGAAGATACTTAATTAATATCAAATCAACTACGTAAAGTTGATCTTCAGATAATAGATTTATTGAAAAAAGAAAGGCTATTAATGTCGCTTTAAATTTCATCTTTATCGAGAAAACTCTCTAATTTTGCCATTATAAAGGTAAGACGATCACTTTTAATTTCTTTAGCGCTTAATTTAATTTCTTTTACTTTTGATGAGCTAGGAAGCAATTTTGAATTTTCTGCTAACTTTAAAGAAAAGTTTTCATTTCGGAACTTAATTTCTAAGATATTTAATTTCCTTGCTATATTTTTTAGCTTAGATAATTCATAAAGATTTATTATTTCTTGATTTACATCGCCAAATCTATCGATGAAATCTTTTTTATTTTGATCAAGATCTTTATTTTCTTTGATTGATGAAATTTCTTTGTAGATACTCAGTCTTAATTCAGCTTGAGGAATAACTTCTTCGGGAATAAAACCATAAATCCCAATATCAATATTAATGTCAGATTGTTCAATAATTTTTTCTCCACTTAAAACCTTTATTGCACTTTCAATCATTTTTGAAAAAAGAGTTAAACCTACGACATCTATAGCTCCACTTTGTTTTTCTCCTAGTAATTCTCCTGCTCCTCTAATTTCTAAATCTCTCATAGCTAAGCTAAAACCCGATAAAAGTGATTCATTTTCTTGCAATGCCTCAATTCTTTCTAATGCTTTATTTTTTAGCTTTTTGGTTTCATTTAACAGAAAATATGCAAATGCTTCTCTTTTGGATCTTCCCACTCTTCCGCGTATTTGATGTAACTGGGATAAGCCATAATTTTCTGAATTTTCTACTATCAATGTGTTTGCATTTTCTATATCAATGCCACTTTCAATTATTGTTGTGCAAACGAGCAAATCAATATCTTTTTTGATAAATTTTTGCATAATTGAGCCAAGTTCTTTTGGTCTTAGTTGACCATGAGCAAAATCAATAGACTTATTAGGAAATCTCTCAGCCAGTTCATTTTTCTTTTCCTCTAGCTGGCTTACATTATTTAAAAGATAAAATACCTGACCATCTCTATAAAATTCCCTTTGAATTGCCTCAAATACAAGACTTTGAGAATATCTAGATACTATTGTCTTGACGCTTTTTCTGCCAATAGGCGGGGTTGTAATCAAAGAAATATCTCTAACTTTTGATAAAGAAAGATTTAATGTTCTAGGTATTGGTGTTGCAGATAAAGAAATAACATTGATTCCTTTCTTTAAAGACCTAATGAGTTCTTTTTGTCTAACACCAAATTTATGCTCTTCATCAATTATCAAAAGGTTTAAATTCTTAAATGATATTTCTTTATTAAAAAGAGCATGAGTACCAATGATTATTGAATATGAATTATCATTAATCCTGTTGTAAATTTCCTCTTTTTCAGTATTTGTTTGTTCTCTAGTTAGGAGACAAACATTGTGAGGAAAGTCAGCAAACCTATCTTTAAAGACTTCGAAATGCTGCTTAGCAAGAACTGTTGTTGGCGCTAGTATGCATACTTGATAGTTACTTTGCGCAACAATGAATGATGCCCTAAGCGCTACTTCAGTTTTTCCAAAACCTACTTCGCCACAAATTAATCTATCTTGAGGTTTTTTAGATATCAAATCAGAAATGACCTCTTTAATAGCTCTCTCCTGATCAGGTGTTTCGGAAAAGTTAAACCCATCACAAAACTTTTTATATTCATCTAGATCGAAAGAAATTTCAGAAGATTCTTCTAGACTTCTTTTAGCTTCTGCTTCAAGAATTTCTGAAGCAATATCAAAAGCCTTGATTTTTGATTTCTTTGACTTTTCACTCCACTTTTTCTTATTTAAAGAATCCAAAGGGATATCCTTTACCCCTATGTAGGGAGTTATTTGAGATAAATCATTTACTGGAACATAGATCAAATCATTATTTTGGTACTCTATAAGAAAACATTCAGTTCGATTCAAATTTTTTAATCCTAAAAATTTACCAATGCCATGATTTGCATGAACGACAAGTTCATCCTTTTTAAAATTGAGTAGCGAATCAAAGTCTTTTTCCAATTTTTGGGGTTGATCTGAAGAATCTTTAAAAATTGGGTCAATAATTTTATCTGAGATCTCTTCAGAAATTTCTATCTTTTCAGATTCATCTATTAATTTAGTTACATCTTGTAAAGAGTTAAAAATTTCTTCAGGAAGTAAAACGGGTCTATTTAAATCGCTGATGAATTCTTCATACCTATTGTTAATCAAATTCCAATAGTTTTTAGATTCAGCTAAAACGTCGCCCACACTAAAAAAGTTAAAGTCTTTCATATAATCAACTAGAGAAGGCTTTTCTTCATAAAAAAGAGATGAATAAAACTCTATTCCTGAAAAAAATCTACCCTTTATTACGTCATCTAATATTTCTCCATCTACGTTAAACTTGGAACGCCAATTTTTTTTGAAAATTTTTATAGAACTATCATTTAAAACAAAGCCTTTTGAGGGCCTTACAACAAAGGAATTAATTTTTCTCAATGTTCTCTGACTATCAGGATCGAAAATAGAAATGCTTGAAATTAGATCATCATCTAGATCAATCCTGATTGGAAAGTTACTATTAGATGGAAAAATATCTACTACAGAGCCCCTTAAAGCATAACTAGAAGGTTTTATTACTAAATCAAAGGGTTCGTAACCATTTTCAGCTAAATTCATAATAAGTTTATCTCTATCTAATTTTTGCTTTTCTTTGAATTCAAAAAAAAGATTATTGATATTTGCCTTATCAAAAAATGGCTGAAATAAAGCTGGTACTGTAGTAAAAACAGTTAAAGAGTCCTTCTTCAAAATATTTCTAAGTGCAATGAGTCGTTTTGACGATATCTCAGGGTGGGGAGAAAAATTATCGTATGGTAATACCTCTAAATCGGGCAATAAAACCTTATCTTTATTCTGAGATGCTGACCAAGTATTACTTAATAAATCAGAATTACTACATATAACTAAGTTCTTTTGATAACCAAATGTTATTTCCATAATGATTTTTACTTCGTATTAACAGATAAATGTTTGTGTATAATACTGACTTCTAGAAATAAGACTATAAAGAGGTTTTAAATGAATTTATCTTTTTCAGAAGAAGATCTTAAGTTTCAGGACGAAGTAAGATCATTTATTGCAGATAACTATCCTGCTGAAATTAAAAATAAAATGGATAACGGAATTCCTGTTTCAAAGGACGATATCCTTACTTGGCAAAGAATTTTAAGTAAGAAAGGTTGGTTTGCTATCAATTGGCCAGAAGAATATGGTGGTACAGGCTGGTCAGTCACCCAAAAACATATCTTTCAAAATGAATTAGCTGATGCCAATACGCCAACACTAGTCCCTTTTGGGGTAAGTATGTGCGGACCTGTTATATATACTTTTGGAACTCAGGAGCAAAAAGATAGATTTTTACCAGGTATCATAAATAATGATGTTTGGTGGTGCCAAGGTTATTCAGAACCTGGTTCTGGTTCTGATTTAGCTTCACTAAAAACTAAAGCTGTTAAAGATGGTGACCATTACATTGTCAATGGAACAAAAACCTGGACTACTATGGCTCAACATGCTGATTGGATATTCTGTTTAGTCAGAACTGAAACTACTGATATCAAGCAACAGGGTATTAGCTTTCTTTTGATAGATATGAATACTCCAGGAGTTGAGGTTAAGCCTATAATCACTATTGATGGTTCTCATGAAGTTAACATGGTTTACTTGGATAATGTGAAAGTACCGGCTGAGAATCTCATCGGTGAAGAGGGCGCTGGATGGAATATTGCTAAATTTCTCTTGGCTCACGAAAGGACTGGAATTGGAGGTATACCTGCTCTTAAGAGAGAAATAAGAAGGTTAAGAGAAATTACTTCTGAACTGCCTTTAGGTGAAGGTTTTTTAAAAGATGATGATTTGTTCATGGATAAATTAAACAAACTTGAAATCGATTTATTGGCTGCTGAATATAGTGAGCTGAGAACTTTGGCAGCAATGTCAAAAGGCGGTCACCCTGGACCTGAATCTTCTATTCTTAAAATAAAGGGTACCGATTTGCAACAAGGTTTATCTGATTTATTTGTAGAGGCCTTAGGATATTATGCTCATCCTTTTATGTCAGAAGACGATTTGATCTCTAACGAAGGAAGAATTGGTCCTGATTTTGCTGCTAATGTGATGCCTCATTACTTAAACTACAGAAAAGTTTCTATCTACGGTGGTAGTAATGAAATTCAAAGAAATGTTATTGCTAAAGCTGTCTTGGGTATCTAAATGGACTTCTCTCTTTCTGAAGAACAACAGTTACTGAAAGATAGTATTACTACTTTTGTAGATAAAGACTATCTTTTTGACATTAGACAAAAAAACATTAAAACCGATTTGGGTTATAGCTCAGACTTTTGGAAAACATTTGCTGATCTAGGATGGTTGGGAATGCCTTTTTCTGAATCAGATGGAGGTTTTAATGGCGGTCCGATTGATTTAATGGTCATAATGGAATCTTTAGGAAGAGGTTTGGTGGTTGAGCCTTATATCCCAAATGTTGTTTTAGCGGGTGGATTGATAAGCAGATTAGGCTCTGAAGACCAAAAAAAGGAGCTTTTACCAAAAATCATTTCGGGTGAAATCCAAATGTCTGTCGCTTTTTCAGAGCCGCAAAGTAGGTTTGATCTTAACGATGTAATTACCGTTGCAAAAAAAGAAGGAGATAGTTATACCATCGATGGATATAAAGCAGTTGTCATGAACGGTCCTTCATCCAATAACATGATCATTGTTGCAAGAACTTCAGGTAACCAACTAGATGAAAAAGGTCTTACCTTGTTCATAGTTGATCCAACTTTGAAAGGAGTGTCTTTAAGAAACTATTCCAATGTTGACGGGTCTAAAGCATCAGAAGTAACGCTTGAAAATGTTTCTGTCCCGGCATCTTCCTTATTAGGAAAAGAAGGTGAAGCCTTTACTGCTCTTGAAGAAGTAATTGATCTAGCGACCTTAGCTATATCTGCAGAAGCAGTAGGTATTATGGAAAAAATGAATGAGATAACTCTTGAATACACTAAGACCAGAGAACAATTCGGCGAAACATTGAGCTCGTTTCAGGCTTTACAACATAGAATGGTTGATACCTTCATGGCATACGAACAAACAAAATCTTTACTTTTGATGTGCGCTGCAAAGCTCACCGATAAGTCGGATGATTCAAAAAAAGCAGTCTCAGCTTTAAAATATCAAGTAGGTATAGCTGCAAAGCACGTCGGTGAAGAGTCTGTACAACTACACGGTGGAATGGGTGTAACCGATGAAACAAACATTGGTCACTACTTTAAGCGTCTTACAACGATAAGAGCAATTTTTGGAAATACTGATTATCACTTAAAAAGATATTCTGCTTTGTAATAAATGACAGCAATAAAATCTGACTCTAATCCTGATAAGAGGAATAGAGAAAAACCGGATAATTATCTAGAGAACTGGATCGAAAGACAGTCGCTTGTTGAATCGATGATACCCATCATCGGAAAATTCCATAGAGAAAAAAATGTCCGAATACTGTTGTATGGAACACCATTGATATCTCTTTCAGTGATAGAAATCATGCAGGCTCACAGGACGGTAAGGGAAGTTGAGGCTAATGAACTCAGTGAATATGAAACTTCGATGATATTAGCTAGCCTAGAAAAACTTGATTTGGGTCCAGCTCAGATCGATATTGGGATTCTTGCAGCAGCCTTTATGTTTGATGATCATGGGCAAAATATCGATGAATTTGTCCGCGATCAGGCTGAAAAGGCAATTGGCAATCATGTTCCTGTCCTTGAAAAACCGCAAGATGTGGTACTTTTTGGCTTTGGGAGGATTGGAAGACTTATAACCAGATTAATTCTAGAGGACACCGGTGCGGGAGAAACTTTTTCGCTTAAAGCAGTTGTTGTTAGAAAGTCAAAAACAGAAGATCTTTTTAAAAGAGCTGAACTAATGAGAAGGGATTCTGTTCATGGACCATTCAAAGGAACAATCAGAGTAGAAGAAGAATCAGACACTCTGGTGATGAATGGCAATCCGGTTAAATTTATTTATGCTGATAACCCTAGTGATATCGACTATTCAAAACATAATATTAATAACGCAATTCTAATAGATAATACGGGTGTTTATAGAGATGAATCAGGCCTTTCAAGACACTTAGAATCTAAAGGGATCTCTAAAGTCTTGCTTACAGCGCCTACAAAGGGCGGTCTAAAAAATATAGTTTATGGGGTGAATCACAAAGATATCCTTGAAAAAGATAAAATCTTAGGAGCAGCGTCCTGTACTACAAATGCAATTGTTCCTCTTTTGAAGGCAATATCAGAAGAATATGGAATAGATAATGGTCATGTGGAAACAGTTCATTCTTACACAAATGATCAAAATTTAATTGACAACTATCATGACAAGGCCAGAAGAGGAAGGAGTGCAGCATTGAATATGGTTTTAACAGAAACTGGAGCAGCAAATGCTGTATCACAGGTGCTTCCGGAATTAAAAGGAAGATTATCAGCAAATGCAATAAGAGTACCAACACCAAACGTATCCATGGCAATTTTAAATCTTTATCTTGAAAAAGAGACGAATCTTGATGAACTTAACGACTTTCTAAGAAAAACCGCTTTTCATAGTATTTACAAAGACCAAATAGATTATACAAATTCACCTGAAATAGTCTCTTCAGACATAATCGGGAATAGATTTGGATGTGTTGTGGATTCACAAGCATCTATATGCAATAAAAAAAATATTGTTATTTATGCTTGGTATGACAATGAACTGGGGTACTGCGTTCAATTATTGAGAGTTCTAAAGAAAATGGCTGGAATAAAGTATCTAAGATTACCTTTATTTTTATAAGATGGAATTTAATTTAACAAAGGGGTTGGACTTATCTCTTAAGGGAGAAATCACCAATCAAGACCTACCAAATGAGAAAAATTTAACCTCAAGAGTTGCTCTTCTTGGTACTGATTTTCACGGAATTAGACCAACAATGTTTGTAGCTGAAGGACAAGAAGTTAAGCAGGGAGAAAAACTCTTCGAAGATAAGAAAAATCCTGGATATTCTCATTTGTCTCCAATTAATGGAAAAATTATTGAGATAAATAGAGGAGACAGAAGATCTTTTTTGTCTATGGTGATCGAAAAAAATGATGATGAAAACTCATTCGAAGTGGATACAACTTTTGAAAAGTCTAGCGATCAAGTTTTAAATTTTTTAAATGATTATGGATTGTTGGGTCTTTTTAGAACGAGGCCGTTTTCAAAAGTTCCTATGGTTGGTTCTTTGCCCAACAAAATATTTATTTCATTGATTGATTCAAATCCTCTTTCTTTTGAGCCTAAAATTATAATTGAAGATAATCTTGAAGCCTTCAACAAAGGACTGGAATTAATATCTTATTTACCTAACGATGGAGTTCATCTTGGTATATCCAATGATGATTTAGAATTGTTTAGCTCTCATAATATTAAATATCATAAATTCAATGGGCCTCATCCCATAGGACTCGTCGGCACTCAGATACATAAGATTTCTCCAGCATCTTTAACAAATCAGATTTGGACAATTGGTTACCAAGAAATAATAAAAATTGGAAAAACATTAATTAGTGGTTATCTTTCTAATGAAAAATACATATCTATTTCTGGACCTCAAGTGTTTGATCCAGAAATTGTTATGACTAATTATGGCGCTTGTGTGGAGGAGTTAACTGCAGGAAAACTCTTAGAAGGAGAAAATAGAATAATTTCTGGTTCTGTCTTATGTGGACATATTTGCGAAGGACCTAAAGCTTATCTTTCTAACTTTTCCAATCAAATTTCGGTCATTAGAGAAGTAAATAAGGACGATCGAGAATTTTTAAACTGGTTAAGACCCGAAATTAGAAAACATTCTTCTTTAAGAATGTTTTTAACCTCAATATTTAAGAATTATAAATATAATCTTACTTCAGCAATTAATGGTGGGTTTAGAGCTATTGTTCCGGTAGGTGTTTATGAGGAAATTTTTCCAATGAATTTAATGATCACCCAATTATTGAAAGCAATTGTTACTGAAGATACCGAATTAGCTCAAACTCTAGGAGTATTGGAGTTGGATGAGGAAGATTTAGCTTTGTGCACTTATAGTTGTCCAAGTAAATATGATTATGGCTTGATTTTAAGGAACATCTTGGAAAAAATTGAGAAGGATGGATAAAAGCATAATATAGAAGAATATCTTCTAAAAACTCAATTGAAATGTTTAAGTCTTTAAAATTGCGCTTATATCTTAGAGATGAAAGATCCGTTAAGAAATTTTCTTGATAAAATTAAGCCTACTTTCCAAGGAAAGGGAGGTTTGTCTTATTATTTTCCTATCTTTGACGTAATTGAAAATCTTTTTTATTCTTCAGACAAAAGAACAAAAGGCTTAACTCATGTAAGAGATGGTTCTGATATACAAAGAATCATGGTGGTTGTTTGGTTAGCTACCTTTCCAACAATGTTTGCAGGAATGTATAACCTTGGTTATCAATCTCTTAATGCCATAGAACAACTTACTTTAGCAAATACAGCTTTCGAAAAAGATTGGCACTGGCCATTAATTACTTTTTTTACCTCATTGAATCCAAACAGTTTTATGGATTGTTTAGTTTATGGAGCTATATATTTTATTCCTATTTATGTTGTTGTCTTCGCAGTCGGAATTGGTTGTGAGTTAATTTTTGCTCTCATAAGAAGGCATGAAGTTAGCGAAGGAGCTTTCGTCACAACAGTTTTATTTGCCTTGTCTTGTCCACCAAATGCACCACTTTGGCAGGCAGCTCTTGGTATTGCTGTAGGCTTAGTAATAGGTAAAGAAATATTCGGAGGGACTGGAAAGAATTTTTTAAATCCTGCCTTAACAGGAAGAGCTTTTTTATATTTTGCGTATCCTGCATCTTGGTCAGGAGACATGTCTTGGGTTGCAGTTGATGGTTATACAGCGGCGACTATTCTTGGAACTGCAGCACAAGATGGCTATCAAACACTTGCATATTCTTGGAATAATGCTTTTCTTGGCTTTATTCCTGGATCTATTGGCGAAACCTCAACGCTGGCTATATTAGTAGGACTTGCGATACTGCTTTATACAAAAGTTGCTTCTTGGAGAATTGTCATGGGAGTTGCAATTGGGACAATTCTAACAAGTTATTTATTCAATATTGTAGGTAGTGAAACCAATCCCATGTTCTCAATGCCTTTTTGGTGGCATATGGTTATAGGAGGATACGCATTTGGTTTGGTGTTTATGGCAACAGAGCCGGTTTCAGGTTCACATACCAATGCTGGTAGATGGGTTTATGGAATTGTAATAGGCGTCATGGTGATATTAATTCGAGTATTGAATCCAGCTTTTCCTGAGGGCATGATGTTAGCAATTCTTTTTGGTAACTTATTGGCTCCATTGATTGATCACTTTGTGGTTCAAAACAATATTAAGAAAAGATTATCTCTTCAAAATGCCCAAACTCAATAAAGATAGTACTTTAAACATTACATTCGTAGGTATCGGTCTCTGTCTGTTATGTAGTGCAATAATATCAATCATTGCTATACAGCTAAGGTCAATACAAGAAAATAATGTTGTTTTGGATATGCAGAAAAAGATCGTTTCTTCAGCTGGCTTAACAACTGTCTATGGGTCTGTAGAAAACGCAATGTCAAATATCAAAACAATGATTATTGATTTAGATAAAGGTGAGATTGTTGATATAAGTCCAGATTCTTATGAACTTGCAAAAGAATTAAGAGAAGAGGGTAAATATAAATTTCTTTCAGCTGAAAATGACATTGCTTCTATCAAAAAAAGAGAAAAGTTCTCCAAAGTTTATATTGAATATAAAGACGACAAGATAAACACTTTGATTTTGCCTGTCAGAGGCTATGGTTTATGGGGTATTCTTTATGGATATCTAGCTATTGAGGGAGATTTCAATACCGTTGCTGGTTTAGAATTCTACGAACACAAAGAGACTCCTGGACTTGGTGCAGAAATTGATAATCCTAAGTGGAAAGCTTTATGGAAGGGTAAGAAAATTTATCAAGAAGACGGTCAAGTATCGTTGAAAGTAATTAAAGGATCGGTTCTAGAAAATAGTGATGATTTTGTTTATGAGGTAGATGGTTTATCAGGTGCAACATTAACTTGTAATGGAGTTACTAACTTAATTGCTTACTGGATGGGAAGTGATGGGTTTTTAAATTTCATTAATAACTTAAAGGAAATAGATGTCTAATTATTCTGAGATACTTTTTAGGCCGGTTTTCAAAGAGAATCCCATTGCCTTGCAAATGCTTGGAATTTGTTCTGCTCTCGCAGTAACCAGTAAGCTCTATCCCACACTCATAATGTGTGTAGCACTGACTGTTACGGTAAGCTTGTCTAATTTTTTTATCTCAATGATAAGAAATATAACTCCCTCAAATATTAGAATCATCGTACAAATGACAATTATTTCTTCTTTGGTAATTTTGGTTGATCAAGCATTAAAAGCTTATGACTATGAAACGAGTAAAACTCTTTCAGTATTTGTTGGTTTAATAATTACCAATTGTATTGTTATGGGAAGGGCAGAAGCTTTTGCAATGCAAAATCCTCCTGGAGTCTCTTTTTTAGATGGTTTTGGTAACGGGTTGGGATATAGCGTCATACTTATAATTCTTGGTACGATAAGAGAACTCTTTGGTACTGGAACAATTTTAGAATATGAAATTTTTCCATTGGTTCAGAATGGTGGTTGGTATGTACCAAATAATTTCTTTTTACTTCCTCCAGTTTCATTTATTTTGATTGGCTTGATTATTTGGGCACTTAGAGCTTGGCAAAAAGATCAAATTGAGGAACCTGAATTTAAAATGTCAGAAAACTCTCCTGAGATCATACCTAATCCTCCGCCAACACCTTCATCGAAAGGTTCAACATGATAGAGAATTACTTAAACATTTTCATCAATGCAATTTTTATAGAAAATTTAGCTTTATCTGTTTTTCTGGGAATGTGTACTTTTATTGCTATTTCAAAAAAAATTGAAGCTGCCATCGGACTGGGTATTGCGGTAATAGTTGTTTTGGCGATTACAGTGCCAATAAATAATTTAATTTATAACTTTATTTTAAGAGACGGAGCTCTTGCTTGGGCAGGACTATCAGATGTGGATCTAAGTTTTGTTGGTTTAATAAGCTATATCGGAGTCATTGCGGCATGCGTGCAAATATTGGAAATGTTTTTGGATAAATATGTTCCGGTGCT
>ENA-OSEY01000266-OSEY01000266.1-marine-metagenome-genome-assembly--contig:-NODE-266-length-38462-cov-5.446945_pt1 | contig 38462 bp, 39 predicted proteins | sample MGYA00248465_ERZ534230 | MGnify/ENA primary metagenome ERZ534230 (study PRJEB26409, sample SAMN06344110) | marine metagenome | isolation source: Sea water from surface | place: Atlantic Ocean:Southern... | reverse complement strand
GAGCCACCAGGCCCGGCAGCCGCACGGAGTGCAGCCGCAGGCCACTGTCCCGCTGTCCGCCGCGGCAGCCCGCCAGGGATTCGTGCTCGTCCACTTCCTCGGGATTGAAGCTCTTTCCCAGCTCCTCCATCAGCTCAGCGGTTTTGATGCAGGTGCCGCTGGGGGCATCGGCCTTGCGGTTGTGGTGCAGTTCCGTCAGTTCCGCGTGGTCGTAGAAGCGCGCCGCTGCGGCTGCGGCTTGCTGCAAGAGCACCATGCCCACAGAGAAATTGGGGATCACGGCCCCACCCACGGACGCCTTGGCCGAGAACTCGGTGAGGTCGTTGAGTTGTTCAGGAGAGAGCCCTGTGGTTCCGATCACGGGGTGAACGCCGTAGGCGATCGCCGCACGGGTGTGCTCGTAAACAACAGAGGGGTGGGTGAAATCCACCAACACGGCGCCGCTGCCACTGTCCCGCACCGATTGGCTCACAGCGCAGAGACAGCCTTCGAAATCAGCCGTCACGGCCACCTCCAGTTCGCCCAGGCCGAGCTCTAGCCCCACGTCTGCCCCCTCTTTGCCGGGGGTGTTGTCGATGGCGCCAACCAGGCTGCAGTCTTCGGCTCCCACCACAGCCTTGATCACCTCGGCGCCCATGCGCCCCAGGGCACCGGCAACAACGACGGGAATCGGAGCGGTCATGAAAGCGCAGCAGACGCTTCAAAGCCTATGGGTCGGCTCGTGTAACGGCCGGTCAGAAATCCTCGCGCCGCAAGGGCCAGTCGCCGTAATGTTCTTCACATTGCTCAAAGCGCGCTGATGTTCACACAGGTCCGCTCCGCCGATCGCCGCGTTGCTCCTGTGGAGGGCCAGAACCACAAGTCCGTCATGAAGGCGGTTTATGTGGTGCTGGAGCCCCAATACCAAAACGCCCTCACCCAGGCAGCAACGGCTCTCAATGCTTCCGGTGGCGATCTTGGGATCGAGCTGAGCGGCTATCTGATTGAAGAACTCCGCGACGACGACAACTACGCCGGTTTCTGTGCAGATGTGGCTGAGGCTGATGTCTTCGTCGCCTCTTTGATCTTCATTGAAGATCTGGCGCAGAAGGTTGTGGACGCCGTTGCCCCGCACCGCGACCGACTCAAGGCGGCTGTGGTCTTCCCGTCCATGCCTGAAGTGATGCGGCTGAACAAGCTGGGCAGCTTCTCGATGGCCCAGCTCGGTCAGAGCAAGAGCGCCATCGCAGGCTTCATGAAAAAGCGAAAGGAAGCCGGAGGTGCTGGTTTCCAGGACGCGATGCTCAAGCTGCTGAACACGCTCCCCACCGTTCTCAAGTACTTGCCGGTTGAGAAGGCTCAGGATGCCCGCAGCTTCATGCTCAGCTTCCAGTACTGGCTGGGCGGTACCCCCGACAACCTGCGCAACTTCCTGTTGATGCTGGCGGACAAGTACGTCTTCCCAGCTGCAGAAGGAGAGGAGCGTCCAGCCATGGAGGTGGCTGAGCCTGAAGTGTTCCCCGACCTTGGCATCTGGCACCCCCTGGCTCCCTCGATGTTCGAGGACCTCAAGGAATATCTGAACTGGACGTCCAGCCGTACAGACCTGTCTGAGGAGGCCCGCAAAGGCCCGGTGATTGGTTTGGTGCTGCAGCGCAGCCACATCGTCACTGGTGACGATGCTCACTATGTGGCCACCATCCAGGAGTTGGAGTTCCGCGGTGCCCGCGTGATTCCGATTTTCTGCGGCGGTCTCGACTTCTCCAAGCCGGTCAATGCCTTTTTCTACGACCCCCTGAATCCTGAGCAGCCGCTGGTGGACGGCATCGTCTCCCTCACCGGTTTTGCGTTGGTTGGAGGCCCGGCCCGTCAGGACCACCCCAAGGCGATTGAGTCGCTGAAGAAGCTCAACCGCCCCTACATGGTGGCGCTCCCCCTCGTCTTCCAGACCACCCAGGAGTGGGAACAGAGCGACCTTGGCCTGCACCCGGTGCAGGTGGCTCTACAAATCGCCATTCCGGAACTGGATGGCGCCATCGAGCCCATCGTTCTCTCGGGCCGTGACGATGCCACCGGCAAGGCGCACACCCTTCAAGACCGGGTTGATGCCATTGCTGAGCGGGCCATCCGCTGGTCATCGCTGCGGATCAAGCCCCGCACCGAAAAGAAGTTGGCCATCACCGTGTTCAGCTTCCCTCCCGACAAGGGCAATGTCGGCACCGCTGCTTACCTCGACGTTTTCGGCTCCATCCATCGGGTGATGCAGGAGATGAAGGCGAAGGGTTACGACGTGCAGGATTTGCCCTCCACGCCTCGAGAACTGTTGGAGGCCGTCATCAATGACGCCGATGCCATGCAGGGCTCTCCGGAGCTGTCGATCGCCCATCGGATGAGCGTCGAGGAGTACGAGCGTCTGACGCCTTACTCCGAACGCCTGGAAGAGAACTGGGGCAAGCCCCCCGGCAACCTCAACAGCGATGGCCAGAACCTGCTGGTTTTCGGTCGCCACTTCGGCAACGTCTTCGTTGGCGTCCAGCCCACCTTCGGCTACGAGGGTGATCCGATGCGCCTGCTCTATTCCCGCAGCGCCAGCCCCCACCACGGCTTCGCCGCTTACTACACCTATCTGCAGAAGATCTGGAAGGCTGATGCGGTGCTGCACTTCGGCACCCACGGCTCGCTCGAATTCATGCCCGGCAAGCAGATGGGCATGAGCGAAACCTGCTACCCCGATTCATTGATCGGTGCGCTGCCCAACCTCTACTACTACGCCGCCAATAACCCCTCCGAGGCCACCATCGCCAAGCGGCGCGGTTATGCCTCCACCATCAGCTACCTCACCCCTCCGGCTGAAAATGCCGGTCTTTACAAGGGGTTGAAGGAACTGGGTGAGCTGGTGGGCTCCTACCAGCAGCTGCGTGAGGGTGGTCGCGGGATTCAAATCGTCAACACGATCATCGAGACGGCACGTCAGTGCAACCTTGATAAGGACGTTGACCTTCCTGAGAAGGACGCCGCGACCCTCGAACTCGAGGGACGCGATGCCCTAGTGGGTGCCGTCTACCGCCAGTTGATGGAGATCGAAAGCCGTCTCCTGCCCTGTGGCTTGCACACCATTGGCAAGCCTCCCACCGCTGAGGAAGCTGTTGCCACCTTGGTGAATATTGCTGCTCTCGAGCGTGAGGAGGATGGTCTTCGCTCACTCCCCGGCTTGCTGGCTGAGGCGATGGGCCGCTCGATTGAAGATATCTACAAAGGCAACGACGAGGGTGTACTCGCCGATGTTGAGCTGAACCGCACGATCACGGAGACGTCCCGCGCTGCCATCGGCGCCATGGTTCGCACGCTCACTGGTCGTGATGGTCGGGTCAGCCTGCGCAACAGCTTCGGTTGGTTCTACGACCTGCTTGCCAAGTTCGGCTTCAAACTTCCTTCCCCGTGGCTGAGAGCCTGCTGCACCGCTGGCTTCGTGCAGATCGATTCCACCGAGCTCGACAAGCTCTTTGCCTATCTGCGCTTCTGCCTTGAGCAGGTGTGTGCCGACATGGAGATGGAGAGTCTGCTAAAGGCTCTCGATGGTGAATACATCCTTCCGGGCCCCGGGGGTGATCCGATTCGCAATCCAGGTGTGCTGCCCAGTGGCAAGAACATCCACGCCCTCGACCCGCAGGCGATTCCTACCAGGGCCGCGGTGGCTGCAGCCAAGAGTGTTGTCGACAAGTTGATTGAGCGTCAGCGCGAGGAGCAAGGCACCTGGCCCGAAACCATCGCCTGCGTGCTCTGGGGAACCGACAACATCAAGACCTACGGCGAATCCCTGGCTCAGATCCTCTGGTTCGTCGGCGTTAAGCCGATGCCGGACTCCGTGGGTCGGGTGAACAAGCTTGAGCTGATTCCCCTTGAGGAACTCGGTCGCCCCCGCGTTGACGTGGTGGTGAACTGCTCCGGTGTGTTCCGCGATCTGTTTATCAACCAGATGGCGCTGATCGATCAGGCCGTGAAGATGGCTGCCGAGGCCGATGAGCCTCTGGAGCAGAACTTCGTTCGCAAGCACGCCCTCGAGCAGGCTGAGAAAGAGGGCACGAGCCTGCGGGATGCGGCGTGCCGGGTGTTCTCCAACGCCAGCGGCAGCTACAGCTCCAACGTGAACCTCGCGGTGGAGAACAGCACCTGGGAGGAGGAAGGTGAACTGCAGGAGATGTACCTCTCCCGCAAGACCTTTGCTTTCAATGCCGACAACCCTGGTGAGATGAACCAGAAGCGTGAGGTGTTCGAGAACGTGATGAAGACGGCGGATGTCACCTTCCAGAACCTCGATTCGGCTGAGATCTCCCTCACCGATGTGAGCCACTACTTCGATTCCGACCCCACCAAGTTGATTGCTGGCCTGCGTGATGACGGCAAGGCTCCCACCAGCTACATCGCCGACACCACCACGGCCAACGCTCAGGTGCGCTCGCTGAGTGAAACGATCCGCCTGGATTCACGCACCAAGCTGCTGAATCCCAAGTGGTACGAAGGCATGCTCGACTCCGGCTACGAGGGCGTGCGAGAGGTGGCCAAGCGCCTCAACTTCACTCTTGGTTGGAGTGCCACCAGTGGTGCCGTTGACAACTTCGTGTACGAAGAAGCCAACGAGACCTTCATTAATGACCCCGAGATGCGTAAGCGTCTGTTGGAACTCAACCCCAACAGCTTCCGCCAGATCGTGGGCACCCTGCTCGAGGTGCATGGTCGTGGATACTGGGAGACCTCAGACGAAAACATTGAGCAGCTGCAGGAGCTGTATCAGGAAGTTGAGGATCGGATTGAGGGTGTTGTCACCGACTGATCTCCGATGAACTGATGAATACCAAAGCCAGAGCTCCTTACGGTTTCTGGCTTTTTTATTGGCGATGAATGAGTTGCAATGCAATTCAGGGTTGCAATACGTTGAACTCTGCATGCCTTGCGGTTGGTCTGATCTCTGCTGTTTTGAAATCAACTCCAGCCCACTGTTGATACATGCTTAATTTGCGCTTTTTCCCTAATCCAAAGGGTTGAAGTTCGTCAGGTTGATCATTGAAGCAACGGATTGACTCCGGAGCGTTGTTGAGACTGCCAAGCAGTCTGTGTACGCGTTTGAGTGCTCGAAGGTTGTAAAGGCGCCAATTGCTGTGATCGCTCCAATGGGTGACTGAATGCTCTTTGTCTGTACGTTCTGTCTTGTAGAGATGAAACAGCAGCAGGCGATTCGGGGCGTAGATGTTGAAACCCGACGTCCACAGTCGTGCCGACATGGCAACCTCTTCCCCATGGAAATAGAGATCGGGGTCGTAGGGCACTTCGCATACGATTGACCCTGGACCGAACAGGAACCCTCCGGCGATAAAGGCCCCGGGGATGGGTCGATCAGGTTGTTCTTCTGGAAGTTGAAATCGGCTGATGCCCCGCAGATTGAGGATGCCGTCGGCATCGAAACCGGCGGCTGCCATCACAGGCAGGGTTGATGTCTGCAAACGGCACGGCTGTTGAAAGCCGTTGGGGTAAACACTGAGAACGGCATGTGCATCGCTGCATTCCTTCCAGGTCTTCAGAAGCAGGTCATCCCAGTGCTCCACAGCCCGCATGTGGCTGTCGATCTGCAGCAGAAAGTCTTCTCCGGCATAAACATCTTGAGCCTGTCGTCGGGCCCAGCAGGCTCCGCAGCTTTCAGTTGCATCGAACCGGATGCTCGTGAGGTGTGGATGATCCGGAAATGCGCCTGTTCCCCAGTGCGGCGGATCGTCAGCAGCCAGTTGCAGGCAGATGCCGAAATGCAGGCGCTCTGGCTGGGCCGCCCGCTCAATCAGGTTGTGCAGTGTGGCCGGGAGATCCGGATCCCGGTAAGCCGCGATCTGAACAAAGATCGTGGAGCTCACCAGAGTGCAGCCGCCATGCGCAGCGTCTGGCTGATGGGGCCCACATCGTGCACCCGCAGCACGGCAGCACCCGCCTGGGCGCAGCGGCAGGCCACGGCAGCAGTTCCCCAGAGCCGCGCCTTCGGGCGTGGCTCATCGAGCACGGCACCGATGAAGCGTTTGCGTGAAGGGCCGATCAGCACCGGTCGTGGCCCTGCTGTGAGTTGTTCCAGATCCCTCAGCAGCTGCAGGTTCTGCTCATGGGTCTTGGCGAAGCCGAGACCGGGATCCCAGATGATTTGGCTCTCATCAACGCCGGCTTGAAGCGCGGCTTCACTGCGCTCCAGCAACGCCTCTTTCACATCTGCCACGACATCGGCATAGGTCGTGAGCTGATCCATGGTTCGGCTGTCACCGCGGCTATGCATCAGCACCACTGGACAGCCCGCATCGGCGACCACCCGGAGCAGATCCGGATCCCTCCGGCCACCGCTCACATCATTGATCCAGTTCGCACCTGCGTCCAGTGCCTTGGCGGCCACCGGGGCCAGAAACGTATCGATGGAGATCAGCGCCTCTGGGCAGTGTTGTCGGATGCTCTTCAGCGCAGGTAGAAGCCGTTGCAACTCCTCTTCGGCGCCCACCTCCTCTGCGCCGGGTCGGGTGCTTTGCGCACCCAGATCCAACACGTCCGCTCCGCGGCTCAGTTGCCGCTGAGCTTCAGCAAGAGCCCGTTCGCTCGCCAGAAATCTCCCTCCATCACTGAAGGAATCCGGGGTGACGTTGATCACCCCCATCACGGCTGTGCGTTGGCGCCAACCCTGGGGCCAGCCGCCTGAATCAAGCCGCTTGGTAGTTGGCAATCCGTCCAAAGCTTTCGGGCTCCAAGGAAGCACCCCCCACCAGCACTCCGTCGATATCGCTCATGCCCATCAATTCATCAATGTTGCTGGGTTTGACGGAGCCGCCGTACTGAATCACCAGATCGGGGGAGCCCACCCAGCTTCGGATCAGACCACAGATGCGGTTGGCTTCTTCGGCAGCGCAGGTCTTGCCTGTGCCAATCGCCCAGATCGGTTCGTAGGCCACCACCAATTTCTCGGCATCGAGACCCTCCAGGCCCTGCTCGATCTGGCGGCGGATCACCCGTTCGGCTTCGCCCCGTTCTCGTTGCTCATCGCTCTCGCCAACGCAAACAATCGGAATCAGACCGTTGGACTGGGACGACCTGGCCCGGTGGTTGATCTGCTCGTCACTTTCACTGAAGTATTTCCGCGGTTCGCTGTGGCCCACGATTGTGTGGGTCACACCATGCTCCTTGAGCATCGCTGGGGAGATCTCTCCAGTGAAGGCACCTTGACCTTCCCAGTGAACGTTCTGGCTCGACAGGCAGACGCGGGAATTCCGGCTGAGTTCCGCCATGGTTGACAGGGCCGTGAAGGGCGGTGCCAGCACCAGGTCGCGGTCGTCCGGGGTGTCAGCAATCAATGGCAGGAAGGCTTCCATGAACTCCCGCGACTGGGCACAGGTCATGTGCATCTTCCAGTTGCCAGCGATCACCGGTCTGCGCACGCCTTGCTTCCCCATGGAATGTGGCAGCCAACTTACGGCCCGGTCGCGTTTTCATCCCCGACAACGGACTCCTCACCAGCAAGCACAACCCGATCTCCCGGAGAAAGCTGTCGTCCCCGCCGGGTTTCAACGCTTCCATTCACCTCCACTTCACCCATCTGGATGCGTTGCTTCGCTTCACCGCCGGTGGAGACCCAACCCTTCCATTTAAGGAACTGATCCAGCTTCATTGGAGAGAGTTTTGAGCTCACCATTGATACTGTGCCGCGATGCTGACCCCATCCCAGGCCGGATTCCGCCGGCTGCTGCCGTTGCTTCGCCCCCACCTGCGGGAACTGCTCTGGGGGGGCTGCTGCATGGTGATTTACGTCGGCAGCTTCCCGCTGCTCGTCCAGCTGGCTGGAGATTTGTTTCCTGCGTTGGGATCGGGTGATCTCGTCCGCGTGCTTCAGCTGATCGGGCTGGCATTGCTGATTTTTGCTGTTCAGAAAATCGCCCAGTTCGGTCAGGACTCTCTCCTTGCCGGGCCTGCACTGCTGGTGAGCCAGGACTTACGGCGCGATCTGTTTCGCCGCCTGCAGACCGTGGAGCTCGGGGCGTTGGAGAAGCTCTCGGCCGGCGACCTCACCTACCGGTTCACCGAAGACGCGGATCGCGTTAGCGAGGTGCTGTACAAGACCATCCACGACACGGTCCCCAGCGTGCTTCAGCTGGTTGCTGTGCTGGGGATGATGCTTTGGCTCGACTGGAAACTGACGCTGGCCATCCTGTTGCTGGCGCCGGTGATCGTCTGGCTGATCAGCCTGTTCGGTGCTCGCGTGATGGCGGCCACGGAACGCAGTCAGAAAAAGGTGAGCGAACTGGCCGGTCTGCTGGGTGAGGCCATCGAAGGTTTGCCCCTGGTGCGTGCTTTTGCCGCCGAGCCCTGGCTGCAGGACCGTTTCGAGACGGAAATCGACCAACACAGGCAGGCACGCCACCGCACCTACAGCCTTGTGGCGCTGCAGCATCCGGTGGTTGGCATCATCGAGGTGGTTGGTCTGTTTGCCGTGCTGGCCCTCGGAGCCTGGCGGATCCAGACCGGTGATCTGAGCATTGCAGGGTTGAGCAGTTACCTGACGGGGCTGATCGTGCTGATCGATCCCATTGCCCACGTCACCAACAACTTCAACGAATTCCAGCAGGGTCAGGCGTCGCTGCGTCGTCTGCGGGAGATCGAAAGAGAGCCTCAGGAAGCCGCTGATCCAGCCGAGGCGCAATCCATCGGTGCTCTCCGGGGCGATCTGGTTTTTGATCAGGTGAGCTTTGGCTATGACCCAGCTCAGCCGGTGCTGCATCAACTCAATCTGCGGGTGGATGCGGGCCAGGTGTTGGCCATTGTTGGCCCCTCCGGTGCGGGCAAAAGCACCCTGCTGTCGCTCCTGCTCCGGTTCAACACGGTGCAACAGGGCGAGATCCGTCTCGACGGCACGGACATCAGCTTGATGCGCGCCCGAGAGCTGCGTCAGCAGGTGGCCCTGGTTCCGCAGCGCACCACCGTGTTCTCTGGAACCATTGCCGAAGCGATTCGTTTCGGGCGTCGTGCGACCGATGACGAGGTTCGCGATGCGGCTCGCTTGGCCAATGCGGATGATTTTATCCGTGCCTTGCCCCAGGGGTATGACACTCAGCTCGAGGAACGGGGAACCAATGTCTCCGGTGGACAGCTGCAGCGGATCGCCATTGCCCGGGCAGTGCTTGGCAATCCAGCGCTGCTGCTGCTGGATGAAGCCACCAGTGCCCTCGATGCTGAAGCGGAGGCTGCGGTGCAACTCGGTCTGAAGCAGGCGATGAAGGGACGAACGGTGTTGGTGATCGCCCACCGTCTGGCCACGGTTCAGGAGGCCGATCGCATTGTGGTTCTTGAAAAAGGAGCGGTTGTCGATCGAGGCACCCACGACGACTTGATGCAGCGTGGTGGGCGTTACCGCGAACTGTGCGAACGACAGTTCATTCGAGATCGGCAAAAGTCCTGAATCCCTCTACGATCTGGCCGCCGGTACACCGCCATCCCGGCGATGAACGATGACTGACTCTGCAGCCCAGAACCCTGTCTTGACCTTTGAGGGCAAGCGCTACGACCTGAATACGCTTCCCAATGAGCTCAAGGAGCTTGTACGTGGCATGCAGGTTGCCGACGCTCAGCTGCGGATGCACGAAGACACCCTCAAGGTGCTGGCGGTGGGCCGTCAGAGCCTGGCCACAGAGCTCAATGAAAAGCTCAAGTCCGTCACTCCGTTGCCCGATCAGGGTTGATCGTCTGACGACTAAAAAGGGGGGCTCAACAGCCCCCCTTTTTTATTGCTCGCCGCTCTGCTCAGTCGCTGAAGCTGTAGGCCTTGGTGAGTTTGAACACAGTTCCGGACAGCAGGATCAAGGCCACGAGGTTGGGGAGAGCCATCAGACCGTTCAAGGTGTCGGCAATCGACCAGATCACGCCGCGGTCGCCGGCGACAGCACCAATCACGACAACAGCCACCCAAGTCAGACGAAAGGGCAGAACGGCGGAATCGCCGAACAGATAAGTGGTGCAGCGCTCGCCGTAGAAGCTCCAGCCGAGAATGGTGGTGAAGGCGAAGACCACCAATCCAAGGGTGACCACCAGGCCGCTGCCGGCGATGCCGGTGTTGAAGGCAGCGATGGAGAGGTCTGCTCCACTGAGTTTGTCGCCGGCTGCATCGAGGATCAGATTGGCTTTGGTGGTGATGATCACCAGGGCGGTCATCGTGCAGATGATCAGGGTGTCGATGAAGGTGCCCAGCATGGCCACCGTGCCCTGGCGAACGGGATCATCGGTTTTGGCGGCCGCGTGGGCGATCGGAGCGCTGCCGAGGCCCGCTTCATTGGAGAAGATGCCCCGTTTGAAGCCCATCAGCACCACCTGACCGAGGGCACCACCGGCAGCGGCTCGGCCGGAGAAGGCGTTGGAGAAAATCGTGGCGAAGGCTTCAGGCACGTTGCCCAGATTGGTCAACAACACCAGAAGGCATGCAGCGACGTAGAGGATCGACATCAACGGAACAATGGCGGAGGCCGCCTGGGCGATGCGCTTGATCCCTCCGATAACGACAGCAAAGACCAGGGCCGCCAAAACGACTCCGGTGGCCAGCTTCGGGATGCCGATCAGGCTGAGGGCAGATGACACCTCAAAGGCCTGAACCCCATTGCCGATGCCAAATCCCGCCAACATGCCGAAGAGGGCAAACAGGCCCGCCATCCAGCTCCAGCCGCTGCCGAGTCCGTTGCGGATGTAGTACATCGGCCCACCAACGTGGTTGCCGTCTCCATCGGTTTCGCGGAACTGAACCGCGAGCACTGCTTCGGCGTACTTGGTGGCGATGCCGAAGATCGCGATGATCCACATCCAAAAGACGGCGCCGGGTCCACCAACGGCGATGGCCCCGGCAACACCGGCGATGTTTCCCGTGCCGATCGTGGCCGACAACGACGTCATCAGCGCTTGAAAGGGGGTGATCTCCCCTTCCGTTTGTGATGCAGCCGGCCGCAGCATCATCGAGATGCCGTAGCCCAGCCGTTGCAGCGGCATGAACCGCAGGCCCACCATCAAAAGAATGCCCGTCGCGGCAATCAAAAGGACGGTGGGCCATCCCCAGACGATGCTGTTGATCGGGCCATTGATGGCCTGAATGGTCGACTCGACTCCGCCCATGCCTTTCAACAGGTTTGGGCGGATGGTCTCATAGCCGGCTTGCACCGGCAATCAACTCAGAGCGATTCGAGATCTTCAAAACGGAAGGTCTGGCTTCCGGCGGGGGTATCGCCATGGGCCTCGGTGCTCACAACCCGCTCGGTCAGCACCCAGGGGCCATCCCCAGGCAGAGCAGCGAAGCTGTCTTGGAAGCTGCTGCGGCCGCCCCTGGTTTCTCCCGTCGCTGGGTCGGCGTACTGACTGGTGTAGGTATGGCTGAGGTAGCCCGCACCCGTGTCGGTGACATCGGTGGTGTAGATCGTCACGACGGTGCCGTGGATGTGACGGTGAACCATGGTCACCACGTCATCCTTGATGCGGTATTTGTCCCCGGCTCCCTTGCCACCGACGAGCACTTCGGTTCCCACATCGTTGGTGTCGCCAGCAGTGAAGGTGTTCTCACCGTGGGTCTGCTCGAAGCTGCGACGCACGCGATGGATCGCGACTTCCCAGAGCTGGGAATTCACTGCCTTGAGAATCTCTTCGTTTTCAATGCCGTCCACCTTGGCTTTGAGATCGGCGCCGATCTCAAACGTGCCCTCGACCCGTTGATCGCCCTGTTGCCAGATGCAGCGGCCGCGATAGCCGGAGAATCCAGGCTCCCAGGTGTAGCGGTTCTCGTAGGCGCGACGGAAGTCATCACGCAGGTCGCTTCCAGGCTTAACGGGAACGGAGGCTGTCACAACGGTGAGGTGGCTTCAGCAACCCTACCGGTGGCCTAACGCTGCATGGCGTGCACGTCCTGCAGGGCGTGGATGCTGAGCCTCGGCTGTTGCTGGAGCGCAGAGATCGCCTCCACCGCTGCCCGCGCTCCCGCAAGGGTCGTCACCGTTGGAACGGCGTAATCGAGCGCTGCCCGACGCAGGTATTTGTCGTCATGGGCAGCTTGACGGCCGATCGGTGTGTTGATCACCAGCTGCACCTGATTGGAGCGGATCTGATCCTCGATGTTGGGGCGCCCCTCATGAACCTTGAGCACCGATTGCACCTTCAACCCGGCGTTGGCGAGCGCCTGAGCCGTGCCTGAGGTGGCCGTTACATCGAACCCGAGTTCGATCAGCCGAGCGGCGATGGGCACCAGAGCCTGTTTGTCGCGGTCGTGGGTGGAGAGGAACACCGTCCCTTGGGTGGGCAGCGCTTCTCCAGCGCCGAGTTCAGCCTTGGCATAGGCCATGCCGAAACTGTCGGCGGATCCCATCACCTCTCCCGTGGAGCGCATTTCCGGTCCGAGCACCGTGTCTGCCCCAGGGAAGCGCCGGAACGGCAGCACCGCCTCCTTGATCGATTGCAGCGGCGGCTTTGGCTCGCTGGTCATGCCGATGTCGGTCAGGGTTTCGCCCGCCATCAGTCGGGTTGCCAGGCGAGCGAGAGGTTGACCTGTGGCCTTGGCGACGAAGGGGACCGTCCTGGAGGCGCGGGGGTTGGCTTCGATGATGTAAGCCACTTCCGATCCATCGGTGTTGCGCTGCACGGCGAACTGGAGGTTGATCAGACCCCGCACCTCGAGCGTTTGCGCCAGGGAGCGACTCCACTCACGAATCGTGTTCAGTGCTGCCTCGCCGAGGGAAACCGCGGGCAAGCAGCAGGCTGAGTCTCCGGAATGGATTCCCGCCGGTTCGATGTGCTCCATCAGCCCACCGACGATTACAGCTCCGGTGTGATCGCAGAGGGCGTCCACGTCCACTTCAACAGCATTTTCGAGGTACTGGTCAATCAGCACCGGATGGTCCGGCTCCACCTGCACGGCTTCGCGCATGTAGCGGTTGAGTTCCTCTTCGTCGAACACCACCTCCATGGCCCGCCCGCCCAGGACGTAGGAGGGACGCACGACGACCGGGTAGCCCACTCGTGTGGCCACGGCCCGTGCTTCCTCCTCGCTGCGTGCCAAGCCGTTGCGAGGTTGGCGGATGTTCAGATCGCGGAGGATGGCTTCGAACTGCTCGCGGTCCTCGGCCCGGTCAATCGATTCAGGGGAGGTGCCCCAGATGCTGGTGCCTGTGGCGCGCCCCTCATCACTGTCCAGCCAGCGCAGCAGGGGAATCGCGAGTTTCAGAGGCGTCTGTCCACCGAATTGCACCACCACGCCATCAGGACGCTCCGCTTCGATCACATTGAGAACGTCCTCCAGGGTGAGCGGTTCGAAGTAGAGGCTGTCGCTGGTGTCGTAATCGGTGGACACCGTTTCAGGATTGCTGTTCACCATCACTGTGGTGATCCCCTGGTCCTGCCCCGCAAAGGAGGCATGACAGCAGCAGTAGTCGAATTCGATGCCCTGCCCGATCCGGTTGGGTCCACCACCGAGGATCATCATCTTGCGGCCGCCCTCACGGCGACTCACCTCAGTTGAAGCGGTAAGGGGCTTGAGGGATCCGTCAGCCTGCAGGGTCTGCAAGGGACGTTCGTAGGTCGAGTAGTGATAAGGAGTTGAGGAGGCGAACTCCGCTGCGCAGGTGTCGACGGTTTTGAAGACGGCGCGAACCTCGAGCTGATGCCGCCGCTGACGCACAGACAATTCGTCGCTGTTGGTGTGCCAGGCGATCTGTCGGTCTGAAAAACCCAGCTGTTTGGCTTCAAACAGGCTGTCGGCATCCAGCTGATCCAGGCTTTTGCCTTTGATCAGCCTGGCCTCCGCCTCAATGATCCGACGCAGTTTGGCGAGGAACCATGGGTCAATCCTGCTGATCTGATGAATCTCCTCATCGCTGCGTCCTCGCACCATTGCTGTGCGCACGCTGAGGATGCGCTCCGGAGAGGGGGTCCTCAGCTGACGATCCAACTCACCATCAGTGAGCTCCGGTTCTTCCCGGTCGCCTCCCCAGCCCGAGAACCCGGTTTCCAGGGAACGCATGGCTTTCTGGAACGACTCTTCGAAACAGCGGCCGATGGCCATCGCTTCTCCCACCGATTTCATTGAAGTGGTGAGCACGGCCGGACTGCCTCGGAATTTTTCGAAGGCGAAGCGGGGGATTTTGGTGACGACGTAATCAATCGTCGGCTCGAAGCAGGCAGGCGTCTTGCCGGTGATGTCGTTGAGGATTTCGTCGAGGGTGTAGCCGACGGCGAGGCGAGCGGCGATCTTGGCGATCGGGAATCCGGTGGCCTTGCTGGCCAGGGCTGATGATCGGCTCACCCTGGGATTCATTTCGATCACCACAACGTCGCCGTTGTCGGGATTGATCGCGAACTGGATGTTGCTGCCGCCCGTTGCGACACCGATCTCTCGAATGATGGCGATCGACTGGTCGCGCAACCGCTGGTACTCCCGGTCCGTGAGGGTCTGGGCCGGAGCCACCGTGATCGAATCCCCCGTATGCACCCCCATGGGGTCGAGATTTTCGATGCTGCAGACGATCACGACGTTGTCTGCCAGATCACGCATCACCTCAAGCTCGAATTCCTTCCAGCCCAGGAGCGATTGCTCGATCAGAATCTGAGACACCGGACTCGCCTCAAGTCCGCTCTTGCAAATTGCTGCGTATTCCTCGGGGTTGTAGGCAATGCCCCCGCCACTTCCCCCCAGGGTGAAGGCGGGCCTGATGATCCGGGGGAAACTTCCGATCGCGGCCCCCACGGCTTCAGCTTCTTCCTGGGATGAGGCAATGCCCGAAGGGCAGACCTTCACCCCGATGCGCTCCATGGCCTGCTTGAACAGCAGACGGTCTTCCGCCTTCTGGATCGCCTTGAGGTCGGCACCGATCAACTCGACGCCAAAGCGTTCGAGGGTGCCGTTTTCCGCCAGGGTGACTGCCAGGTTGAGGGCGGTCTGCCCGCCCATGGTTGGCAGCAGAGCATCTGGCCGCTCTTTTTCGATCACCCGCGTCACGACGTCTGGCGTGAGCGGCTCGATGTAGGTGCGGTCCGCCATCTCCGGGTCGGTCATGATCGACGCCGGATTGGAATTGATCAGGATGACTTCATATCCCTCGGCTCTGAGGGCCTTGCAGGCCTGGGTTCCGGAGTAATCGAACTCACAGGCCTGGCCGATCACGATCGGACCAGATCCCACCAGGAGAATGCGACGCAGATCAGACCGCCTCGGCATGGGAAATCGTCCTTGGCCAAACAGATCAAGCCTCTCACGCGGCCTCGCCCCGACCAGGGGACTTGGCCTCGCTACGGTGATGGGAGATCAGCACCAGAGTTGCAATGAGTGAGCTCCAGCGCCTGAAGGGGCTGCTGCCACCGGAAATGCAGAGCTGGGTGTTTGTGGAATCAGCTGCTGCAGTCGATCCTCCCCTCATCACCCTTGAGGAGATTGGCAGGGATGAAGTGGAGATCCAGGTGGATCTCGATGAATGGGATGCTCTTGCGTTGGATCACCGCAACTTGCTGTTCTGGCATGAGGTCGGTCGGATCCAGAACGACACGATTCCCCGGGATGGCTGGGAGATGGCGGCTCTGGCCATCGGCCTGGGTGGTGCCATCGGTGAACTGTGGGTTCAAGACGGCCTGCTGCTGTTGATGGCTCTTGGCTTGTCCGGCTTTGCGGGCTACCGGCTCTACCTCAAGAACAATTCCGAGAAACGACTGCAGGACGCGATCAGTGCCGACGAGCGGGCGATCGACCTGGCTTGCCGATTCGGGTACAGCGTGCCGAACGCCTATCGCAGTCTTGGAGGCGCGTTGAAGGAGCTGGTCGAAAAGACCCGCAAGAAGCGCCGCCGCAGCTACTACGAGGACCGTCTGGAGGCTCTGCGCAAGAGTGCCAGCAAGGCCAGAGCTGAAATGGCCCAACAGGAGGGCTCACGCAGCTCCGTTACCAGCGAGAACGTTTATGGATAGCGAAAAGCTTGCTGAACTGGTGGCCGATGCCTGTGATGACCGCAAGGCCACCGACATCCGTCTGATCCGTGTCGATGAGGTGTCCAGCCTGGCCGATTGGATGGTGATCGCAGGCGGTCAGTCCGACGTTCAGGTGCGTGCCATTGCCCGGTCGGTTGAAGATCGCCTGGAGACTGAGGCAGACCTGCTTCCCTTGCGCAAAGAAGGGCTGAATGAGGGGCGCTGGGCGCTTCTTGATTACGGCGATGTGATCGTTCACGTGCTGATGCCCGATGAGCGCGGCTACTACGACCTTGAGGCGTTCTGGAGTCACGGCGAAAGCCGAACCTTCTTACCGTCGGTGAAGTAACCGCTTGATCCATGCCAGAAGCGGTGTCCTGCCCCGTTCCACCGGAGCAGCGGCCTCTAGAAGAGTTCCAGCAACTCTGTGAGTCATGGTTCTTCTCCTGGCCAGCGGGTCAGGAACCTCGTCTCGGGCAACGCCTAGCGGGCTTCTGGCTGCTGATGCTGCCGGTGTGCAGCCTGATCGCCAGTGGGAGCTGGACCCTGAAGCAGGACCCGCCCCGGCTTCTGGCCGCTGCCGCTGTGGCCGCTCTTGTGCTCCCTTTGCTGTTGCTGGTGCGGCAATGGCTGGGCTGGACCTATGTCATGCAGCGGCTTTTGCGTGAATCCGTCGACTATGAGGAATCCGGCTGGTACGACGGACAGACCTGGGAAAAGCCTTTGTCCTGGCGGGAACGTGACCTGCTGGTGGCCCGGCATGAGGTTCGTCCGATCCTGGGTCGTTTGGGACGGGCTATGGCCACCTCAGCGGGTTTGATGCTGGCCGGTGCCAGTCTCTGTCAGGCTCTCTGAACCAGTCGGGGTTCCGATGACTTTGCCCTCGGGCTTCAGCCCTGCAGCCCGGTCCGGGTCAGCTCCCCTTGAGGTTTGCTTGCGGCGCGGATCGATCACGGAATCGGTGCACCGCGTCCATGCCGTGGTCTGTGATGGCCGAGGACGGGTGTTGATGTCGGCGGGGAACGCCGGGTTGGAAAGTTTCATTCGCTCGGCTCTGAAGCCCTTTCAGGCCCTGCCGTTTCTCAGCAGTGGAACAGCCGACCAGCTGGATGTTGATGAACGGGGCATCGCCATCAGCTGCGCGTCCCATGCGGGCACCAATGCCCACGCCCGGGAAGCATTCCGGTTGCTCTGGAAAGCGGAGTTGGACAGCTCATCACTTCAATGCCCTGTGCCGAATGGGGCTGACAGTCCGCTTCAGCACAATTGTTCCGGCAAGCACGCTGCCTTCCTGGCCACCAGCCGAAAGATGGGCTGGCCGATCGAGACCTATCTCCAGCAGGACCATCCGCTGCAGGTTGAGGTGAACCGCAGGGTCGCTGAACTGATCGGCTTACCTGCTGAGGAATTGGTTGCCGAACGGGATGACTGTGGTGCTCCCACCCTGATTTTGCAGTTGGCTCAGATGGCCTTGCTCTATGCCCACCTCGGTGCCTCACAACATGCCGAACTCGAGCAGATCAGTCGGGCGATGCTGAGTCACCCCGACCTTGTGGCCGGTGAGGGTCGTTTCGACACCGAGCTGATGCGGCGCAGCCATGGTCAGGTCTTGAGCAAGGGCGGTGCAGAGGGCATTCAATGCCTCAGTCGCGTTGGCGAAGGTCTTGGAGTAGCCATCAAGGTTGAAGACGGCTCCCGTCGTGCCAAGCAAGCGGTTGCGCTGCATCTGTTGCGTCAACTCGAGTGGCTCACACCCATGGGGCTTGATGAGCTCGATGAGCAGGTGCTGGTTGTGAACCCAAGCGTCAAACTCAGCGTGTCCGGTGCCTTGCAGTCGTGACTTTGCTGTCACCTGCGACACCGACATGTATGATTTTTGGGTCGCCGCGGGGTAGAGCAGTCTGGTAGCTCGTCGGGCTCATAACCCGAAGGTCGGGAGTTCAAATCTCCCCCCCGCCACCAAATCTGATTGAATCAACAATCTCCCTTTTGGGAGATTTTTTTTGTCTTTCGTACCCCCATGAGCAGTCGCTCCATGAACTGCGATGGCCCCTGGGACGCGATTGTTGTTGGCTCGGGAGCGAGTGGCGGCGTGGCCGCCATGACCCTGGCCGAAGCAGGAGCGAGGGTGCTCGTGGTGGAGGCAGGACCTGACCTCAGCAGCACCCAAGCCTTCGGGACTGAACCAGGAAATCTGCTGCGGCGGATCGTGGGCCTGACCAGCGGCAGCCATCGCCAGCAGTCCCAGCATCCCGGCTATTGGAAAGCCAACCCTCGTCTGTATGCCGACGAGCGTCTGCATCCCTACGAGCACCCGGCGGATCAGCCGTTTCTGTGGACGCGAGGCCTGCAGGTTGGCGGCCGCAGCCTCACCTGGGGTGGCATCACCCTGCGTCTCTCGGATGAGGATCTGGCCGGTGTGGATGTGGAGGGTGAACAGGTCAGTTGGCCTTTGCGCAGCGGTGAGCTGACTCCTCACTACGCCGAACTGGAGCGCTGGCTGGGTGTTCACGGTGGGCGTGATGGTTTAAATCATCTGCCGGATGGCGACATGCAACCGGCTCTGGCGGCGACGCCGGCGGAACAGCGTTTTGCAGATGCTGTGCGGCAACGGTTGGGGTATCCCGTGATTCCCTCAAGGGGGTTTGGTCCGGCGCCGCAAGGAGAGGATCCCGCCTGGCCCCGTTCCAGCAGTCGCGGCAGCAGCCTTCCTCGCGCCATGGCCACAGGACGCACCCAGCTGCTCTCTGCGCATTTGGTCGAGCATCTGTTGATGGATGCCGGCGGAGATAAAGCCATTGGTGTGGTTGCCGTTGACCAATCCAATGGCAACCGCAGGGAGTTGAAGGCGGATCTCGTAGTCCTGGCTGCGTCCACGATTCAGACCGTCTCCATCATGTTGCGCTCCCGTCGTGGCGAACAGAGCAACGGTTTGGACGACCCTTCAGGACGACTGGGCACACGCTTGATGGACCATGTCTCCACATCGCAGTTTTTTGCCTTCCCCGAGCCTGTTCAGATGGAACAGCCCATGCTCACGGGGGCTGGAAGCTTTTTTGTTCCCTTTGGCCGACACCTGCCATCGGCTGATTTTCAGGGCGGCTACGGCCTCTGGGGTGGCATTGGACGATTTGATCCGCCGCGATGGTTACGGCGTCGCCCTTCGAGCATCACCGGGTTCCTGATTGGTCATGGAGAAGTTCTCCCGCGGGCTGACAACAGGGTGACCTTGAGTGAGCGCACGGATCGCTGGGGCGTGCGTGTCCCCTCGATTGCCTGCCGTTGGAGCAGCAATGAATTGGCCATGGTGAGGCACATGCGCGCTTCGATCCAGGCCTGCATTACCGCCGCCGGGGGCGAAGCCAAATCGATCAAAGACCTCTTCCACCTGCCCTTGGTTGAGCCTTTCCTAGAGGGAGCTGTTGCGCTGTCTGACGGTGCAGCCCCCCCTGGCTACTACATCCACGAGGTGGGAGGGGCTGCGATGGGGGGAAGTGAGACCAGCAGCGTTGTTGATTCCTCTAACCGTCTTTGGCGAGCTCCCAACGTTCTTGTGGTGGATGGCGCCTGTTGGCCGACGTCGGCTTGGCAGAGCCCAACGCTGACGATGATGGCCCTGAGCCGTCGGGCCTGTCTGATGGCCCTCAGTGGTCGGGGCGGATGAACAGATCGTCGAGGTAGCGCTCGGTCACGGCGCGGTCGTCACAGCCGTTCTGAAACAGAAAGTGGGCAAGAGCAGAACTCATCACGCGGTATTGGTCCCAGGTGGGGTTCTCCCCGAGGAAATCCTTCATGCCTCGATAGAGCACCTCGGGGATTTCCGTTTCCAGGCTCACGTAGCTGGCTTTTGCAGCAGTACTGCGCTCAGTGGTCCCCTTTTCATGGCATCGCTCAAGGTGATTTCGATTCATTCCTTCCAGCCTGTCCCTGTCCAACGCCCTCCAAGAAAGCCACACAACGGGTGCTTGCGTCAAAGCCGTCGCCATTTGTTGAATTGCGGGTGAGACGAGATGAGACAGCAGGCTGTGACTGGGTTTGAGCGCAAGGAAAATGTCGAAGCTGGGTTGACCTAGGCCGAATAGACGGTCTGTCAACCCGGCGGAACGATTCCCTCGGAAATTCACAGGTTGACCGTCACAGCCGGCAAGCCAATGTCAGCCTGTGGAAAACTCCGTTGTTTTTTGGGGAAAAAGAGGGTGAACCTTGGTGGAGCAATTTCAATAAGAAAACCTGATCTTTGCTTCGTCGCTGCTGTCGCTTTCGAGAACCGTGTCATTGGTGACTGAGAAACGGTTTCCCTTAAGGGTTATGGACTCAATCTTTAGGAGTGTCTCTTCTGCGTTGCAGCGTTACCGGCCCAAGGGGGTGATCGGCGTGGGGATAAGGGGGGTGATGGTGGTCATGGCTGTGGTCTGACCCATGGCTGTGATCTGGTCCATGGTTGTGGTCTGAAGGGTGGCTGTGGTCATGGGCAATAGGGATGCCGTCGGGTTGGCAGGCACCCGTGCACTCCAATTCGCAAAGCGTGCAGCTTTCCGCAAGGCCTTCCACATGGTGGTGGTGGCTTTCCTGGGCGCGTCCCACGTCCTGTTCGAAGCCCAGCACCTGGGCGCGGTACTTGCAGAGCGAGCAGTTCATGGCGGTGTCCCCCCGCAACACCTCCTTGACCCGTTCTTTGAAGGTGTCCACTACCAGGGTGTGGTCGCCCAGATAGCCCGCAGAGAGAAACTCCACCTCGGGATGATCGGCAGCCACCAGCTCGGTGTGTTGGCGGATTCGGCTCACCAGAACCCCTGAAAAGAGGAAATAGGGCACAACCACCATCCGGCGGAAGCCCAGTTTCACGGCGTGACGCAGCCCCGGTTCCACCAGGGGGAAGGTCACGCCCGAATACACCGTTTCTCCCCAGCCGAAACCAAATCCTTCCACCAGCAACCGCGTCACCTTGGCCACGTTGGAGTTGGCGTCTGGATCCGAGGAGCCTCGACCCACCACCACCAGGAGAGTTTCGGCCAGGGGAACGTCGTGCTTCGCCGCATCAAGGCACTCCTGAACGCGAGCCCCGGCGGCCGACACCATCAACCGGTCCACCCCCAGCTCCCGGCCGTAATCGATCGGTAAACCCGTTTCGGCCGTGTACGTGTTCAGAACAGAGGGGATGTCGTTCTTGGCATGCCCCGCTGCGAAAAGCATGGCGGGAATGGCCAGCACCTTGGTGACGCCTTTCTCGCGGAGCGCTTCAAGACCATCCCGAAGGATGGGGCGGGCAAATTCCAGGTAGCCGTGTTCCACCGGCATCGGGGCGAGCCGAGGCCGCAGGGCGTCCACCATCTGGGCGAACTCTTCAACGGCCAGTCGGTTGCGACTGCCGTGGCCGCAGATCAGAACGCCAAGACGCTCGTTGCCGGTTTCCGCGTGCTGTTCGGCCAAAAGGTCGCTCTGCTGTTCCAATGGTTTGACGATATCGGTCGCATCGCAATGGATTCAGACCGTCCCGTTTTCTTCAGTGCGCAGGCGGCTGATGCGCGGCGATCCGGTCTGCTCTCCCCCCGACCAGCGGAGTTGGCGGCTTTGGTTCAGAACTGGAGCGGCCCCCGGCCGCTCCGTCTCTGTGGCGGGGGCACCACATCTCGCGCCGCTGTGGCTGACCACTGGACCCTGGATCTTCAAACCCATTTCCAACGTCTGGAGTGGCAGCCCGCGGATCAGTCGGTCTGGATTGGAGCGGGCTGCCGCATGGGAGACGTGCTGGAGGCCTTGCTTCCTTACGGCCGAAGCGTGGCGGCTGGTTTGTCGGGTCTGCCTGGGCTTGGCTATGTGCTCACGGGTGGCATGGGGCCGCTGAGCCGGCAGGTGGGGCTTGCTGTGGATCAAGTGCTCGAGATCCATGGGGTCTGGGGTGATGGCCGCCCCTTTGCCCTGTCTCGGACTGCCGATGCCGGTTCACTGGATTGGAGAGGCCTCTGCGGTGCAGCCCCTTTTCTGGGGGTGGTGAGCGCGCTGCGCATGGCAACTCAGCCGCTCCTGCCGCTTTGGCTGGAGCAACGCGTGGTGTCTCCGGATCAACTGCCTGAGCTCATGCTCCAGGCGGAAGAGACCGACTCCAGCGCCTGTTTGCAGTGGCATTGGGAGAGCGCTGACGCGGTGCAGTTGCTCCGGATTGCCGATGCCCCTTGGACCGATGCACAGAAGATCGAAGGCCTGCATCAGCTCCCACCCCTGCGGGGATCAGCCCCGATGCCTCCTCGATCTCATACGGAGGTGGTTGGTTTGCTGGGGCCGGCAGCTGCTGAGCTCTGGGGGGCAGTGATGCCGGATTTATGCCGTTTGCTGCAGCATCGTCCTCATCCGTTCTGCAGCCTGGCCTGCCAGCAGCTGGGGGGGGCGACGCAAAAGGCTGCCGTGGAGACCAGCTCGTTCGTGCACCGCAATGCCGAGTGGAAACCATGGATCACCGCCGCCTGGACTCCGGGAGATGCCCAGGGCCAGAGGCGCAGCCTTGCTTGGTTGGAGGCGGTCTGGCAGATCCTCCAGCCGGTCTGCCCTGGTGTGCATCTGGCGCAGTTTCATGACCATCTGCCCTTCCATCACAAAGAGTTGGAGGCAGCGTTCGGACCTTGGTTGTCCGACTTGCGAAAGCTGAAACAGCGCTTGGATCCAGCAGGCACCCTGCCGACGCTCTGATTTACGGTCGCCGCTAACCGGCATCCATTGATGGCCAAGCGATCCAACCCAACCCTGGCGAATCAGTGGTTGGCTAACCCCAGCAAAGACCTGCTCTCGGGTCTGGTGGTGGCTTTCGCGATGATTCCTGAGGCCATTGCCTTCTCGGGGATCGCTGGGGTGGACCCCAAAGTGGGCCTGTTCGGAGCCTTCTGCCTGTCGCTGACCATCGCCGTCGTGGGTGGTCGCATGGCCATGATCACCTCTGCCACTGGCTCCACGGCGCTGTTGATGACAGGTCTTGTGGCCACCGGTGAAGCCCGGGGGCCAGGCCTGGGCGTCCAGTACCTGATGGTGGCGGGGCTGGTGACGGGTCTGCTGCAGATCCTCTGGGGGTATCTGCGTCTTGCCTATCAGATGCGCTTTGTTCCCCAAGGGGTGCTGAGCGGTTTCGTCAATGCGCTGGCCTTGCTGATTTTTCAGGCCCAGCTGCCCCAGCTCGGCCTCAACCTTCACGCTGGAGATGGTGACCATGGGGCCTCGTCGTTGCTTCCCCATGGCGGCCAGATCCCCGTCGTCTGGGGCTTGGTCCTGCTGGGCCTGGTGATCATTTATGGCCTTCCCCGGTTGACCCGGGTGGTGCCTTCACAGCTGGTGGCCATCATTGCGTTGACCGCCATCAGCGTGGGATTCAGCTTCGACATCCCCACGGTCAGCAGCCTCGGCACCCTTCCTGCAGGTCTGCCCTCCTTCAGTCTCCCCTTCGGTGAAGGCGGTGTTCCCTTCAGCTTGGACACCCTTGGCTTGGTGCTCCCCACCGCCTTGGCCATCTCCCTGGTGGGTCTGATGGAAACCTTCCTGACCCAGGACATCCTCGACGACAAGACCGACACCACCACCAACAAAAACGTTGAGGCCCGGGGCCAGGGCATCGCCAACATCGTTTCCTCCCTGTTCGGTGGCATGGCCGGTTGTGCCCTGGTGGGTCAGTCCGTGATGAATGTGGACAACGGCGGTCGCACGCGACTGTCCACCCTGTTCTCAGGGGTGAGCCTGCTGGCGATGATCCTGCTGGCTGGGCCCTGGCTCAAGCAAATTCCGATGGCGGCCCTGGTGGCCGTGATGATCAGCATCGCTGTCAGCACCGCTGACATCAACGGTCTGCGCAACCTGCGTCGCATCCCCAAGAGCGACACCTCGGTGATGCTGATGACCTTCGCCGTCACGATGCTCACCACCCCGCACAACCTCGCCCTGGGCGTGCTGGCTGGTGTGGCGCTGGCTGGAATTCTGTTCAGCCGCAAGGTGGCCAAGGTGATTCAGGTGGAAGCCGTCGAGGTCAGTGATCTGGAGCGCCTGTACCGCGTGCAGGGGCAGCTGTTCTTCGTCAGCAAGGTGTATTTCCTCCAGGGATTCGACCTTCACGACCATCCCGAGCGCATCACAATTGACCTCTCTCAAGCCCAAATTTGGGACCAGAGCGGCGTGGCTGCTCTGGATCAGGTCATCCGGAAATACCGCAGCGGTGGGTCTGTTGTCAGCGTGATTGGCCTGAACGAGGAAAGCCTTGATCTGTTCGAGCGGATCGGCGGTCAGGAATCAGCCCATGCATGAGCCTCGGCTTGGTTGGCAAGACAGGCCCTGAGGTCCTGGCGCATCGCCATGAGCCTCTGCTGAATCTGCACGTCCTCGGGGTTGGTCGCCACGTACCGCTCGGTGACGTCCTTGCTGATGCTCACCAATAGGCAAAGAGTCTGAACATCACTGCCAGCCTGTTGCTGAGCACTCTCGAGAAGAAAGCCCAACAGCGCCATCTTGTTGTTGTAAGTCCCACGGTCATGCTTGTCCCATGCGAGAGCACCGGGAGCCGTGATTCCAGCGATCAGTCCGGCCAAAAGACAGGCCCAGACCTTCATTGCAGCATTTCTGATTGCCGTGAACGTAGGTCGGATGTGGGGGATGTGCTCGGGATCTGGGACAATCCCACCCGATTCGTCCCAACGCTGATGTTCCGAACCAGTTCGCGTGTTCTGATCGTTGCGTTGGCCGGGTTGTCCTCGTTTCTTGCATCCTGCGCGTCACTGGATAGTGCAGCTGGCTCTCGTCTCGATCTGGTCAAGGCGCGCGGCGAGTTGCTTTGCGGAGTGAGCGGCAAGATTCCAGGGTTCAGTTTTCTCAGTCCTGATGGGCGTTACACCGGCCTGGATGTCGACATCTGCCGTGCCATGGCTGCGGCTTTCGTTGGTGATGCTGAGAAGGTTCAATACCGGCCTTTAACCGCGCCCGAGCGGTTCACGGCCCTGCGATCGGGCGAGATCGATCTGTTGTCCCGCAATACCACCCACACCCTTAGCCGCGATGCGATGGGGGGCAATGGACTGCGCTTCGGGCCCGTGGTGTTCCACGACGGACAGGGCTTGATGGTGAATGCCGCCAGCGGAGTGCGTTCGCTGGCTGACTTAAGCGGCAAGTCCATTTGCGTGGGATCGGGCACCACAACCGAGCAAAACCTCAACGACGCCTTCGCCTCCCAGGGGCTTCCCTACACACCGATCAAATATCAAGATCTCAATCAGGTGGTGGGCGGCTACCTCCAGGGACGCTGCGCAGCCATGACATCTGATCGTTCGCAACTGGCGGCGGCACGCTCAGGGTTCCGTGATCCCCAGGCGCATCAGATCCTCGACGACCGGATCAGCAAGGAGCCCCTGGCTCCAGCTGTGGTGGGGGGGGATCAGCTAATGGGTGATGGCATGACCTGGGTGATCAACGCTCTGATCGAAGCCGAGGAACGGGGCATTACACAAGCGAATGTTGAGGCGGTGGTGAAGCAATCAGCGGCCGACCCCTCCCAGACCGCTCTGCGGCGTTTCTTGGGTGTGGATCCAGGCCTGGGTCGCAAACTCGGACTCGCCGATGACTTTGTCGTTCAGGTGATCCGTGCCACCGGCAATTACGGCGAGATCTACAACCGTCATCTCGGACCGGACAGTGCCGTGGCGATTCCCCGGGGAGCGAACCGCCTGGCCGGTGAAGGTGGTTTGATGATTTCCCCACCATTCACCTGATGCGGCAGCGTCGTCTCCTGGCTCAGGTTGGTGTCGCCGCCGTTCTGATCGGCCTGCTGGCTCTGCTGGTCAACAATCTGGCGGTCAATCTGATCCGGACGGGTTTGGGTTTGGGGTTTGGCTGGCTGGGCCGACCCGCTGGTTTTGCTCTGGCGGAAACAGCTCTCCCCTATGCCCCATCCGATAGCTACCTCTGGGCTCTGACCATCGGTTGGCTGAACAGCCTCAAGGTGATCGCGACGGGGCTGGTGTTAGCGACCGTCCTGGGTGTTGCCGCTGGTGCAGCCCGCAGCAGCAGCAACCGACTTCTGCGCAGCCTGGCCGGGGGCTATGTGGCCTTGATTCGTCAGGTTCCTCTGCTCCTGCAGTTGCTGTTCTGGTATTTCGTTGCCTTCCTTGGCCTTCCTTCGGTTCCTGTCGGTGGATTGATCCGGCTTTCGAATCAGGGCATTCAGCTGTTGGGTCTGAATCTCAGCGTTGAATTTTGTGCGGTTCTTGTTGGGCTCACGGTGTTCACGGGTGCGTCGATTGCAGAGATCGTGCGTGGTGGGATCAATGCGGTGCCACGGGGCCAGTGGGAGGCCTTCCGCAGCCTTGGGCTTGGGGAAGGGCTTGGTCTGCGTCGGATTGTTTTGCCGCAGGCGCTGCCGGCGATTCTTCCTGCGTTGACGAGTCAGTACCTCAATCTCGCCAAGAACAGCACCCTGGCCATTGCCGTGGGCTACGCCGATCTCTACGCCGTCAGTGACACCACCATCACCCAAACCGGCCGCGCGATTGAAGGCTTCCTGCTGCTGCTGCTCAGCTTTCTGCTGCTGAATTTGTTGATCAGCGGTGGCATGGCTGCCTTCAACCGTGCCGTGCTGGGTCGTCTGAACAGGAGCCGCTGATGAACCGTTGGTTGGACCGTGGAATCACCCTGCTGCTGCTGGCTCTAATGGGCTGGGCGGGCAGGTCCATGCTGCATTGGCTGCTGGTTGCAGCCGACTGGTCTGTGGTGACCACAAATCTGCCGCTGTATGCGGTGGGCAGTTTTCCAGCGGATCAACGCTGGCGTCCGCTGCTGTGGATGGCTGCATTGATCACCCTCACGCTGCTGACCCTCCTCGGTCCGAAGCGTGGCTGGGTTCGCCGCTGGTTGCCATTGCTCTGGATCGTGATGGCACCGCTGGGACTGTGGCTTCTGGCCGGAGGTTTGGGATTGTTGCCGGTGGGGACGCGCAGTTGGGGCGGTCTCACGCTCACGCTGCTGCTCACGGGAGGCAGTGGTGCTTTGGCACTTCCGTTGGGGATTCTTCTGGCCCTCGGTCGGCGCAGTGATCTGCCGGTGCTGCGTTGGAGCAGCGCCGCCTACATCGAGTTGATGCGGGCTGTGCCGTTGATTGCGGTTCTGTTCTTTGGACAACTGCTGATTCCGTTGTTCCTGCCGCCCGGGCTTGAGATCAATCGGGTTCTGAGGGCGGTTGTGGCCTTCGCCTTGTTTGCAGCGGCGTACATCGCAGAGGATGTGCGTGGTGGATTGCAGGCGATTCCTCCCACCCAGCGGGAGGCTGCAGCCGTGCTGGGGCTGTCGCCCCGTCAATCGCTGCAATTGGTGGTGCTGCCTCAGGCGCTGCGGGTTGCACTTCCATCGCTCACCAACCAGGCGGTGGGTCTGCTGCAAAACACAAGCCTGATGGCCATTCTCGGTTTGGTGGAATTGCTAGGCATCAGCCGCAGCCTGTTGGCGAATCCGGCATTCATCGGTCGCTATCTGGAGGTCTATCTCTGGCTTGCTGCGGTTTACTGGCTGGCGTGTACGGCCATGGCGTTGCTGGCCCGCCACCTGGAAGTTCAGCTTGACCCTGCCCGCTCCGCCTTATGACCGCTGCCATTCGTGCCACTGATCTGGTCAAGAGCTATTCCCAAGGGGTTCGAGCTCTCGATGGCGTCACCCTTGAGGTGAACAGCGGCGAAGTGCTGGTGGTGATGGGGCCTTCCGGCTCCGGCAAGAGCACGCTGATCCGTACGTTCAACGGTCTGGAGTCGCTGGATGGCGGCGCCTTGGATGTGCTCGGGGTTCCCTTGGATGCCACCCATGGGGAACGTCAGGTGATGGCGATCCGCAAGCGCGTGGGGATGGTGTTTCAGCAGTTCAACCTGTTTCCCCACCTTTCCATCCTCGACAACATCACCCTTGCCCCGATCAAGGTGCAACAGCGTGCCAAGGCGGCTGCCGAGCAGCGGGCCATGGAGCTCCTTGACCAGATGGGCATTCGAGAGCAGGCCCACAAGTACCCAGCGCAGCTCAGTGGTGGTCAGCAGCAGCGGGTGGCGATCGCCCGTGCTCTGGCGTTGGACCCTGAGGTGATGTTGTTCGACGAGCCCACCAGCGCCTTGGATCCGGAGCGTGTGAAAGAAGTGTTGGATGCCATGCGTCAGTTGGCCAAAGGCGGCATGACGATGGTGGTGGTCACCCACGAACTGGGCTTTGCCCGTGAGGTGGCGGATCGGGTGATGTTCATGGATCGGGGCCAGGTGGTGGAGACCTCCGATCCAGAGACGTTCTTTAGCAATGCCAGGGAAGAACGCAGCCGCAGGTTCCTCAATCAGATGCAGCACTAAAGGGCTTGCACAACCTCGTGCAGGGCCTCAGGCTGACTGTCGTTCTCTCCAAGCCTCAGTGGGCTTTCGGCTCTGCTTGTCGTGCGTCGACGTTTTTATGACAGTCCGAGGCACCGACTGCTTCTCCTGCCATTGGAAGTAGGCCGTTACGATAATCAGCCAAAACGCCACAAAAGCCAGGGTCAGCGCCAGTCCGTGCATCCGAAAAAAGGTCAGCACAATATGGATGGACAGGGCGACTGAGCCCCCCAAAAGAAACGTATTGCCCAGGAACGAAGCGATTGTTGCCCTGAAGGATTTCACTCTGTCGCTCCACTCAGGCTCACCTTACCGAGCAGCATTGTTGATGCCAGCCCCAGCGTGGCTGCGGGAGGGCCCTGGGTGCTTCGTTGCCTAAAAAAAGCCCCTCCTGGGATGGGAGGGGCTGAAAGGCATTCACCTTGAAGTGATGGATCAGTTGATCACTCGTCAACCTGATCGGCAGCTTCGCTGTGCTCCGCAGCTGCACCGGTGGGGATCAGACGTATGGCTTTCTTGCCAAGCTTGATCTCGAATTCGTCACCGGGTTCCAGGTTCAGCATGGCGGTGTAAGCCTTGCCGATCAGCAGATTGCCATTGCCCTGCACCTTGGCGATGTAGCTCAGCTTGCGACCGCCTTTGCCAATCGCAGCACCACCGCTGCTCAGATTCACGCCCTTGGCCTCGAGCAGAGCCTCGTAGAACGCAGTGAAATTCAGGCGATCACCACCATCTTTCTTGTCAGAGACGTATCCGCAAGCTCTCACCAAATCGGATTTGGAAACATCTCCAAGTTCTTTGACCTTGGCAAGCAGTTCGGAGCCAGTCAGCATTTCAAATGCGTCTCAATGGATACATAGTTCATAACTGGTTGGCTGGCTGGATGTCAATCAATCGAGCCGATATTGCCAAGGCTCAGTGGTTTGAAAGCTGGCTATCTAGGGATGCGTCTCTGTGGTCTGGCTTTTGAGACTGTCCCTCTGCGATGAAGCTTGACGGGTTGATGTTGACGCCCCCTCAGTGGTTCAAACCTCCGGAGTGTCTGAGGGTTCAGAAACGATCGAGTACTCGACACGATCATCATCAGAGCAGCAAAAATCGCCGTAGTAACGCTCAAGTTCATCGTAGGCAGCGTCGTAGCTGTCAAAGCGCTGCCGTGTCAGCCCATCTTCTGATTGATCACTGCGCACAATGCGATGGCGTGAAGCTGGTTGCATCAGCTGGATCCACGCGGCCGATCGGACGTCAGATTAGGTCTCGTGCCGAGTCATCAGTCACCTCAGCTTTCTAGGGTCGAATCGTCTGTTGGAGGAGCCAATTCTTCGGTTTTTGCTGGAGCTTGTGCCCTCCCTTCTGATTGGGTTCTGGGCTGGTCGACGACATCAAACCCTGTCCACCCGTTTGGCCGCACCGCTGGTGCGGTTCGGTGTACCGATCAGTGTGATGGGGCTGCTTTTGAAGGGTGGCCTAAGCGGCGACATGTTGCAGGCCGCGGGTCTTGCGGTGCTCGCCATGAGCCTTGTTTTGGTGGGTGCCGCTCGCCTGCCTGGATTGGCTGAGCTTGTGTCTCCCACGCTGCGGCTTGGCAGCTGCACCGGAAACACGGCCTATTTCGGAGTTCCTCTCGCTCTGGCCTTCCTGCCCGGCGAGGCTCTGCCCATCGTCATTGGTTACGACCTGGGGGCGACCCTGATGGCCTGGAGCCTGGGGCCGTTGCTGCTCGGGGGGCAGGTTGATAGTTCCCAACGGCTGCGAGGGCTGCTGAGCAACCTTGCTGCCAGTCCGGCAACCCGAGGGCTCATCGGCGCTCTGCTGGTTCTGATGACTCCCTGGTCAGCGTCGGTGGGCGATGCGTTGTGGTGGCCTTCCCGCTGCGTGATTGTGCTGGCTCTGATGGTGGTGGGCATGCGCCTGGGCAGCATTCATCGTCAGGGCATTGCTCCGGTGGCACGTCCTCTGCAGCTGCTGAGGCCACTGCTGGCCAAGTTGTTGCTCTATCCGTTGTTTCTTCTGCTGCTGGCGTCTCTGCTCCAGTTCAAGCCGTTGATGGTTCAGGCGGTTGCTCTGCAAGGAGCCGCGCCAACGGCAATCTCTCTGTTGCTGATTGCAGAGTCTGTGGGTGCTGATCAGGAGCGTGCCGCTGGGCTGGTGTTTTGGAGCACGTTGTTGGCCCTGATCACAGCGCCCGCGTGGGGTTTGCTGTTGCGGTCTCAGTTCTGAAAACGGCGAAAGGTGAGGTTGATGCGGGTGCTCTGCACTTTGCGCCGCTGAGGAACACTGTGCATCCATCGGCTCTGACAGCCCGGGTGCATCACCAGAAGGTCACCATCGGCCAACGGCAGAGACCTTTTTAGGTGTGCAGTTTTGCGGTGGCGGAGCTGAAAATCCCGCGTTGCCCCGAGTGAAAGGGAGGCAATCGGAGCCCGCTGATCAATTTCCGGTTCGTCATCGGCGTGCCAACCCATGCGGTCATCGCCATGGCGATACCAATTGAGCAGGCATCCGTTGAAGTTGGTCTCACAGGCTTCATTCACCTGGTGCAGCAATGGCTTGAACCATGCAGGCCATCCATCACCGGTGTGAATGGCACCGCTGTAGCGGTAATGAATTCCTTCATTGGCAAGAAACACCGTCATTCGGGGGACCGGGTGGCGCTTGCCATAGACCTGAACGACGGGCTGCTCCCACTGGAGCTGGTGTTCAAGCTGTGTTTGCCAGTGCCTGGCAAGCTCTGGCTTCAGCCAACCCTCATGCAGGGACCAGTCCGTTTCAGCTGCAGCTGGATGGATGGTCATTCGTGACGTCGGATGACGAGGTCGGTTCGATCCCGAGACTGTCCCATACATTCGGTGGCATGGGAGCCCGAATCACCCAAGACGAATTCCTCAAGCGCGCTGTGCAGCGCTTCGGTGATCAATTCGATTACAGCTTGATCCGCTGGCGCAGTTACAAGAGTCCTGTTCAAATCCGTTGCAACGCCCATCCGGTTCAACCGATCACGATCACACCGGAAAAGCATCTTCAAACCCTGGGTGGATGCCGTCATTGCCTTCGCGAGAGACGCATCGCCTCGCTGGAGCGGGAACTCAATCGCAAATCCGCTGAGCGTCCAGATGCCGTCGCTCAGGAGCCTTCGGCCAATCTGGAACCCACTCCGAAACGACACGGTTAAGGGGTGCTGCTGCAGCCAAGCCTGATCAGGCCTTCAGGCTGACCCGCTGATAGCAGAACCAGAGCCACTGCTGGAACAGAAGATTTCGGTGGGAGCGCCAGAGGGTCTGGGGTTGGGCCGCATCGAAATTTTCGGGCGGCGGAACATCTCCGCGGGCTAGGTCGCGATCCATTTCTCCGAGGATCCGTCCCACGTTGTATTCGGGGTGGCCGAGGTGCATCAGCTGCCGCTGATCCGGTGTCTCGAAAATGGTGTAGCCCACCTGTTCGCCATGGGCGAGCAAACGAAGACGTCCGTCCCGTTCGGCGGCTTCCATCGCGGCATCCGGCAGTCCGGCATGACGGCTTTGGGGGCAGACGAAATGGTCGTCCTGGGTTCCCATCAATGGATGCCCCGGCACAAGGCTGCGCATCGGGTAGATCCCGAACAGCTTCTGCTGGAAGGCCACCTTGTCGACGCCCGCAAGGTATGCAAGGGCGAAACCGGCCCAGCACAGTCCGAGCGTGCTGGCACAGGTGCTGCGCGCTTCCTCGATCAACTGGACCAGTTCGTTCCAGTAACTGACCTGTTCAAAAGGCAGGTGTTCCACGGGGGCACCGGTGATGATCAAGCCATCCAGAGGACCCTGGGACAAGGCTTCATCCCAGCTCACATAGAGCTGGTCGAGATGGTTCTGATCCCAACTCTTGTAGGCGTGGGAGTTGAGGCGAATCCAAATCGGTTCGATCTGCAGCACCGATAGGCCCAGCGGATGCAGCAGGTTGAACTCGTACTGCTTGCCCAGCGGCATGATGTTCAAGATGCCGATACGCAGGGGCCGGATGTCCTGGCGTTCAGCCTGTTCAGGCTCAATCCAGGAGATCCGGTTGCGTTCAACCTCCGCGATTTTGTGGTAATTGCCAGGAAGAATCAGCGCCATGGGGGCTGTGACGTCATTCAGCTGAGAACGGCGAGGGCCTGTTCGAAGTCGGCCTTGATGTCGTCGATGTGCTCGAGTCCGACGGAGACCCGCACCATCGTGGGGGTCACGCCAGCCGAGGCTTGTTCCGCCTCACTCAGTTGCTGGTGGGTCGTTGACGCGGGGTGAATCACCAGCGTTTTGGCATCGCCCACATTCGCGAGGTGGCTGGCCAGCTTGAGGCTGTCGATGAAGCGAACCGCATCGTCGTAGCCGCCATTGAGGGAGAACATCAGCATGCATCCCATGCCGCGGCCTGTCAGGTATTTCTTCGCGGCAGCGTTGTAAGGATCACTGGCCAGACCGGGATAGCTCACATGGGCGATGGCGGGATGGTCCTGCAGCCAGGTGGCCAGGGCCATGGCGTTTTCGGTGTGGCGCTCAACGCGCAGGCTCAGGGTTTCCAGGCCCTGCAGCAGCAGGAAGCTGTTGAACGGACTGACGGCCGGCCCCCAATCCCGCAGGCCCTCCACCCGGGCCCGCAGGGCGAAGGCGATGTTGCGATCATCCGGCAGGCCCAGCATTTTGCAGACGTCACTGCCGAAGCCAAACGCATCCCAGTGCACCAAGCCGTGATACGCCGCGCTGGGCTGGCTCATCAACGGGAACTTGCCGTTGCCCCAGTTGAACGTGCCGGCGTCCACGATCACACCCCCCAGGCTGGTGCCGTGGCCCCCGATCCACTTGGTCGCACTTTCAACGACCACATCAGCGCCGTGGTCAATAGGTCGCATCAGAGCTCCACAGGCTCCCAGGGTGTTGTCGACGATCAAGGGGATCCCTTTCTCTTTGGCGAGCGCTGAAAGACCCTCAAAGTCGGGAATGTTGAAGCGGGGATTTCCCATCGCTTCCACGTAGAGCGCCTTGGTGTTGTCGTCGATTTGTGCTGCAAAGCTCGCGACGTCGTCGCCTTCGGCAAAACGCACGTCGATTCCCAAGCGCGGGAACTGCACCTTGAACTGGTTGTAGGTGCCGCCGTACAGATAAGACGTTGAAACGAAGTTGTCTCCCGCCTGCATGCAGTTGGTGATCGCCAGGAACTGCGCCGACTGGCCTGAGGCTGTCGCCAGTGCAGCCACCCCGCCTTCAAGGGCGGCGACGCGTTTCTCGAACACGTCGGTGGTGGGGTTCATCAGGCGGGTGTAGATGTTCCCGAACTCCTTCAGACCGAAGAGATTGGCTCCGTGTTCGGCGTCATTGAAGACGTAGGAGCTGGTCTGATAGATCGGAACCGCCCGCGCGTTGGTTGCACTGTCCGGGGACTGCCCGGCGTGCAGCTGCAGGGTCTCGAAGCGGTGAGACATGGTCTTCGGCGGGGCCACTGCCCCAGTTCTAGTCGTCAGAGAGCTCGGGTTTGTCGGTTTCCGCCAAAGAAGGGAACGTGCTGCGGATCACGGCCTGAATGTCGCGGTGCGCTTCGCTGCGGAATCCAGCCACGCCATCGGCGCTAAGCAACGGATAGGTGCGATCACTCGCATCCACCTCGCGCAGATGCTTCCAGCGGTTGGTGCTGTCTTCAGCTTTCAGCGCAATCAGGGGCGCCTGGAAGTCGTAGGCCTTGGTGTTGCCGAGAGCAGCCACTTGGGCCGTGAGCTTTTCACGCACAGGGCTGAGGGCTTTGGCCTTCAACGTGTCGGGCAAGCCGAGCACGGGCTCGTAATGGTCGAGCAAACGGAGTTCAGCCTCCAGCAGCACCGGCCATGCTCCGCGTTCACCGTCGCCAAGGCCCATCCCCGCCTCGGCTTCGGTCATCGCATCGAGATGGAAGCGCAGCCAGCGGTAGTAGGTCTTGTCTTTGATTGACTTCTTGGCGGCGGCCCGTCCAGTCACAATTGCCGGCAGAGCTTTTTCGGCTTTGCGCAGGAACAGGCGATCCTCCCGTTCCAAATTCATGGCCCCCCAGCGCTGTCGGTATTCCCACAGCTCGACGTAGCGAGCCACATCAGCCTCGGACCAACCGAGACCCTTCAGTTCATCACCGCGATGGGAGGTTTCCTTGGACACCCGCTTCCTGGATCACGCCAGGTCTCAGCGTAGGTGTCGATGCTCACCCGTTTGGTGATCTGCTGGCTGGGTTGGCTTGCAGATGCTGCTCAACCGTGATGCGCTGCGGTTGGTTGTAACCCACCGGCAGCCAAAGATCACCGGCCGCTGCATTGAAGTGGATCTCCCAGTGATACAACCCGGTGTAGGCCGCAGGGTCCTCCTTCATCAGTGAGGCATAGAGCAGCACGGCGCGGCCGTAGTAATCGCTGTTGTTGTAACCCCAGAGGCCGCGGCGAATGTCCTGCAGTCCGCCCCGTCTCACCAAATAACGCGCTGCTGCCTGGATGGCGTCGTGGGGATCGCGGATGTTCCCGTCGCCAATTCCCGGTTCGGCCCAGGTGGTGGGCAGGAACTGCATCGGGCCCTGGGCATTGGCCACGGAGATGCCGTCGATGCGTCCCATGCCGGTTTCCACGAGGTTCACGGCCGCCAGAACCTCCCATTCGATCCCTGTCGCTGCCTCGGCCTTGCGGTAATAGCTGAGCAGATTCGCCGCTGGTTCGGGCTGAATGATCCGCCAGGCGGGGAGCATCGTCGGTCCACGGCCGCGGCTCATGCGAACGAATTCACGCCGTGCTGCCAGGTGGCGTTCCGCCACGCTGCGCCAGCGCGGAGGTAGAGCCTTGATCACCTGCTGAGATCTGGGTTGGTCCGTCGACAAGACCCGATAGATCACCTGTTGTTGATGGCCGAGATCGGGCAGGGCCTCGGCCGCCGTGGCGGGATCCCGCAGCGCCTGTTCAACGGCCGCCAGGAGTGTTGCCAGCTCGGCTGGCTCAGCTGGCACAAGGGGGTACTGCCGGCCGTCTTTGGTTTTCGGTTGGCTGGCCTGGGCAGGAAGCAGCACAGGTGATTTCACCCCTGGCTCAGTCACCAGTGGCTTGGAGACAGCCTGCTGGGAAACAGCTTGCTTTGAAACAACCGCTTCGGCTGCAGCCTGCGGCTGTTTTGGCCTAAGCCAGAGCCCTGTCAGCAGGCTCGCCGTGATGGCCGAGACAGCAAGCACATTGCGGCTGCGCATGGTGGGGCAGGGGCGCTGTGCTGACCCTACCGGTGCGGTTCAGGCGGCAAGAAAGGTGCTGCGGTCGTGAAAGTCCGCCTTGGGGCCGTGGCTGCGGGCCCAATGGCTCAGCCCCTCCTGTCCACGGTCAATCACGGCTGTCAGTGCCAGGTCTGGGCAGGCATCTGGTGTCCACCAGGGCTCCAAGGCAATCCGGGCGTCGAGCCGCAGTTGGTGCAACCCGCGTTGCAGCCGCACCGTTGGGGGTGTGCTCAGCTCCTGTTGCGTTTGTCCACTGCGGTAGCCATCGAAGCGATAGAGCGCCCAATCGCCATTGGCCGCCAGATTCACTTCCCAATAACGCTGCTCTCCGGGGGCAGCGATGAATGCCTCGAAGCAGGTGGTGGTCCAGAGCTCATCTTTGCGCTGCCCCTGTTGGGGCCCATCCTTAAGCCCCGCCGGCAGTTTCAGAACGCCGATGCCCTTGGCCGCGCGGGCCAGAACCCCATAGCTGAGTTCCAGCCAACCCTCGCGCCTCCACACCAGCTCAGCGCTGATCTGGACCCCCGCTGGAATGGACCGTTCAAAGGGGATCAGGCGGCAGCCCTGACGCAGCATCACGGCAGAACGCGCCATCTCAGAGGTTTGGATTTGGCTGCTGTTTCAGCCGCGCAACCAGTTGCTCCAGGGCGTTGAACTGCTGCTCCACCGCTTCGGTGAGTCGGAACTGCACCAGGGCCCGTTGCAGGTTGTGCCCAGGTCGATCGCAGCGGAAATACACATCGCCCTCCAAGTGATCCGTGAGAAAGCGCAGGCCAAGCTCCAGGGGGATCAGGCGGATGCAGTGGGGCAGATAGTGCAGGTCCCAGTCACTCAGGAAACCACCCGCAACGGAGAGGTAGCCCGTGAGGATTGCCTCACAGAGCTCCATGTCGAAGCTCACATCGTCGAGGCAGAGGGTTTCTTCACCGGCTGGATTGCAGCAGGAGCGCACACAGTCACCGATGTCGTAATGAATGAGCCCCGGTTTGACGGTGTCCAGATCGATCAGACCGATCGCCTGGCCGCTGGCCTCATCGATCATCACGTTGTTGATCTTCGGGTCCCCGTGGATGGGGCGGTGATGGAGTTCACCGCGGGTGAGTGCTGCTTCCAGCACATCGATGCCCTGGCGACGTGCCTCGATGAATGCGCAGGCGTCACGCTCGGCCGGCCCCAGGCGATCTGGGGCCGGGGCGATCCCATCAAAGCGTTGGAGGTAGGCCGGCGTGACATGGAAATTCTCGAGGGTGTCCGCCAGTTGATCGGTGGGCAGATCGCTGATCAGGTGGTGGAACATTCCCAGCCCGTATCCCACTTCCTGGGCGTGGGCACTGTCCCGGATGACGTCGCTCGTGGTCGCCGCACCGATGTAGGTGATTGAGCGCCAGAACTCTCCGTTCTGTTCGATCCAGGGGGAGGCCTCTCGCCGGCAGGGAACCACCCTGGGCACTTCCCAGCGCCGCCCCTTCAGTTGTGGGGGTGGAGAGGCGAGACGGCGTTCCATGTGGTCGCCCAGGGCCTGCAGGTTCTGCATGACCAGGTCAGGCCGATCGAACACGTTTGTGTTCAGGCGTTGCATGACGAAGGCGCCGCCCTGTCCCTCGTGGGTCACAAGGAAGGTTTCGTTGACGTTGCCCGAGCCAAGGGAGCGGATGGCTTTGATCCCCTCGCGAGGATGGAAGCGATCGGCGATGGCTTCCAGGGCCTCGGTCATGAACGGTCGCATGGGTCTCACATGGCACCTTGCCGTTCTTCCGGTGCTCTGCCCCGTTCAGGTGTGCAGAACCACAGCCGACTTAGGCCTCGAGTTGACTCTTGATCATAATTACCACTTATAGCTGCAGCAATAAGTCTGACCCTGTTTAACCACTTAGACCAAAACTTAGACACGGCTCAAGTGGTCTCAACCCTGTCTCACCTAGGCACCACCAAAACCAAACCCTCAAACCTCATTCTCATAGCTCTCACATGAACTACCTCAACCCTCACAAGCTGGTCATCTCAGGAGGTGCAGCCAAGCTCCAAACCAACCCTGCTGAACAGCTCCAGAACCAAGGACTGGCTATGGCATCACAGGTGGCACCTACTGAAGCCTTTGACCTGCTCTCACAGGCTCAAAACCTGACTATTGGCACTCCCTCTGAATAAGACTTCACCTATGAAGACCTCTTGCAATGAGGCCACGTCGGAATAGAGCTAGTTCCGACAGAATCAACCTCAACGCTGATGTGTTCATGTTGGACGCTCGCAAAGATCTGGTGTCAATACTTCAGCGCACTCCCAATGACCCCAGCATTGCTGAACGAGTATCAGCACTTGAACAATCACACCCAGCTGATTTAAGCCGCGATTCTGCGCTTCTTGAGGGTGAATGGGACTTGCGTTGGAGCAGTTCAAGTCAGCCTTGGTTGCGTCAAGCACCATGGCTGGAGAATCTTCAGGTTCTGGACTCTGCTCAGAAAAGAGAGTGCAATTTACTCCGACTGCGTGGACCATTTGGAGCAATCGGAGCAATCAGCGTCCAGGCCGATCTGGAGGTAATCAACGAGAAACGAGTCGAGGTCAAGTTCCGAAAGGGAGGCTGGCTTGGCCCCTCATTACCTGGAATTGGCCAACTCAAGTTATTACGCGAGGTTGAGCAAAGCTTCCCTGCATGGCTGGATATCACGTTCTTGGACGAAGAATTACGAATATGCAGAGGCAATGCAGGTACAACCTTTGTACTGCTGCGTCATGAAAGCATCACTAAAGACGAACTTCTGGAATAAGTGACTCAATAAGAAAATGATAGTCCTCTTTTCTGGGCTTTGATGATTGAGCCTGCTTGCCTAAAAGTTTCTAATGTACAGCGATTAATCAGCCACATAAATTAGCTTCAATATGACTCTCAAAGCGTTTTAGATCACGATCAACGTTAGGCTTAACAACCAC
>ENA-OSEY01000264-OSEY01000264.1-marine-metagenome-genome-assembly--contig:-NODE-264-length-38735-cov-8.685835_pt1 | contig 38735 bp, 40 predicted proteins | sample MGYA00248465_ERZ534230 | MGnify/ENA primary metagenome ERZ534230 (study PRJEB26409, sample SAMN06344110) | marine metagenome | isolation source: Sea water from surface | place: Atlantic Ocean:Southern... | reverse complement strand
TCCCTCATAAATTTTTGCATATACTTGTTCTTCACTGAGAAGAGATTTTATAGCATCAGTTAATTGAATCTCACCTGATTTATCTAACTCAATTTTTTTTAAATGATCAAAGATAGTAGAAGTAAAAATATATCTTCCACAAACAGCAATATCTGAAGGAGCATCTTCTACAAGAGGCTTTTCTATAATGTCATCTATTAATATAGCATCATTTTTTTCTTTACCTGGTTTTATAACGCCATATTTATGAATATTGTTTTTATCAATTTTGTTAACAGCAATCGTTGATGCATTTGTATTCAAGAATATTGAACTTAGCTGGCTTAAACATGATTTTTTTGAAAAAAATAAGTCATCCGGAAGAAGCAAGGCAAATGCTTCTCCATTTATCAAAGATTCTGCCTTAAGAACAGCATCGCCTAAACCGTTTTGTTCTTCTTGGATAACATAATGAAATTTTATGTCTTTAAATATTTTTGGATTTAATTTATCAACAAATTCTTCCTTGTTTTTTTCAACTAATCTTTGCTCTAATTTTTGATTCTTTTCAAAATGTCTTTTTATAGAATGCTTTTCACTGTTTGTAATAAAAACAATTTCCTCAATGCCAATTTCAATTGCCTCTTCTACCGCATATTGCACAAGAGGTTTATCAATAATTGGCAGCATTTCTTTTGGAGTAGCTTTTGATGCCGGAAGAAATCTTGTTCCAATGCCTGCAACAGGTAAAACAGCTTTCTTGATCATTTTTAGTTACTCCGGTTTAAAGGAAAAAACTTATACACTACAGCAAACATTATACCGGAGATCAAACCACCCAGATGAGCAAAATTTGCAACTGCGCCAAAACCAAACATTTCTACAATCCCTAAAAAACCAAGTACAAGCCAAATGATCATAAATAAATACAAACCAGGAGGAATATCATATCTTCCATATGGTGAATCCATTTCATTGACCATGCAAAAACCAATCAGTGCATAAATTACACCAGATAGGCCACCAAAAAGACTTGTATTGCTCCAAAAAAACTGAAGAGAATTACTAAAAATTGCTGAAAATATAACTAAGCAGAAAAAAACAAAGCTACCATCAATTTTTTCAATTTTTTCACCAAGTATATATATCCAAAGACAGTTAAAAGCCAAATGTGCAAATGAGAAATGAATAAACATTGGAGTTATCAGTCTCCACCACTGACTATTTACATAAAATGTTTGTTCAAAAGAAAACATCGATACGTATCCAAGATTTGAAACATTAAAATCTGTATATGTGAGAGGTTTTATGACAAATATTAATGAACCAAAATTTGAAATGAGCGCAATGCAAACTGAGATTAATATTATTGGTATATGTAAATTATTAATCTTAATCAATTTATTTTTTAGAAATATCTAGACTCCATCCAAGTTTTTCTCTGCAAGCTTCAAAAAAATCATTATCTTTTGGATGAACAAGTTTAAGAGTTTTGTTCATTTTTGAAATCATTATTTCAGTATTAAAAGGTAAATCTATATCATTTTGTCCATCGACACATATTTTTGCTTTCTCCTCAGGTCCCTCAAACAGTTTTACTTCAACTTTTTCATCAGACGAAATAATGAAAGGTCTCGAGGATAAGCTTTGAGGTAACATTGGAAGTATTGTCCACACATCAAGACTTGGATGAATGATTGGACCTCCGGCAGACAAAGCATATGCAGTCGAACCTGTTGGAGTAGCGATTATCAATCCATCTGATCTTTGTTCATAAACTATTTTTTCGTTAACAGTTAGACGATATCGCATTAGCTGCGCATATGACCCAGAATGAATTACTACCTCATTAAGGCCATATATATGATTATTATTGAATTCAGCGGAAACAAGGTTTCTTTCTTCAATAACATAATTTCCGTTCATAATACTGCTTAGTGATTTTTCAAAGTTTTCAACTTTAATATCTGTCAAAAAACCAAGGTTTCCCATATTTATGCCTAAAATTGGTATTTCAGAATCCAAATATTTTCTTGAAGCATTTAGTAAAGTGCCATCACCACCAAACACAATTATTAAATCAACAATTTTGATTAAGTCTTCATGATTGATAGACTCAATGAGATCATTTTGGTAGTCAGAGGATTTGTCTGTCTTAAGATTAATATTTTGGTTTGCCAAAAAACTGATCATAGAATCCATAGCGCTTAAATCAACGCCATGATTAGATTTCTGCCGAACATATATGCCTACATTCTTAAACATAATGGTGATTATATATCTTGAAAAGGTTTATTTTTTAATTCTATGGTTTTTTTTCTTCTTTTAAAGACTCGAAAATTTGATATTTGTGAATATAATATTTGGATTATTATTTTTAACTTATAAGAAATATGACTGATTTAAATAAATTTAGGGAAGATACAAAAAAATGGTTAGACAAAAATTGTCCACCATCAATGAGAAATGGTGCTGACCCAAAAATACCAGTTGATGAAGTATGGGGTGGAAGAAACGCAGTTTATAAAAATCCTGAATCAAAAATCTGGTTAGAAAGAATGGGTGAAAAAGGATGGACAATGCCAACTGTTCCAAAAGAATATGGTGGTGGTGGCCTAACAAAAGATGAAGTAAAAATTCTTAATGAAGAGATGTTTTTTATTGGGGCTAAACAACCTTTATTAAGCTTTGGCATTTGGATGCTTGCGCCAGTCCTATTGGAATATGGAACTGAAGAACAAAAAAAGCTTCATATCCCAAAAATAATAAAAGGAGAAATCAGATGGTGTCAGGGCTATTCTGAACCTGGATCAGGCTCAGACTTAGCAAGCTTATCAACTAAGGCAGAAGATATTGGTGAGAGTTTTCTTGTAAATGGTCAAAAGGTATGGACTTCTTATGCAGATAAGGCTGACTGGATTTTTGCTCTTGTAAGAACTGGCCCAAAGGAACCGAAGCATGATGGGATCAGCTTTTTATTAATTGATATGGCTTCTAAAGGTGTTAGCACTAAACCTATTACATTAATTTCAGGGAAATCTCCGTTTTGCGAAACATTTTTTGATAACGTTGAGGTTCCAAAAGAAAATCTTATCGGCGAACTCAATGCAGGATGGACCATAGCTAAAAAACTACTCCAACATGAAAGAGCATTCATATCTAACTTTGGCTTAGCTGCTGGAATGGGTAGTAAACGAGATGTTGTATCGATTGCAAAAAAACATCTTGGTGAGGAAGATGGAAAAATTAAAAATACATTCTATAGATCTGAAATTTCCTCACACAAAATTAAAGAGCATGCATTTGGATTAACTTTGAAAAGGGCTGGTGATGAAGGTGGAAAAGCAAGTGCTACAGCCTCTATGTTCAAACTTTATGGCACTGAGCACAATAAGAAACGTCATGAACTTATGGTTGCTGCTTCAGGTGTTAATGGAGTTGCGTGGGATGGCGATGAATTCGAGGATAGTGACAAAAACTTAACTAGAGCATGGTTAAGAACTAAGGGTAACTCTATAGAAGGAGGAACATCTGAAGTTCAATTAAATGTTATCTCAAAGCGAGTTCTTGGATTGCCTAGTCAATAAATTTTATGAAGCTAATTCTTACCGAAGAAGAACAATTTCTAAAAGATACTGCAACGAACTTTGCAAATGAGAGATCACCTATTAATCATTTTAGAGCTTTAAGAGACAGTAATGATCCTATTTTATGGGATAAAGATCTTTGGCACGAAATGTCAAAACTTGGATGGCCAGGAATTATGATTCCTGAAGAATTTGGTGGTTCAAATTTTGGATTATCTGGAATTTGTGTTGTTCTTCAAGAATGTGCAAAAACTCTTACCCCTTCTCCACTATTTGCAACTGGTGTTCTAGGCGCTTATTCCATAAATACTTATGGAACCCAAGATCAAAAAGAAATGTATTTGCCTGCTATAGTTAATGGTGAGCTAACCACCTCATTAGCTGTTGATGAAGCAAGTCATCACAATCCATTTCAAACTGAATTTAATGCAAAAAAACAAAATGATAATTTCATTCTTTCTGGTAAAAAAACTTTTGTTATTGATGGTGCGAGTTCTGATTTAATTATTGTTTTAGCTAGAACTTCTGGCTCTAAGGGAGACTCAACTGGCTTAACTCTCTTTGTTGTTGATGCAGATCAAGATGGAATTAATAAAATTAAACTCGACATGGCTGATTCAAGAAATTATGCAAACATCACGTTTGATAATGTTACTGTTTCTTCAGATTCAATTCTTGGGGATCTTGAAACAGCTGGTGAAACTATAGATGATATTCTAGATATCGGGAGAATAGCGATTTCTGCAGAAATGTTGGGCAATGCTGAGGCTGCTTTCGATACGACTCTTGATTATTTAAAACAAAGAAAGCAGTTTGGAGTTCTCATTGGCTCTTTCCAAGCCCTTCAACACAGAGCAGCTGAGATGTTTTGTGAAATAGAGTTAACAAAATCTTCAGTAATGGCTGCTATGAGAGCGGCTGACGAAAGATCAAATGACCTGCAAAGACTCTCTAGTTTGGCAAAAACTGTGTCTGGTGAAACCCTTCACTTAGTTTCAAATGAAGCAATTCAAATGCACGGAGGTATCGGCGTAACTGATGAATACGATATAGGGTTCTTTTTGAAAAGAGCTCGAGTTGCTGAACAGATATTTGGTAGCTCAAAGTTTCATACTGAAAGATATGCTAACTTAAGCGGTTTTTAAATTTGTTATTATATAGGCTATGGAGTCAGTAAAATTAACTGTCATTGGGATATTAACTTTTTTTCTGATACTTATAGAGTTAATCATAGGATTTGGAACACTGACGTTAATAAATATACCCAGAATAATAATTCCTTTTAAGTTTTTTAAAATATTTCTTGCAAAAGTTTCGAATCAAATTGGTGATATAACGGTTTATGGATTGAAGTTAATAATGCTTTTAATGCATGGAAATACAATTCAAGTTATCAATGAACAGAAGTTTGATGCAAATACTTGGTATATGGCTATGTCAAATCATCAGTCATGGGCAGATATATTTGTTCTTTTAGTTACTGCTAATCATAGAATACCTTTGTTAAAGTTCTTTATGAAAAAAGAATTATGGTGGATACCTTTTGTTTTTTTAGCAAATCAGACACTTAATATGCCATTTGTAAATAGGCATTCAAAAGAAGCGATTAAAAAAAATCCATCATTGAGGCATAAAGACTATAAAAATACTCTCAAATCATGCAAACGATTTTTAAGAACTCCATCCACAATATTTAGTTATGCTGAAGGGACAAGATTTACTGATGAGAAACATGCTTTACAAGGAAAAAAATATAAAAACCTCCTTAGTCCAAAAGTTGGAGGTATGGCGACTGCATTATCAGCAATGCCAAATATAGATACTCTTATAGATTTTTCACTTGTCTATAAATCAAACAAGAGAGGTGCATGGTCATTTCTAACTGGTGAAATGAAAGATGTTAAGGTTTTTATCAAAAGCTATGCTATACCCACTCATCTTAAACATAGAAATTATTCAGAAGATAAAAAATATAGAGACGAATTTAAGACGTGGATAGAAGAAATTTGGATTGAGAAAGACCAAAAAATATCTGAATTAAAATACTAATTCTTTTTCACTAAAAATAATTCCATTGGTGTCAACATACGCCCATGAATCCTTTTGAACGATAAAATTTTGAAACTCGAGTGTTGATCCAATCTCGCCTTTTCCAACTGATTTGTCTGTTTTCCTTGGATAAGAGTTTTTAGCGTAAACTCCAATTGGAATATCTTTAATTACTTCAATATCTCTAATATATCCGTTAGTAATTATTCCTTTCCATTGATTATCGTAGGCCATTTGAGCAATTTGATCTCCAACCATTGAGCACTTTTCAGTACCAGTATGTTGAATAACCAGAACTTTGTTTGATCCATTTTGAGCCACTAACTCTTTGACAATGCTATTTGAATGCTCACATCTTGCAGTTTCAACCTGGCCAAAGAATTTATCATTCTTTCCATATGAATTTAAAAAAAGGTCGCAAATTTTAATGTTTTCACCATGCTCATCACAAATATCTGGAACCGTAAATTTATTCATAAATCAAAATATTCTCAATCAATATTAAGTAATATAAACTATGTGATAAGAATTGAGGAGAAAAAATGAAGTCACAAATATGCGATTTACTTAAAATTGAATTTCCATTGGTAGCCTTTAGTCATTGTAGAGATGTTGTCGCTGCAGTATCCAAAGCCGGTGGTATGGGTGTTCTTGGTGCTGTCGGTTTAACACCAGAAAAACTAGAAATTGAATTAAATTGGATAGATGAACATGTTGACGGTAAACCATACGGCGTTGATGTGCTTGTCCCAAATTCATATGTTGGTAAAGGAGAAAATCTAACTACAGATGATCTCAGAGCAATGATCCCTCAAGAGCATCGAGACTTTAGATCAGATATTCTTGAACAATATGATCTTCAAGCGTCTGATTTAAGAAGTAGTGAGAATTCCAAAGAATTAGAGAGTAATTCAAATGGTGTGCTTGGTGCAGGCTTAGATGGAGCAAAAGAAGTATTAGAAGTTGCATTTGCTCATCCAATAAGTTTAGTTGCTAATGCTTTAGGCGTTCCACCTAAATGGATGCTGGAAATGGGCAAAGAACATAATGTACCTGTCGCAGCATTGGTAGGAGCAAAACAGCATGCTGTAAAACAAGCTGAAGCTGGTGTAGATATAATTGTAGTTTCAGGAACTGAAGGTGGTGGGCATTGCGGCAGTGTCTCGACAATGGTACTTGTGCCAGAAGTTAGAAGAGCATTAAAAGATTATGGTGATGTACCTATTCTTGCAGCTGGTGGAATATGTACTGGAGAACAAATGGCTGGAGTGATGGCAATGGGTGCTGATGGCGTATGGTGTGCATCTGTATTCTTACCAACCACCGAAGCAGAAACATCTGACAATGTAAAAGAAAAAATGATAGCTGCATCTTCAAGTCATACAGTTCGATCAAAAAGTAGAACTGGAAAACATTCTAGACAACTATCATCTCCATGGGTTGAGGCATGGGAGGGAAAAGATGCACCTGAACCACTTCCAATGCCACTTCAAACAATGGTGAGCGAACCTGCATTAAAGAAAGTTGCAGATCAGGCTGCAATAGGTCATGAGGGAGCAAAGCAATTAGAAACCTATTGGGTTGGACAAGGTATTGGTCTTGTAAATGAGACAATTACTGCTGGTCAAACTGTTCAAAAGTTCAAAGAAGAATTCATAGACTCTTACGAACGAGTCAACGGATTCTTTTCTGATGACTAGGTAAGCAGCTGATTTGATTAAAGCATCTTCTTTAATTAAAAGAATTTTTTTGGTATTAATAGCATTGTTGTCATTGCTTTCATTGTTTTTGTTATTTGATCTATATCAGCCAATAAGTAAAGTAAAAGTTAAAAGAGCTTTAGGAGTCGAAGCCTCCGACATCTATGACAATAATTTTTCATTTAGAGATCTTAATAAAAATGGTTACCTCGATATCTATGAAGATTACAGAATAGCCTCAAATATAAGAGCTGACGATCTTCTTTCAAAAATGACGTTAGAAGAAAAAGTTGGGCAAATGTTTCATCCTCCTTTTACTCTAAATCCAGATATATTTATGTTGCTCTACGAAATTGCTATTAGGGGTAATAAAAGCACAGAAGCTAAAATAGTTTTCGATCATATAACTCATTTTAATTTGTATGGAAATCCAACTCCAAAGAATCTAGCAAAACAAATTAATTATTTTCAGAAAATAGCCTCAAAAACTCGTCTTGGTATACCGATAAGCATAAGCTCAGATCCAATTCATGAAGTGCCAAAAGGTGGAGGAATTGCATCATTTTCAGTTGATGGATTCTCAAAATGGCCGTCGCAACTTGGCTTTGCCGCTACCAATGATCCAAAAGTAATTTATGAATTTGCTCAAATTGCAAGGAAGGAATATCTTGCTGTTGGAATCAGGACTGCTCTTCATCCTATGTCAGATTTAGCAACTGAACCAAGATGGGCGAGAAACTTTGGCACCTTTGGTTCTAACGCAGATTTAGCATCAAAAATGACACTAGCATACATGGACGGCTTTCAAGGAAAAAAAATAACAAATAAAAGTGTTCATACAATGGTTAAACATTTTCCTGGAGGCGGACCTCAGGAAGATGGCTTAGATCCGCATCTGTATAGTGGAAGAAATCAGACATATCCTGGAAATAATTTTAATTATCATTTAGTACCATTTAAAAAAGCTATTGATAATAATTTAAAAGTGATAATGCCCTACTATGGTATACCTATGGGGATTTCAGATGATGAAGTTGCAATTGGCTTTAACAGTTATATTCTGACAGACCTTTTGAGAGATGAACTGGGATTTGATGGAGTGATATGTTCGGATTGGGGAATTATCAGTGGAAGACATTGGGGCGTTGAAAATCTTTCAATTAAAGAGAGATACAAAAAAAGTTTTTTAGCCGGCATTGATCAATATGGAGGCGAGGATGATCCAGAACATATTATCAAACTCGTTAATGATGGTGAGATATCAGTTACTGATATTAATAATTCCGTAAAAAGGATTTTAATAAATAAGTTTGATTTAGGTCTTTTCGAAGATCCTTATGTAAATGTTAATAATGTTGAAAAAATTGTGGCAACAGATGAACATAATCAAGCAGGATTAGATGCACAAAGAAAATCAATTGTGCTATTAGAAAATGACGGGCTTTTGCCACTCAAGAGTGAGAGCAAGGTTTTTATTGATGGGCTAGATATTAAAATTGGATCTAAATTTGGAAATGTCACCAAATCACATAAAGATGCTGATGTAGTAATAATGTATGTTCATACTGTTTTTAATGGCAATCAGGAATCGGGTATTAATAGATTATTTGATAATTTTTTAAGTACCTTATTTCCAAATGGAAATCTAAATTTTAACGATGAAATAAAAAATAAAATTAAAAAATATTCTGAGAATAAAAAACTTATTCTTGTAGTTGATTTAAATAGGCCAGCAATTCTGAGTGAAATTAAGTCAAATGCATCAGCATTAATTGGAACATTTGGTGTTTTAGATCAAGTGATTTACGAAGCTATATATGGAGATTTTAATCCTAATGGGAAACTTCCGTTTGAAATACCATCATCAATGGAAGAAGTTATTAATCAGAAAGAAGACTTGCCTGACGATACAGAAAATCCAACATATGTTTTTGGATATGGGCTAAGTTATTAAATTATGATCTTTCTCTGGGTTGAAATTCTAGAACAGTAGCATTTATACAATATCTTGGCATCCCATTTGGCCCATCATCGAAAACATGGCCCAAATGAATGTCTGACGATACAGATCTTATTTCTGTCCGCCTCATGCCATAACTGTTATCAGGAAGTTCATAGACCGATCCCTCAACTGGTCTCGTAAAAGAAAGCCAGCCAGATCTTGAAACAAATCTATCCTTTGTATCAAAAAGAGGTGCACCACTTAATTTATCTACAAAAACTCCTTCAGGCGTATTTTTAAATATTTGATACTCTTTGCAAAATCTTGCATCTGTACCATCGTTAAAAGCAACGTCATATGCCTCAGTATTACCAAGTTTAAATTTCCCTAAAAGTTTGTAAAAATCCTTAGGTTCTATATATCCTTGATATCCAAAAACTTCTTTTCCATCTTCCAAGAATAAAATAGATGGCGTTGCCCAACTTGGAGACTCAAGTCTTAATCCATGTAATTGATCGGAAGTTCTATAAGTCATCGGGATGCTTCCTTTATAATCATTTGTTACATCACTCTTAAGTTTTTCACAATATGGACAATAGTTTCGAGAATCTATTACAAGAATATGTTTACCTTTTGTTAATTCGGTATTATCAAGGGGCTTTATTTCTTCCTTATTAAAGACAATCCCAGTCGATAGGTCTGGACAATATCCATTTGGATTTTTCTTAAGGTAATCTTGATGATACTCTTCAGCTAAATAAAAATTGTCTAGCGGTTCAATAATAGTTTTAATTGATCCATAGCCATAATCACTTAAAAGGTTTTGATATTTTTCCTTTAGCATTTCAGCAATTTCTTTTTGATCATCATCTGAATATAAAATTGTTGACCTGTACTGAGTCCCTATGTCATTACCTTGTCTGTTATATTGAGTTGGATCATGAGATTCAAAAAAATGCATTAAGATTTCTTCTACAGTAATAAAGTTGTTGTTGAAGGTAACTTCCACAACCTCAGCAAAGTTATTCTTGTTGAACTTATTTTTGAGTTGGATAATTGATCTGTAATTTGGGCTAACACCATATCCATTTGCATATCCTGACTTAGCATTTATTACTCCATCTAGGGCTTCATAACCCTTCTCAGCACCCCAAAAACATCCTGAACCAAGATAAATGGTTTGGATATGATTAGTCTGGTTTGAAAGTGTAAAGCCAGTAAAAAAGAAAAATAAAGCTATGAAATATTTATGTTTATTCATTTGGTTCATATTTGTATTCTTTACTTTTAATAAAAGCTGGTCTTGAGAATAAGTTTTTTGACCATCTTGTAATATTTGGCTTAAATGCCTGCTCTATTCCAAGAGCCTCTGCAAGATTTATCGCATAACTTACACAGATATCAGCTATGGTAAACCTGTTTGAACATAAATATTCTTTTCCCTCTAATGATTTTTCAAGCAATTTAAGCCTTGATACAAACCATCGACTGTAACCTTCTACTGCTGCGTCAGCAACTCCAGGCTCTTGAAGTTTATATCTTAAGACAACTGTCTGGGGAAAAGTAAGAGTAGCGTCAGCATGAAACAGCCAATTTAAATATAAAGGATAATCTTCCTCACTAGGTTTTACTTGAAGATCTGAAGGCCCATACCTTTCAACTAAATATTGTGAAATTGCTACCGACTCAGTCATTTCTATCTTTCCATCGATCATATATGGAACTGTTCCAAGAATATTAATATCTAAATATTCTTTCATGAAAACTCTTGGTGGAAATGGCATCATGACCAATTCATATTCTAGGCCCATTTCTTCAGCAGTCCATATTGGTCTGACAGCTCTTGAATTCTCTGTACCGTATATTTTAATCATATTGAATATTTAGAATGTTATTCTACATCTTAATTGTGGTAATATTAATGATAATATATTACCATAACCATCCTTCTATAAATTATGTCGCTTATGAAAAAAGAAAATATCGCGCCTAAGCTAAAGTCTACTTTAGATACAAAATCTGAACAATTTATCAAAAATAAAGAGATGATGCTTGATAAATTAAAATTTCTCGATGGTTTATTAGATCTCGCTGAAATTGGAGGTGGCTTGCATCATCATGAACGTCTTGCAAAAAGAGGAAAAATGCCAGTCAGAGAGCGAGTAATGAATGTTTTAGATCCAGATACACCTTTTTTAGAAATCCAGCCATACGCGGCATACGGTACAAATAACTATAATGTTGGTGGAGGATGCGTATCTGGAATCGGAATTATTTCTGGTGTTGAGTGTGTGATCTTTGCAAACGATCCATCTGTAAAAGCTGGAGCAATGACTGTTTATGTTGGTGAAAAATGGGCTAGAGCCATTGAAATATCAAGAGATAATAAAATTCCATTTATTAGTTTTGTTGAGTCTGCTGGTGGAGATTTAAATGTATCTAGGGGTGATGGTGATAATCCTCCAATTGCACCAACACTTCAACAATCTCATTTTGCTTCAACAGGAAGATTCTTTTACGAGATGACAGAGCTATCAAAGTTGAGGATACCAGTAATCTCAGTGGTATTCGGTTCATCAACTGCTGGTGGAGCTTATCAACCAGGAATGTCTGATTACAATATTTTCATAAAAGATCAATCGAAAGCATTTTTGGCTGGTCCACCATTAGTAAAAATGGCTACAGGAGAAGAATCTGATGATGAGACTTTAGGTGGAGCTAAGATGCACTCTGAAATTTCAGGACTATCAGATTATTTAGCTGAGGATGAAATGGATGCATTAAGAATATGTAGAGAAGTAGTTTCTCATCTTAATTGGACTAAGAAAGGGAACGAACCTGACATAAAAAGTAGTGAACCTGAATATAATGAAGAAGAACTTCTCGGAATACTTAGTGAAGATCTTAAATCAGCGGTTGATATTAAAGAGATAATTGCTAGATTTGTAGATGGATCAAAATTTGAGGAATTTAAACCATTATATGGATCAACTCTTGTTTGTGGATGGGCAACAGTTCATGGTTACCAAGTTGGTATTTTAGGAAATAATGGTCCTATATATCCTCAATCTGCTGAAAAAGGAGCGAGTTTTATTCAACTATGTAATAAAAGAAATATTCCTTTGATATTTCTTCATAACGTAACAGGCTTTCTTGTTGGAAAAGATTTTGAGAGACAGGGAATAATAAAAAAAGGATCTCAGCTTATTAATGCAGTTTCAAATTCTACAGTGCCACATATAACTTTTATTGTTGGTGCTTCATACGGTGCTGGTACTTATGCAATGTCTGGAAAAGCATACAATAATAGATTCACTTTTTTATGGCCTACTGCAAAAATTGCTGTTATGGGACCTGAGCAAATGGCTGGTGTGATGTCGATTGTAAGAAGAGCAAAAGCAATGCGAGATGGTAAAAAATTTGACGAAAAAGCAGACCAACAATTAAAAGAAATGGTTATAGATTATTTGGAAAAACTTTCACATGGTCTAGTTGCAAGCAGTATGCTTACTGATGATGGCATTATTGATCCAAGAGATACACGTGATGTCATAGGATTTTGTTTATCAATCGTGAATAACAATCATATTGAAGGTGCTAAAGAATATGGAGTATTTAGATTATGATTTTTAATTCAATTCTCATTGCAAACAGAGGTGAAATTGCTTGTAGAGTAATTAAAACTGCAAAAGAAATGGGTATTAGATCAGTTGCTGTATATGTTGATGCAGACAAAGATGCACCTTTTGTAAAAGATGCTGACGAATCTGTAAAACTCAAAGATGGAGGATATCTTGATGCAGATCAGATTATTGAAGCTGCCTTAAAAACTAATGCTCAAGCAATTCATCCAGGTTATGGTTTTCTTTCTGAGAATGCTTCGTTTGCTAGAAAAGTAAAAAAATCTGGTTTGATATGGATTGGTCCATCGCCTCATGTCATTTCCGTGATGGGTGACAAGCTTAAAGCAAAGGAACTCGCAATTAAAGCAGATGTTCCAACACTTCCAATGACTTCTAATCCTAAACAAGCAAGCAAAATTGGATACCCTCTACTCATCAAAGCAGCTGCCGGAGGCGGTGGAAAAGGAATGAGAATAGTTAATAAATCAAAAGAACTAAAAGATTCAATAATAAGTGCTCAAAGAGAAGCATTAAATGGATTCAATGACGATAGAATCTTTATCGAAAGATATGTAGAAAAATCTAGACATATTGAGATCCAAATTATTGGTGACTCTCATGGAAATGTAGTTCATCTTGGTGAGCGAGAATGTTCTATCCAAAGAAGACATCAAAAAATTATTGAAGAATCTCCCTCTCCAAGAGTTACAGATGAAATTAGAAATAAAATGGGAGATGCTGCAGTAAAGCTTGCTAAGCAAATAAAATATGAATCTGCTGGTACGGTTGAATTTCTATTTGATGATAAAACAGGTGAATTTTGGTTCCTTGAGGTAAATACAAGGCTTCAAGTTGAACATCCAGTTACTGAGGAAGTAACAGGAATCGATCTTGTTTCTGAGCAACTTAAAATTGCTAGAGGCGAATCTTTACAATTTAAACAGACTGATATCAATTGGAAAGGTTCTTCTATTGAAGCTAGGCTTTATGCTGAGGATCCTAATAATGACTTCCTCCCGGAGATTGGTACTCTAATAGCTTTTGATAAAGATGAATCTGTGGAAGCAAGATGGGACTCTGGTGTTACAAAAGGAACTATAGTTGGTACAGACTTTGATCCAATGTTAGCAAAAATAATCTCATATGCACCTAATAGAACTGATGCGGCTGGTAAGTTAGCAAAGGCACTTGAATCAGCTCATATTGGTGGAGTAAAAACAAACAGAGATTTTTTAATTAATTGTCTTAAATCTTCTGAATTTATTGATGGTAACACCACAACAGATTTCATTGATAGGGTAAATCCTGCTAGAAAATTAACTTTAGATCAAGATTCACTGGAACATGTGACCGCAGTAGCAACTTTATGGTTGCAAGCAAGAAATAGAGATAATGCTAATGTTGCAAACTTTATGCCGTCAGGATGGACAAATGGTAGGCTCCCTTCTCAAGCTGTTGTTTTTGAACATGAAGGATCTGAAATAAAAATAGGATACAAACTTATGAGAGATGGTTCTTTTAAATTATCAACCGGAAAAAATGCAAATATATACTCAGCTGATAATCATGGTATTGACTGTGTTTATGATGACAAAAGACACTATGCAAAAGTTACGAAGGATGCAGACAAACTTTTAGTACATATGCCTTATGGAGACGTGATGCTTAATATTAAGCCAAAATTTGTTATTCCTGGTCTTGAGGTTGCAAAAGGAGGTCTTACAGCACCAATGCCAGGTAAAGTAATTGATATCAAAGTTAAAAAAGGGAAAAAAGTTAAAACAGGCGATACACTTGTAATTCTTGAAGCTATGAAAATGGAGCATTCCATTAAAGCATCTGAAGATGGAACAGTGACACAGCTTTTAATATCAGTAAATGATCAAGTTGAAAATGGCGCATTGTTAATGATTGTTGAATAAGATGCAGAAAATAGAGTTTGAAAAAAGTAAAATCTTTAATAAGCCTAAAATTCAAACAAAAAGACATACAGAGATAATAGAGTCTCTTGAAAAAATGCTTGAAAAAGGTGTTCCAGATTTAACGATGTCTGAGTTTGCATCAAAGCTTAAAATTTCTTTGAGGACTCTCTATGAAATTGCACCCAGCAAAGATAAATTAATCTTAATGACCATGGACAATATTCTCACTAAGCTAGGTAAGCATGCTCTCGACTCTGTATCAAATGTTGAATCTCCAATAAGAAGACTCGAAAAGTATTTATTTATTGTCAATCAAGCAGTTGGTCCAAAATTTGACAGATTTATGAAAGATATTGAAAAAATAGATGGATCCAAGAAAATGGCAGATTATCACGAAAATTTTATATCAACTTATACTGAAAAACTTTTAAATGAAGCTATCGAAAAAAAAGAAATTCAACAGATAAATACAAAGGTTTTTGCAGTGCTCTTTAGTAGCATTGGAAGAGAATTCCTAAATGAAAAAAATAGAAAGTCTATTAGCACAACACCGGATGAAAATGCTAACTCTATCACCTCAATAATACTTAATGGTATTAAGTTAAAAAATTAGATGGAAAAAGAACATATTAAAATTGCAAATTGTAGTGGTTTCTATGGAGACAAGTTGTCAGCAGCTAAAGATTTAGTTGAAGGAGGACCAATTGATGTCTTAACAGGTGATTATCTAGCTGAACTCACCATGACAATACTTTATAGTCAAAAAATTAAAAGGGGTGAGGATAAAGGATATGTAGGAACATTTTTAAAACAAGTTAAAGAGATAGCAGAAACTTGCGACAAAGAAAATATAAAAATTGTGACAAATGCTGGTGGCCTTAACCCAAAATCAATGGCAAATGAAATAGAAAAAATTCTGCATGAACAATCTTTAAATATGAAAGTTGCATATATTGATGGTGACGATTTAATGCCTAGGATGGAAGAACTTAAAAAAGAGGGTCAAAAATTTACTAATATTGAAAAAAATGTATCCATTGAAAAATCTGGATATATGCCACTAACTTCCAATGCCTATCTTGGTGCTTGGGGGATTAAAGAAGCTCTAGATCTTGGTGCAGATATTGTAGTTTGTCCAAGGGTTACAGATGCAGCAGTTGTAATAGGTCCTGCAGCATGGAAATTTAATTGGGAAAGAGACAATTTTGATGCACTAGCCGGAGCACTAGCTGCTGGACATATTATTGAGTGTGGCTGTCAAGCAACAGGTGGTAATTATTCATTTTTTAAAGAAGTACCAAGTTTTGATAATGTTGGCTACCCTATTGCAGAAATTTTTGAAGATGGAAGTTTCAACATCACAAAACATGCTGGAACTGGTGGATTGGTTTCAAAGGGAACAGTTACAGCACAATTATTGTATGAGATAAGTTCTCCAGCATACGTGAATCCAGATGTTGTGTCTCATTTTGATACTTTAAAAATTGAAGAGTTAGAGAAAGATAAGGTTCACGTTTCAGGATGTCGTGGTAGCTCTCCGCCAAAAGATCACAAAGTATGTATTAATCTTGCAGGTGGTTTTAGAAATGGAATGGAAATTATTCTTACCGGATTGGATATTGAAGAAAAAGCTAAAGTTTTCACAGAAGTGCTGTTTAATTCTGTTGGTGGTCAAGAACAATTCGATGAAGTTTTTATTGAATTACAAAGAACTGATAAAGAAAATCCTACAACAAATGAGCAAGCTATGGCATCGTTAGTGATTTCAGTTAAGTCCAGCAATCAAGAACTTGTGGGAAGGCTTTTCAGTGCAAAGATTATTGAGTTAGCTTTAGCTAATATTCCAGGATTTTTTGCAGAAAGTGGGCCTAAATCAAGTGGACCTGTAATAATATATTGGCCGGCACTAGTTGATAGTAAATATATCACTGAAAAAGTTCATATTGACGGCAAAGAAATCGAAGTTGTGCCTACTAGTCAATTGGATTATGAAGAAATATATTACCAAAGAGAGCCTATATCAATTGATGATATTGAGATTTCTGATCAGAAAGAAATTTACTTTGGCGATCTATTCGGAACGAGATCAGGTGATAAAGGCGGTTGTGCAAACTTAGGGGTATGGGCAAAAAATAACCTCTCATATTCATTCTTGTATAATTTTTTAACTATTGAAAAACTTAAAGAGTTATTGCCTGATTTATCAGAATATAAAATAGAAAGATTTGAACTACCAAATATTAATTCGCTTAATTTTTATATTCACGATATCTTGGAAGATGGTGTTTCATCCAATAACAGAAAGGATGGACAGGCAAAATCTCTTGGAGAATATTTAAGAGTAAAAAAAATTCTTGTGCCTGATTCAATATTATTGGAAACTTAATTATGGATAAATTATCTTTAGATGGACTAAATTTTGAAACTATTTGTCTGGAAGTAGATCGAAAAATTTTAACTATTACATTAAATAGGCCTGAGAAAAAAAATGCCATGAATAATGTAATGATGGATGAGCTTAATTATGCATTGACATACGCAAAACAAGAGGATGCAATTAGAGTTGTTGTAATTGCCGCAAATGGAGATATTTTTTGTGCTGGAGCAGATCTAAGCAGATCTGAATCTGTTTCAAATGTACCAAAGCTCCCTAATGCTGATGACATAAGTTTATCGCTAAGACACCTTTACAAACCTGTGATATGTAAGATTCAAGGTTCTGTTCTTGCAGGTGCTTTATTAATCGTAACAAATTCTACTCATGCAATAGCTGTAAAAGATGCAACTTTTTCAGCACCAGAAATCCATAGAGGTTTGTGGCCATTTATGGTGATGGCAGGACTTTTTAGAGTGATGCCCAAGAGAGCTGGTCTAGATTTTATTATGCGCGGTCAACCTATCGACGCATCAAAAGCTAAAAAATGGGGTTTAATAAATGAACATGTTGATATAGCAGATTTAGATAAAAGAGTTAAGGCACTTGCAACTGAGTTGGCCTCTCTGGCTCCTGAAACGATGAAATTTGGACTTGAAGCATATGAAAAACAAGACTCACAAGATTTTAATGATGCTCTTCCCTACCTTAAAGAACAAATTGCAAAATGCTTTGAGGGTAGAGATGCCAAAGAAGGTATTGCAGCATTTTTAGAAAAAAGAAAACCTAACTGGGATTAAAAATTATGGACTTGAATTTTGGATCTGAATATAAAGAGTTTACAAACGAGGTAAAAAAATTCTGCAAAAAATATAGTGGAGTCAATTTTTCTGATTCTGCAAAAGTGCCTCTATCAGCTTCATTTAAATCCAGTGGAGTACAAATGAAAAGATCAGACTGGCAAAAAATACTGATAGAACAGGGTTATTTTGCTAGATCCATTCCAAAAGAATACGGAGGCTATGGTGGTGAGGCTGACATTATAAAAAGCAGAATAATTGCTTCAGAATTTGCTATGGCAAAAATACCTCCACCAATGGGTGGTCAAGGGATAGATATGCTAGTTCCAACTCTTCTGGAACTTGGAACTGAAGAACAAAAACAGAAATATATTAAACCAACATTGCATGGTGAAATTATATGGTGTCAGGGTTATTCAGAGCCTAATGCTGGTAGTGACCTTGCAAGCTTGCAGACAAAAGGAGAATTAATTAATGATAATTGGGTGATTAATGGTCAAAAAATATGGACTAGCACTGCACAATATTCTCAAATGATGTTTTGCTTAGTTAGAACGGAGCCTGATGCATCTAAACATGCTGGAATAAGTTATATCTTAATTCCAATGGATACTCCAGGAATAGAAATTAGACCGTTGGTTGATATGACTCTTAATGCCGGATTTAATGAAGTATTTTTTACGGATGTAACTGTACCTCAAGAGAATATTGTTGGAAAAAGAGGTGAAGGTTGGGCAGTTGCGAATGCAACTTTAAGTCATGAGAGAGGTTCACTTTCTGATCCAAATGCGATGATGAATAGGCTAAATTCTCTAATTGAAATAATGAAAAATGAGACAATTAATGGCCAAAAAGCTATTGATAATCCTGTTTATAAAGATAAACTCATGAAAATTCAGGGCAAAGTCATAGCATTTCAGTCCAATTCACTAAGAGTTCTGTCAGCAAAATTAAATAAAAATCAAGATACTAAAATTGCTGGAATGATACAAAAACTCAATGGCACTGAATTAAGACATGAACTAGAAGGATTTGCTATTGATGTAATGGGTGAACTTGGAACCCTATATGAAAATAGCCCTCATATAAGAGATGGCGGTTCATGGCAAGTTGCCTATATGTATTTTCTGGGTTTAATTATTGGTGGTGGAACAAGTCAAATTCAAAAAAATATTATTTCAGAAAGGGGTTTAGGTATGCCAAGAGAGCCCAAGGTTCAAAAAGGGGAATAACATGTATTTTGGGTTGTCCGAAGATCAAATTTTTTTTCAAGATAATGTAAAAAAATTTCTTGAGGATAATGCTCCTCTTGATGTGATAAGGAACATTTCAAAAGGTGAAAATCCAAATCAAAAAAATGAGATACATTCAGGAATAATAAACCTAGGCATAAATAACATTCTCGTTCCTGAAGAACATGGTGGATTAGGATTAGATCTTTTGTTCGCAGCTGCGATTAGTCAAAGTATTGGAGAAGCTGTAGCTCCCCTGCCATATTGTGGATCATATGTCATGGCGCCAATAGCAATACAAATAGGTGCAAGTAAATTGCAAAAAGAAAATATTTTTAATGAAATGTCTTCTGGTAACACAAAATTTGGTATTGCTTTTTCTGAGTATTTTGGATCAAGAGATTCAAGTAGTATTAATTTTTCAAATGAGAAAATAAATGGCAAAACAATATTTGCTATAGATTGCGATTATGCAACAGATATTTTGGTATCAGATGCTAGTGGAAAAATTGGCATCGTATCAATCGAAGACAAAAATATAGAGATTGTTGATCTAATTACCGTTGATAAAACTAGAACATACAAAGAGATCAAGTTTAGTAATGCAAATGTTGAAATTTTAGCGAATACAAAAAATAGTACAGATGGCATTGAAAAAGCATTAGATGCTGGTCGAATTATCACAGCAGCTGACACACTGGGTGCTTCACAAGCTATGCTTGATAAAGCAGTTTCATATTCAAAAGAAAGGAAGCAATTCAATCGCGTAATTGGATCGTTTCAAGCTGTCAAACATATGTGCGCTGAGATGGCTGCAGATCTTGAGCCATGTTACTCACTAGTTTGGCATGCTGCTCATAGCTTTGATAATAATGATGATGATTCAAAATTAATGGCCTGTCATGCTAAATCACATATTTCTGAGGTTGCTAAGATGGTTTCAAAAAAAGCTACAGAGGTTCATGGTGGCATGGGCTTTACTGATCTGCTAGGATTACATTTTTGGTTTAAAAGGATTGGTCTCAATAGACAGCTACTTGGTGCTCCTGAAATCGTTAGAAATGAAGCAGCAAAAGCTCAAGGCTTATAAAATAAATATGTATTTTTTCTGCTCAATATTATTCATTTTTTCACTTGCAGTTTCATCTGATTCATATAAATCAATTGAAGTCAGTGAAGTTAAAGAAAATTTAAGCAATGAGATTTTCAAAAAACTCTCACGAGAACATTATGTAAAAAATTTTGATAAAACAGACTTTAATAAGAATTATATAAATGCTGTTTTCAAAAGACTTGATGAAGAGAAAAAATACTTTATTCAAAATGAAGTTGACTCATTTATCAAAGAATCAAAATACGAAACTAACAATTTTGATATAGCCTTGGCGTACAAAATAATAAATTTGTATTTTGAGCGATTAATTGATTTTTCATTATTCCAAATTGACTTATTGGAAAACTATGATTTTGATTTTGATAGAGAAGAATTTCTTGATATTCACACTGATGACAATATTTGGCAAGAAGATTTATCTCAATTGAAAGCATTATGGAGGCTTGAGACAAAAAATGACCTTTTAGTATCATTGCTTTCAGACTCTGTAAATGAAGATCCAAAAATAGATATTATCAAACGTTATAAAAATAGAATAAGAAGAATCAATCAGCAAAAAGAAGAAGATATCTTCTCATTAGCCGTAAATATTCTTTCAAATCAATTTGATCCTCACTCGTCTTATTTATCACCAAGATCTGCTGAGGATTTTGATATGAATATGAGCCTTAAGCTCAGCGGAATTGGAGCACTTTTAGGTGTTGAGGATGACTATACAAAAGTTATAAGTCTTGTTCCTGGTGGTCCAGCTGAAAAATCAGGAAAAATTAAACCTGAAGATAGAATTTCAAAAATAAAGCAAGGCGATGAAGACGAATTTATTGATGTGGTTGGATGGAGAATTGATGAGGTTGTGGACTTAATTAGAGGAGAGATAGATACTGAACTGCAAATTGAATTTATATCTTTCGATTCTGATATTGATAATCGAAAAATTGTTACTCTTAAAAGAGAAGAAGTAAAACTTGAGGATAGAGCTGCTCAATCTCAAGTTTTTGAAATGAATGATAATAAAATAGGTGTTATCGACCTACCCTCTTTTTATATAGACTTTGAGGAATATGCAAATAGGAATTCTGATTATAGAAGTAGCAGCAAAGATATAAGAAATATTCTGAATAAGTTCAATGAAGATAACGTTGATGCGGTTGTGTTAGATTTAAGAAATAATGGTGGTGGTGCACTTATTGAGGCTAATAAAATTATTGGATTATTTGTCTCATCAGGACCAACTGTCCAAGTAAAGCAAAAAAGAGGATACATTCAACCATATGGAGACTCTCGTGCAGTTCAAGTTTGGAATAAACCTCTTGTTGTTCTTGTAAATAGATATTCTGCTTCAGCTTCTGAAATCGTTGCAGGTGCAATTCAAGACTATAGGAGAGGCTTAATTATTGGTCAAAGGACATTTGGAAAAGGGACTGTTCAAAGCTTAGAAAATCTTTCACAAGGCCAGATAAAAATTACAGAATCTAAGTATTACAGAGTAAATGGAATGAGCACACAAAATAAAGGAGTCAAGCCAGACATAGAACTTCCAGTAACTTGGGATATTGAATCTGTAGGTGAGAGTTCATTCCCAACAGCACTCGAGTGGGATGTGATAAGACCATACAGACATAAAAAATTCTCCATTAATTCTGAAGTTATTGAAGATGTAATTAAGCTTCATAACGACAGACTTGCATACGAGCCAAATCTAAATTATTTAAAGGAAGTAAGAAAAAGATATGATCTTAATAAAGATAAAAAACTTTTAAGTTTAAATCTCGAGGATCGTAAAACTCAGAAAATCTTACGAAGAGAATGGTTATTGTCAGTTGAGAACAAAAGAAGATCGTCTATTGGACTTGAGGCATTTGCATCTTATGATGAGCTAAATGATTTTAATAAAGAAAATGAGGATACATCTAATACTTCTAATAGGATTGATTTGATAAATGACTTTCAGTTAATAGAATCAACAAAAATAGTAAATGATTTTTTGAATCTTGAGAAAGAAAAAATCATTACTATGATTAATTAATATGAAAATAGTTTCTTTCAATATCAATAGCATTAGGGCTCGGCCTCATCAAATAGAACATTTAAGAGATACCTTAGATCCAGATGTTATTGGTCTGCAAGAAACAAAGGTAAATGATCCTGAATTTCCATTAGAGATCATCAATGAAATTGGATACCATGCTGAATTTTGGGGTCAAAAAGGTCACTATGGTGTAGCCATCTTAAGTAAGTCAAAGCCCAAAGAAACAATTAAAGGATTTATTAATGATACTGAAGATGATCAAAAAAGATTTATTCAGTCTACTTTTAAATTTGGAGATGAAGATATAACAATAATGAATGGTTATTTTCCTCAAGGTGAAAATATTAATCATGAAACAAAGTTTCCAAAAAAAATAAAATTTTATAATGACTTAAAAGACCATATTATTGATCTTAAAAAAACTACCTCTAATCTGATTGTTATGGGTGACTTTAATGTTTCTCCTGAAGATATTGATATCGGTATTGGAGAAAACAATGCAAAGAGATGGCTGAGAGAGGGAAAGACTTCTTTTCAACCTCAAGAAAGAGAAATGTGGAATAGTATTAAAGACTTGGGCTTTATAGATTCTTGGAGAGAGTTATTTCCAAATGAATCCTCAATTTATTCTTGGTTTGATTATAGATCTAGAATGTTTGATCAAAATCCAAAACGTGGTTTACGAATTGATCACATTTTATTATCAGATAATTTAAAGAAATCTATTAATAATGTTGGCATTGATTATGATGCTCGTTCAATGGAAAAACCGTCTGATCACTGTCCAGTGTGGTTAGAATTAAATGAATAATATTGAATATAGGACTCCATTAAATTCCGATGAATTTGAAAAATATGATTTGTTTAGATGGCGGATTTTAAGAAAGCCGATTGGAAAATCAATTGATTCGTTAAAAGATAAATATGAAAATTCCAGCTACCATCTGATTGGTGTGTCTGATAACGAAGTAATAGCATGCGGAAGACTGCACTTTAATTCAGACTCTGAAGCACAAATAAGATATATGGCTGTCAATAATAATTTGCAAGGAATGGGAATTGGTAGAGAGATCATAGGGCATTTAGAAGAATATGCTTTAGAGCAAAATGCAAAAAAAATTGTATTAAATGCAAGAGATCATGTGATTAAATTTTATGAGAAATCAGGCTATCAAGTTGTTAGAAAATTTTATGGTTCAGATACAAATATTCCTCATACAACAATGATGAAAAAACTCTGATTATCTTCTTTGTTCAAAAAAATCTTTAAGTAGTTTTGAGCTGTCCTCCTCAAATAATCCAAATTTGTAATTAACTTTATGATTTAAAACTTTTTTTTCAAAAAAGTTATCAATTGAGAAAATACTGCCAGTTTTTGGTTCTTTTGCTGCAAAGATAATTGAATTCAATCTTGCATCAACAATTGCTTTTGCGCACATATGACATGGCTCAAGTGTAACGAACATATTACAGTCAACTAGCCTATAATTTCCAATCATTTTTGATGCCTCTCTGATAGCATTGATTTCAGCATGAGCAGTCACATCATTATCAGAGATTACCGTATTCCTACCTCTTCCAATAATCTCATTATTCTTTACCACTATAGCTCCAACAGGAACTTCGCCAAGGTTATAAGATTCTTGCGCTAATTGCATCGCAGTTTTCATAAAGATTTTTTCTTGGTCTGAAAAATGCACTCTAATATAGCTCTATATTTGCTAAATCTAGTTGTGCTGAAAAATCTTTTCCATAAGCTACGATACCAATTGACCTTATTACTTTTGAATTCAAATTATCATTTTGATTTCTAGAGTATTTAAAACTAGACAATGGTATATCAATAATTTCCCAATCACTTGATGCATAAAACTCAGCATAATAGTAGTTCCACGGCAACATTCTTGGAGCTCTCAGGTGAACAAAGTATTCATTATTATTTCCTCTTACCTTGATTCTGATTCCATTAAAGTCTTTTGCCTTTATGTTCAACCCTACTCTTGATTGAATAAATCCACCATTGTTTTCGGTACTGACGTTTCCCTCAAGTCTATAGAATTTTTGACCATCTTCTTCCATCTCATAAAAATTTACCTCAGATATGCCACCCATAACTTGATCAGATATTGCTGACCAATTAGCCCTAACATCATTTAAATTATCAATTACCATAGATGAAGTATTAACTGAGAAAATTGAAAACAAGATAAAAATACTTTTAAACACTGTTAGTCGAGATGAGTATCTTTGTCTGCTTGAAACCATGGGATATTTACTACTTTTGACTCAAAATCACCATATGGACTATCAACAGAGACAATTGTACCTTCATCAGCATATTCAATATCAACAATCGCAAGAGCAATATTCTTTCCTACCCTTGGAGAGTAGTATGCTCTAGAGACTCTACCAACTTTTTTATCCTTATCATTTACAGGCCAGAAATTTTCAGGTGCTTTTGTTAAAGGATCACCTTCTAACTCTAAGCCAACTAATTTCTCCTTAGTTCCATTTTGTTTAATTTTTTTCAATGCCTCTTTACCAATAAAGTCTATTTCTTGATCTACATCTACAAGCCTCCCGAACCCAATTGTGAATGGATTGTGCTCTCTTCCAAAATCACTTCCATATGACAAAAGTCCACCTTCAATTGTTCTAATTGTATTAGGTGCAATAACTCGACCATTAAATTCTTCAGCCGCTTCATAAACTAACTCAAATAGTTTATTTCCTAATTTCCTATCTTGAAGATAAAGTTCATAGCTTAATTCACCGCTCCATCCAGTTCTCGCGATAACCATTGGAATATCATCTAATTGAGTTTGTCTTGCCTTGTAGTATCCCAAATCATCATGCTCACCATTAAAGAGCTTTTGAATTAGTTTGCCAGACTTGGGTCCACTAATTTGAAGGGGTGATACATCTGGTTCATGAATGGAAACATCCATACCAGAATTTATCGCAATTCCTTGAAGCCATAAAATAACGTCACCATCACCCGGAGATATCCAGAATTTATTTTCTTCAAGTCTCAAAAGACATGCATCATTAACAATACCGCCATCCATATCGGTAAGAATTATGTATTTACAAAAACCTATTTCACATTTTTCTAAGTTTCTGGGTTGTATATATCTGACAAATTTGTATGCATCCTTTCCATTAATTTCAATCTGACGCTCAGCTGCAAAATCTCCAAAAGTAACATCGTTGATTAAGCTTTCATATTCTTTTTCAGGGCCAGAAAATCCAGTTGGCAAATACATCTTGTTGTATACCGTAAATCCAGTTACGCCATACTTAAGATTTGATTCATAATATGGAGATTTTCTTATTCTTGTGCCAATTCCTATAAGCAGTGGTAATTTTGATTCTGACATGAATTCCCCCTAATTTTAATGCTATTTTAATCTCAAAATATCCCGAGAGTAAATGCATTATTTCTTTATTTCGATTATCATTTATAGGTCTAATTTTTGGATATTTTATGGGGAAAAAAAGATTTTTTGATGACAGATTAAAGTACCTCTCATTTATACAAAATACCAGTGAAAAAAAGATAATTTCAACTGAAATATATCCACACATTGCAAGGCTATCTCAAAATAAATCTTATCTAAGAATTCTCGATGCAGGCACCGGTGACGGAACAATAATTTCAAATGTTATAAAAAGCTTTCACAGATATCATGCATATACCTCGCTTTTAATTACTGGAAAGGAAATCAGCTATGAAGATCTCAAAAATACTTTAGAGAAGATGCCAGATCGTTTTGTTGAGCACCCTAATTTATTAGTGACCATGACAAATGTAAAATTTTCTGAGTTAGGAATGGTTGAGAATTCTTCAAAAATTAAAAATAAAAAAGTAAAAGAATTCAATTTAGTCTTAAAAAGTAATAACTCTTTTGAATTTAATTCTCAAATTGCTGGGAGCAAGTTGGGCAATTTTATAAAAAAAAACTGGGGGATTGAAATTGATAGTAAAGGAAGGACCTCATACTCGAATCCCTGTTTGATAAGAATTTATAGGGAAGATAATAAAAGGCACCTAGAACATTTTCTTAAAAATGATTACAAAAACAATAATTACGATCTCATCATTGCATCACAAGCATACAGGGCAGCATCATCTGTAGAGATGAAAGTTAAAAATGTTATTGGGCCATTATTGAGATTATTAAATAAATCTGGAAAACTTTTAGTGACGCACTCAGTGGGTGGTCCATCAATACAAAAAATTTTAAAGCTGGCGTTCAAAGATAAAGAAGCTTTTCCAAATTCTGCAAAAAATATTATCGAATATCTTAAAGATAACCCAATGGGTGAAAATAGTATCTATAGTTATGCTAAACCTAAAAGTTACTCATTTGATTTTAAAAAAACACCTGATCAAACTGTTACAGAGTTATTTGGTCACGATACTGAAGCGAAATGGGCAAACATCTTATATGTTGGTCAAATCCCCGAAAAAGAAATTCAAAATTTAGAAAAAAACAAAAATCTATACAATAGAGTATTAAGAAAAATTGAATCAGAAAAATATATACAATTTAAAAATGAAATTTTTTGTGTTTCGAAAATAAGATAATGAAAATTTTGATAATGGGTCTACCTGGAAGTGGCAAAACATATCTTGCTAAAAGATTGCAGCCTCTTTTAAAGGCTGCATGGTATAACGCAGATATAGTAAGAGAAATGGCTAATGATTGGGATTTCTCTCCAGAAGGAAGAATAAGACAAAGTCTCCGAATGAAGAGTCTTGCAGATTTTGAAAAAAGTCATGGTCGAATAGTTATATGTGATTTTGTATGTCCAACAAGGGAAACTAAAAAAAATTTTGATCCTGATATAACTGTTTGGATGAATACAATAAAAGCCGGGAGATTTGAAGATACAAATAAAATGTTTGAAGAACCTAAGGATGTTAATTTCAGAATTACTGAAATGAATGATGAAAATCATGAATTTATTGCAAAGGAAATATTAAAAAATGTTTGACTGGAAAAAACCAACTGTTCAAATGTTAGGAAGATGGCAGCCTTGGCACAAAGGACATCAAGAGCTTTTTAAGAGATGTATTAAAAAAACTGGTCAAGTCATCATTCAGGTTAGAGATGTAGAAGGAGTTTCTGGAGGCAGTGGTCAAGATGATAATCCCTTTGGCTGGGAAGAAATTTGTAAAAATATTGAAGAGAATCTCGAATCAGATGGTTTCCAAAGAGGAGTTCATTTCGAAATAATGTTGGTTCCGAATATCACAAATATAACCTATGGCAGAGGGGTCGGTTACAAATTTGAAGAAGAAATATTTGAAGAGGAAATATCTTCTATAAGTGCAACTGAAATACGAGCAAAACTTAGGGAAAAAGGAGAGCTTTAACTACTCGATAATAAAAGTTAATCCTGCATTAGCTTCCAATCTAGAAATTAACTTGTTACCAAGAGCAGCTGCTGGAGTATAAATTCCTCCCTCGAGTTCTTTTGCGTCTTTTACTAGGCAAATAGCGCTTTCAGTTATCATTTTCGAAGTAGAACCGTATCCAGGATCCATGTCACCTGAAACAGATGCTTTAAAAACTTTTCCGTCGACATCAGCACAAAAAAGAATATCATAGTTCCCGTTTTCTCTTTTTTCTCTTGATGGGCCCTCCCCTGGAGCAGGAACATCATCGCCGGCAATTGGATTGTTTCCTGCTAACATTTCAGCTGTTGCTTTACCCTCTTCACCTGGTCCTGTAATCCACATTTCGTTATAAAGAAAATCTTTTCCATAGATGTGATTCATAAGTTTGTTAGATCTATGGATATTTTTTGTATTAATGGGAGCCATGAAGAAAGGTGCAACCCATACGTCAAGTTCTTCATCGTATTTTGGCTTTGTATCATCTTCTTGCTGGGCACCATTTATGCCTTCACATAATCCATGAGGATTTATTAAGACATTAATCAATTCAGGATTCGTCTTTAGAGATGACATTGTTGCTTTCATTGATGCAGCAGTTCCTCCTGAAAATTCACCGTTCATAGCCCTGACCCTGCCCCTGACAGATGGCGCATATTTGCCAATTTTTGACATGACCTCCTCCTGGACAAGAAAAACACCCAAATCAAAAGGAATACTGTCAAAACCACATGAAAATATTACTCGTGACCCATTCTGTTTTGCCTCAGCTGAGCACTCGGATATTATTTTATGCATAAAACCAGGCTCTCCACATAAATCAACATAGTCCGTTCCAGATGCAATACAAGATCTAATTAATTTTTCCCCATATAATTGATATGGTCCAACCGTAGTTAATACACATTTTGTTTGAGCTAACATTTCTTCAATGGAATTTTGATCGTCACTTTCAACGATAAAAATACCAACATCATCAGGTATGTTCATTTCATCTTTAAGCTGATGAAGTTTTGTTTCATTTCGGCCAGCAATCGCCCATGAAACAGATTTGTCATCCGTATATTTTTCTAATGCATATTCAACAACTAGTTTTCCAGTAAATCCTGAAGCACCAAAGATAATAAAATCAAATTTATTCTCAACATTCATGATATTTAAGCCCTATATATTTAAAAGTGTGAGAGGATTATAATATAAAAAAACTATATACATTAATTTAATAGATGATTAAGAATATCTTAGAATTTTTCAGGGTTATCAGTGAGCTGCGCTTCATAATTCCACTTCTAAAGTATAAGTGGCCTAATCCAGATGATAACGCTTCTTTAGCACATACTTTTCAAGATAGTGTAGATAAATATGGGAATCAAAACTTTATATATTTTGAAGATCAGATATTGACATATTCACAAACCAATGAGGCTGCAAATATTTTAGCTAATAGACTCATCAAAGATGGAGTAACTCACAGCGACAGAGTGGTTTTATTTATGGAGAATAGGCCTGAGTATATTATTTCAATATTGGCATTGAACAAAATTGGTGCTATCGGTGTATTAATTAATACAAGTCTAACTGGAGCTCCTCTCGTTCATTGCATAAACTCCTCAGATTCAAAAAAATGTATTATTGGTGCTGAATTGGCTGCTCCGCTTGAGGGAGTGCTTAATGAAATAAATGTAACAGATAAATCAAATATATATTGGGTTAAAGATGGAAAAAATTATTCATGCCCAAGCTGGGCTTCTGATCTTGATACATTATTAGATGAATCAGAGAGACAAACTCCAAAAGAGATAGGGAACGTCACAGCGAAGGACACAGCTTTTTATATCTTTACCTCTGGAACTACTGGAGTGCCTAAAGCTGCTTTGTTTCCAAATACAAAAATAGTTGCTGCTTCAACAAATATTACCAAAGCAGGTTATAGAATGAACAATGAAGACTGCTTATACAATTGTTTACCTCTTTATCATTCAACTGGTCTAATGCTTGGATTATGTGCATGCATCCATGTTGGAGCATCTACTTTCATTAGAAGGAAATTTTCAGCTTCAGCGTTTTGGAAAGAGGCACAAAAATTTAATACAACTGCATTTGTTTATGTTGGTGAGCTTTGCAGATATCTTAGTTTTCAAAAAGAATGCGAAGAAGAGAAAAATAATCCTATTTCAAAAATGGTTGGAAATGGTCTAAGGCCAGATCTTTGGGACTGCTTCAGGAATAGATTTAAAGTTGAGAGAATTTGCGAGATTTATGGAGCTAGTGAAGGAAACGGAATGTTTATGAATTTATTAAATAAAGATCAAACAATAGGTATGACAAATGTTGATTTAGCTTTACTTGAATATGACGTTGCCGAAGATAAATTAAAAGTAGATGAAAATGGCAAATATATCGAAGTTCAAGAACATCAACCTGGACTAGCTCTCGTAAAGATTGGTCCCAATGCAGTTTATAACGGTTACACCGATAAAAAAGCTAGCGAAGAAAAAGTCATTACAAACGTTTTTGAAGAAGGTGACAGGTGGTTTAATACTGGAGATCTAATTAAAACTATGGATGTTGGTTTCTCCCTTGGAAGAAAGCATTATCAATTTGTAGATAGGGTTGGAGATACATTTAGATGGAAATCTGAAAACGTTTCAACTAATGAAGTTGCAGAAATACTTAATACATTTGAACAAGTAAATATGGCAAATGTTTTTGGTGTAAAAGTCCCTCAAAGTGAGGGCAGAGCTGGAATGGTTGCATTCAATTGTGCTATTGATGAATTTAAATGGAATGAATTCTCAGATTTTGTTTCTGAGAAACTTCCAAGTTATGCCCAGCCTGTGTTTGTAAGAATAATTGAAGAGCTTGAAACTACAGGAACTTTTAAATTAAAGAAAAATGATCTTAGAGAAGAGGCATTTCACCTTGAAAAAGTAGGTCAAGATCAGATATTCATTAAAAAGCCTGGTGAAAAAAGTTATGTTCCTCTGGAAAGTGACTTTTATGAAGTTATCATGAGCGGCTCAGCAGGCTTTTAAATTAAATAATTTTACTATCTATTAACACTGCAATAAGTAATGCAGGTTCTGTACCATTATTTACCCAAGCATGATTAGTGCCTCTTTGAACAACAACGTCAAAAGGTTTCATGTCTATTTCTTCTTCATCCAAGATAAGAGTTACATCCCCTTTCAATAAAATAATGTAATCAATCGTTTCAGTCTTATGCATTGCAGGATGTTTAGATGTATCAATTCTATGGTGACCAGCACCTATTTTTTCAAAAGCATCAGCTGCCATATCTTGCATTACGTTTTCAGGAATACCCTCAGGTATTGGATTTATCTGAAAATATCTAAATTTTGTGCCTCCTCTAGGAGGCGAAAGAATAATTTCTTCATCAGCACGATCTATAACATCTGACGATATAATATCCTGACCGTCTGTATTCCATAATTCAAACAAGCCTCCAACGTCCTCTCCAATTGATCTTGCAGGTGGTCCATCGATTGTAATAACTGATTTTCCTTCTTCATTATGCCCGGTAACAATCCTTCTCATCTTAGCTCCTCATATTTTTTAATGTATGTTTAATATTAACGGTTCTTTCAAAATTGGTTAATTCATCCCAATCTATATTAGTAGTTTTCTTCAAATTTGATATCTTTTTACTTGGCTTAATTCCCAATTCATCAAAATAATTGATTGTTGAGATAGCATCCTTTCTGTTATTGCAAATTAAAACCATATCGCAACCAGCTTCAATTGATTTAGCGGCTTTCACTCTACAAGACTCTTCTCCAGCACCCGCCATTGATAGATCATCACTGAAAATTACACCTTCAAAATTTAATTCTTTTCGAATAATGTCTCTAATCCAAAATTTTGAGTAGCTTGGTATTTTGTCATCAATTAATGAATATAAAATGTGAGCACACATTATCGCATCGATTTTTTTATTTAATTTAATATAGGGTTGAATATCAGATCTCATCAAGAGCTCTAATGATCTTTTATCTTCAGGCAAAATAACATGACTATCTTCTGATACACCCCCGTGTCCAGGAAAGTGTTTTGCAGTTGCCTGCATACCCGCCTCATGCATTCCCTCAATATATTTTTCAGCATGCTTGATTACTTCATCAGTTTTTGAAGAAAACGATCTGTCACCAATAATTGCTGAATTACTTTCATCTATATCTAGAACAGGTGCAAAATTTAAATCAATTCCAGCAGCAATAAGTTCTGAAGAAGTTAACCATGCAACTTCTTTGCATATATCTGGATCATTATTAATCTCTGAATATTTAGCTAAATCTTGCAAAGAAGGAAGTTGTGTGAAATCTTTAGAAAACCTCTGTACCCTTCCACCCTCTTGATCGACAGCAAGTAAAATGTTTTCTTTTATTGCATGGATTTCATTTACTAGGTCAGATATTTGCTCAAATGAATTAAAGTTTTTGGAAAATAAAATAATTCCACCTACATTTCCATTTGAAATTAATTCTCTGTCCTGTTGAGACAGAGAAGTCCCCTCAACATCAATCATTATTCGACCATACATATCTTTCATAATTAAATCATATCAAAGAAAAATGATTGAGGTTATTATTAGGTAAAGCTATGAGTAAGAAAGCAATAATTACTGGATCTTCAAGTGGTATTGGATATCAATATGCAAAATATTTGTCTAAACAAGGTTGGTATTTAGATTTGATTTCTCAAGATCAAAAACGATCTAAAATTTCAGAAGAAAATTTATCATATGAAAAAGCAAATTTTCATGTTTATGACTTAGGCCTTAAAGAGTCTATTAATTCAATAATCAATACTATAGATGTTCCAGATCTTATAGTGGCTAATGCAGGTATAGCGATTAATGGCGTCATTGGTGAACTCAATCCAGATGAAAAAGAATATTATTACTACTTAATGTGTGGAGGAGTTATAGATTTAATTGAGGGCTATGTTCCTGAAATGATTAAAAAAGGATCAGGAAGAATAGTTATTATCTCAAGTATTGGAGCAACCACAGCAATGCCTAAGTCTTCCCTTTATTCTTCGATTAAAGCAGGTATTCATGCATATGGCAGGTCTATATCATCTGAACTAAAAAATGAAAACATCTCTGTAACAGTAAGTCTGCCTGGATATGTAAGAACAAATGCACACAAAAGAGCGGGATTGAATCATCTTGAAAGAAAAGTTCCTAATTGGATGTGGGTTAATCCAGAACAAGTTGTAAAAGAAACCGAAAAAGCCTCGCTTAGAGGTAAGTCTGAAATAATACCAGGTTCTGTCTATAAGCTTGTAAGGCCATTTCTTAACTTTAAGCCAGCAATGAGAGCCTGGCGAAACCTAACTAAAAGAAGTTAATAATCAACTATTGTTTCAATGTGATACCCTTGATTTTTTATTAAATCGCTACCTCCCAAATCTGGTAGATCTATAACAGTTAAAATAAGAATATCTGAAGCATTGATATTAAAGTTTTCAGTAAATAACTCAGCACAAGCAATGGCAGTTCCTCCGGTTGCAACCAAATCATCTACTATTACAATTTTTTGATCTTTATTTACATTAGTATTTTGTTGTATCTCTATAGAGGTGCTACCGTATTCAAGATCAAAGCTTTTTTTATAAGTTTGATTTGGAAGTTTTCCAGGTTTTCTCGCAAGAACAAAAGGTAACTCAAGATCTCTAGCAATTGTACCTGCGAAAATAAAGCCTCTGCTTTCAATGCTTGCAACTATGTTAGCCCCAAATTCTTTCGTTATTCTGGTTAGTTCATCACATGTTTTTATGAAGGCTTCAGGTGTTTCAATTAAACTTGTAATGTCTCTAAAAACAATCCCGTCAATTGGGAAATCTTTAACGGTTCTAATGTATTTCTTTAAGTCTAATCTGTCGCTCATTGGAAATTAATCCCAGTTAGGATCTCGCTTTTCAATGAACGAAGCGATCCCTTCTTTAGCGTCATCATTCATGATATTTTTCGCCATAACTTCTGAAGTATATCTATACGCATCAGATAAACTTAACTCTGCTTGCTTATAAAAAGCTGATTTTCCTATATTTACAGTTTTCATAGATTTGCTTGCAATTTTCTTAGCTAAATTCATAACTTCAACTGAAAGTTTTTCACTTACGACATAATCATTAATCAATGAAATTCTTTTTGCTTCTTCTGCATCAATCATTTCACCGGTTAATAACATCTTCATCGCATCTTTCTTTTTAACATTTCTTGATAGCGCAACCATTGGTGTAGAGCAAAATAAACCTAAATTAACTCCTGGAGTAGCGAAAGATGAAGTATCAGAAGCTATTGCTAAGTCACAACTTGCAACAAGCTGACAGCCTGCAGCAGTTGCAATACCATCTATTTCTGCAATTACTGGTTTTGGACAATTAACTATAGATTGCATCATATCTGAACAAGATTGAAATAAATTAGTAAAGTAGCTCTTGCCTTCATCATTATTCTGTCTAGCCTCAGTCATCTCCTTTAAATTATGACCAGCACAGAATATTTTTCCTGTAGAAGCAATGACAACTACTTTTATATCCTCATTGTTTGATATTTCCTCTAATCTTGAAGACATTAATGAAATCATCTCATCTGACAAAGAGTTACCAGATTTTTCATCATTCAAAATTAAACGAACTATTGAATCAGTATTTTTTTCAACTTTTAAAATATCTTGCATAATTTATTTAAATCCAAATCTCTAGATAAGTCTATGAATTATTTATTAATTCTATTTTAGGGCATTTATTCATTACTACATCTAATCCTGCATTAGTTGCTAAATTCATAGAATCGATGCAAATAATATCCAATTGAGTCCATAAAACTTTAGCGTTTATATCAATCGCCTCTTTTGTTATGTTGTATACAAATTCTTTTTTGCGAAAGATATCCACCATATCAATATTTTCATCGATATCTTTTAGATATGCAGAGCACTTTCTGCCAAGAATTAATTCGTTTTTATAATTTGGATTTACCGGGAAGACATCGTAACCATTCTCTAGCAAAAACTGCATCACTACATAGCTATCTTTTTCTACATTTTTACTTATACCAACTATGGCAATTGATCTTACCTTTTTTAAAATATCAATTGGTTTTTCTGTCATTAAAAATTAAAGTTTTCTTGCAAAAACTCTGACCTTGTTCATATTCTTATCAAATGTTTTCTTATCCATATTTGGTAAAACGGAATAAAATCTTAAATATTTAGTTTTTAATCCTCCTAACTGAAAAACAGACTTTTTTAGTCTTCTGAATGGAATATTATCAAACAATGAGAAATTAAAATAACTTACCATTGGCCCACCGTAAGTCATTGAAACAATCCCAATTTTATTTTTCATTGCTCCAGCAACTGGATAACCATAATTACCTAAAAATTTGCTATCGGGTAAAATTGATCTATATGAAAAAAACCAAGTTGGATGAAGCACCCAATCTATCCAGTTTTCTAAAATTCCGTTCATTCTTAAGTTATGACAAGCACTCATAAGAAACATCACATCTGCATCTTCAAGTCTTTTTCTATACCTTAAAACTAGATCAGGTGGAGGATTAATATCACTTCTATAAAAAGGTAGTTGTTCAACTTCATCAAAAAGATTAATTAAATCAATTTTATGGCCTAGTTTTGTTGCCTCATCTATGAATGTATCTCTAATAGCAGCATTAAAGGAATTTTTCGTGTTGTGATGACCAAAAATTAGGCAAATCTTCTTCATAACAATTACTTTGCCAACTTAAGGTTTCTTTCTTCAGCAGCTTTCCAGTCTCTTGGAAGGACTTTTGCTACAAGTAAAAAACTTATAACAGAGGGAATAAAAAATATCGAGGTAACTGTCATCGCATATCTTACTGATTCAAGTTCATTATAACTCTCTTTAAATAGATCCATGATCCAACCTGCAAATGTTGGACCTCCACCTAGAGCTATCATATTCAATATAAAGAAAAATAATGCTGTTGACATAGCTCTCATATGAATTGGTGCCAAGGTTTGAGCAATAGCAAAACTTGGCCCAAGATAAATACCAATCAACAACAGAAATAAAGTTGCAAAAACTAAATGTACTTCTATTGATGGGACCCACCACGTAATTATTGCTACAGGGAGGGCTAATCCAATTGAAATTGCAGGAAGCCAACCATAAGCTCTAACATCTCTTTTTCCCCATTTGTCTGCTAAACGTGCACCAAAAAAAGCTCCAGCTGCATAAGTAGTTCCGTTCATAATGCCTAATATGATTACTAGAGTTTGAAAATCAAAACTTGGATCTAAAGTTACAAGATATTTTGTTTGAAATGCTGACTTTGCATATGATACAAAGGAACCAAACGCAATACCAAAACACATGGCCCACCAAGCTGGAATTTTTATAAGCTCCTTTAGGGATTCTTTAAAAGGTGGTTTTTTAATTTCTGTGCCCTGATTAAGTTCCATGGCTCCTCGAACAGGCTCTTTCAAGACAAGTTTCACTATGACTGCTAAACCTATACCTGTAAGACCAAGAACAATGAAAATTCTTCTCCAATCAACATCATCTCCAGAACCCATTAAAGATGCTGTAACAAAATATGCAGCCATAATCCCAATTGGAATACCCATTGAATAAACGCCTAGAGCACTTGCCCTTTCCTCTTTGGGAAATAAATCTGAGATTATTGAGTGCGAGGGTGGACTTCCTCCAGCTTCACCAATACCAACACCCATTCTTGCAAGACCAATTTGAATAAAATTATTTGCTAGGCCTGTAAGAGCTGTGAAACCACTCCAAGTTGCCAATGCGATTGACAATATATTTACTCTATTATATCTATCAGCTAACCAAGCAATCGGAATAGCAACAAAAGTATAAAAAACAGCAAAAGCCAATCCAATCAAAAGACCAAGTTCAGTATTTGTCAGTCCCAAATCTTTTTGAATAAATGGAGCAAGAATGCCCATTATTTGTCTATCGATGAAATTAAAACCGTATACGATTGTTAAAAGTATTAGTACAAAATTTCGGTATTGTTTGCTAGCTCCCACCATCAAAACTAATTATATGGGGAGTTTTGGCAATTTAATACCCAATACTTATTTCCACTTAATAATTGCACAAAGATTAAATTTTTTCAGGCTCTTGAATTTGGCTTGCCAAGATTACTGCAACTAAAGCAAAGCATCCCATAATATTAAAAGCTGCGAAGTAAGTATCTTGAAAACCTATTAGGATGCTTGTTATAAGAATGCCAATTGGTTGAAGCGGTGAAATGATGGGAGATGACATACCTCTGGCTTTTCCAAGATTATGTGCCCCAAAAATTCTTAGGTAACATGCCGTCATAAGAGGCGTTGCAGCACCAAAACCCAGACCAAATATGAATGCACTTAAAAGAAATATATTTGGTTCATTTAAATATGTAATTCCAAAAATTCCGATTGCTTGAAGTAACATTGCAATCATTGGAGGATGTGCAGCTTTCATCATATCCATTAGATATCCAAATATTATTTTTCCTAGGACTCCGCCAAATGCAGCTAAAGAATAAGCAAAAACGTATTGTTTGACTGGTAAACCCAAGAGATTCCAAGTTTCATCTAACCCCATTTTGCTTGCATGAATTGGTAAGAAAGCGAGCACTCCCATCATGGAAAGAAATTGAAAGGCAAATGCTAGAGAAATTATCCAAAAAACTTTCTTAGATAAAAGATCCTTCGCAGTCATCTCTTCAGGTATAAATTCTTCTTTATAATCTTTTTTTACGCCATCTTTAACTTGATTAACAGCTTTAGGGTCATCAATAACAGTAAAAAAAACAAGAGGCAAAATAATGAAAAATACTATACTTGCAAAGATTACATAAACATTTCTCCAACCAACCAATTCAAGAAGAGGATCAACAATCAAAGGAAGCATAACCCCCGAAAAGGAAATACCTATTGCAGCAATGCCAAGTGCTCTGCCAGCATTTTTATCAAACCAATTTGCGATTAATTTAGATACTGCTAAATTTCCCATCATAATTGATCCCAAGGCAAGAATAGTAAGATAAATCGTGAGGAGCGACCAATAAGAATTTATGAAACTTAGAGAGAAAAGTCCAGCTGCATAAATTATAGCCCCAATCATCATAAAATTTTTAACAGAATACTTATCAAGAGCACGGCCAACAATAATTGCCAAAACAGCCACAGGAATAAAATAGAATGCGGAAACCATTCCAAGTTGACTTTCGGTCATGCCTAATTCTGATATTAGGTAAGGCCAGATAACAGGAAAGCTATAAAAAAGAAAACCAACTACAGTAAATTCAAGGGTCAGACCAGCAAATACCATTCTCCAACCAAAAAACTTCATTTTATTATTTATTCCCACTCAATAGTAGAATGCCTCTGAAACCCTTGTATAGATAGTGTTTCAGAATAGTGTGTCACATTTGTGTCATACGAAATTTTTATCATATTTAAATCATTATACATTTTAAAAATTAAGGTTTTATTGATTTAAAAACCAATCCGATTTATATCGTGATCTTGGATTATCTTTGATGTAAAAGAATCCTTCTTCAGTAAGATGAAATTCTTTAAAACAATTTAGTTTTCTGCCAGCAAATTCACTCTCTGCAGTTTCTACTACCATAAAAAAAAATGTTTCATATTCTGGAAAATCTTTGGTAGTAAATACAAATTCTTCACCATTACAGTTATAAACTTCGTCACCAAAAGCATTGAGAAAGGCAAATATATTATTTTTACCATCAATTAAATCAAAAACTTGAACTTCTTGATTACGCATGTATCTTTCAGTTTCATTCACTCTTACATAATGAAACAATCCATCACTAATATTTGAAAAAACAAATACTTTTCAGATTATTGGTTTATTATTGTCAATTATTGGTATTGGATCAATCATTTCAAATGGTGACATTCAAAAGATAATTTCTTTAAATTTTAACAAAGG
>ENA-OSEY01000261-OSEY01000261.1-marine-metagenome-genome-assembly--contig:-NODE-261-length-38887-cov-4.669157_pt1 | contig 38887 bp, 39 predicted proteins | sample MGYA00248465_ERZ534230 | MGnify/ENA primary metagenome ERZ534230 (study PRJEB26409, sample SAMN06344110) | marine metagenome | isolation source: Sea water from surface | place: Atlantic Ocean:Southern... | reverse complement strand
TAATGTATAGTAATATTGATGGAACGAATAAAGCTATATATTTCAACACTTTTCCTGCTGTTTTTTTTAAATGCATCTGCACAAGATGCAATCTATACAAGTGAAAGTATTGCACCTGGATGGACTAAATTATCATTTGACGCACCCGAGCCAAGTACCTACACGTTAGCTAAATATGCACCAGCTGGAAATGGAGATGTCCTAGATGCAGATGGCAGTAGTAAATCACTTCACGACATATTTGATGATAAAATCGTTCTACTTAATTTCATGTATAGTACTTGTACTGATGTCAATGGATGTCCTTTAGCTACCGCTGTTTTTCATAAAGTTAGAAATATTTTAAATAAAGATCCTAAAATTGGGAAACAAGTTAGCTTAATAAGTTTAAGTTTTGATCCCAATAATGACTCACCAGATGTCATGAAACTCTACGGATTCGGAACTGATAAAGGAGCTGTTAAATGGGACTTCTTAACAACAGCTTCGTATAAAGAATTAGAGCCAATTTTAGATAATTATAGCCAGAGAATCATCAAAGAGTATGATGACGAAGGTAATTATGTAGGATCAATCTCACATATCCTTCGCGTATTTTTAATCGATAAAAGTAAAAATGTCAGAAACATATACAGCGTTTCTTTTCTTCACTCGGATGTCCTCGTTAATGATATTAAGACTTTATTAGATCCAGAAACCAAAAATGGCACACTTGTAGCCGCATCTAAAAATATTGAATTAGCATCTGGTGCTAACCTAGCAGGTCCGGGTGACTTTAAAGATGGCTATACTAGTAAAGATTATGTAACTAAAGGAGTGCCACTTAAACGAGAAGGTAAAGCAACAGATTTATACGCGATGGCAACAACTAAGCATTTAGGTCTTCCTAAGCTTGAAACTCCAGACGGAACTTTTCTTACGAGAGAAAAAATAGCTTTAGGACGAAAGATGTTTTATGACAGACGGTTATCTCATACAGATACAATTTCTTGTGCAATATGCCACGTTCCAGAAATGGGGTTTGCACATAATGAACTTAAAACAGCGGTTGGTACCGAAGGACGTTCTGTTCCTCGAAATGCGCCTACAGTTTTAAATGTTGCATTTCTTGGAAGATTTTTTCATGATGCTAGAGAATCTTCTCTTGAAGATCAAGTATGGGGACCAATACTAAATCATAATGAGATGGCTGTCCCTTCGCCTGGATATCTAATCAATAAAATTAAAGCTATACCAGATTATAATGGAATGTTCGAGGAAGCTTATGGCACGGGCCCTACCATGGATTCTATAAGTAGAGCATTTGCTGCTTATCAATATGCGCTATTGAGCGGAAATTCCGCATTTGATCGTTGGTACTATGGTAAAGAACGTGGCGCTATATCAAGAGATGCTAAAAAAGGCTTCGAAATTTTTACAGGGAAAGGAGCCTGCGTAACATGTCATACTATTGGTGAAGATTATGCATTGTTTACAGATGAACAGCTTCATAATACCGGAATAGGCTATCAAGCATCCATGTACGTTGAGCCACCACGTAAAAAAGTAATACTAGCACCTGGGCTTGAGATTGAAGTCGATACCTCATCTTATAAAGATAATTCTGCATTTAAAGATGAGATTTCTCCTAATGATCTAGGCTTGTATACAATTACGCAAGATCCTAATGATCGTTGGAAATTCAGAACACCTCCGCTAAGGAATGTGGCTTTAACAGCACCTTACATGCATAACGGAGGTTTATCTACGCTTAAGGAAGTAGTCGAATTTTATAATAAAGGCGGAATACAAAACGAGGTCTTAAGTCCATTGATGTTCCCTTTAAACCTATCAGAGAGAGAAGTTGATTACCTTGTTGAGTTTTTAAAAACACTAACAGGTTCTAATATTGACGAATTAATTTTAGACGCAAGAGCAGCGCCTATAGGTGATATTTCTCTAAGTGACCCTAACTGGTTCCATGAGAATAAACCAAAGTACTAACGTAGTGAAAAAACCTTTAATACTAATCTTTACATGTCTGATAACATTCGGAACTAACAGTTTATCTAGCAATCAATATTTGATGGATCCAATGCCAAATAAAGAGAAGGCACCTGATTTTACAATGATGGGAATGGATGAAAAAGAGCATACACTTGACGGACTAAAAGGGAAATTTGTATTGGTGAATTTTTGGGCTACTTGGTGTACGCCATGTAAAATGGAAATGCCAACACTTGAGGCAATTCACAAAAGAATGGATAACGAAAAATTTACAGTACTTGGTATTCATGTTGGCCCAGGTCCAGAAGCGATAGAAAATTTTCTTAAGACTAATCCAGTATCCTTCCCTATTTATATTGATATGGATATGGAACACAACTGGGGTATACCTGGACTTCCTACGACCTTCTTACTGAGCCCAGATGGAGAGATGATTTATAGGGCAGTTGGCAAAAGAGATTTTTCATCCCCTGATATGGAAAACTTTTTTCAAGGATTAATTGATAGTTATTTTTAATTTTTTCTCGTTAAAAAAATTTCAGTTAGATTTGTACTGTTAGCAAGGCAACCTTGATATCTTAAAAACGAACTACCTTTTAAGACTTTTCTGTCATAGATTAACTCTAATAATTTACCCATAAATGGAATAAAATTATAGTTAGCATCATTAGCTTTTCTATACCCTTTAACAACTTTTTTATCAGATCCAAATATCGTGCCTCTTTTCGAGTCTTCTAAAAAATTGTCTCCAATTTTACCTTTAACAATAATCGTACCTGATATGAGATTAGAACAACAATTATCTCCAATATTTTTTTCGATTACAATTATACCTCGTCTCATTCTTTGAATAGAATTAGACCCTACTGAGCCACGGACATATATATTTCCATCAATAAGACCTTCTCTGGATGTATTAGGGCTACTACAGAATTTATCTCCTGTATTTCCATATATAAATAATTTTCCGCCCCTCATTCCTGAAGCGCAGCTTAATCCAACATTACCTTTAATTATTAACGTACCTGAAATCATTTCTAATGCAGCAGAATTACCTATATTCCCATGTACAGTTAAATGTGTATCACATAACTTTTTACCCACATTTTCCATCATTGTAGAGCAGTTCGTAATAATAATTTTAGAAGGATTAGCTCCCTTGATCTTAAATAGATCACAAACTCTCAAACACTTTGATCCATAATAAATTTTAATACTATTGATTTGCTTTATGGTTTTATTTTTAAAATCATTAATAAAAGACATATCAATTTTATATTCAAATTTAAATTTTGGTGTTAAGTTTAGTTCATTCATTTGAGTATCTTTCTTAAATAAAATTTATGTTGTCCAAGTTTTCCACCATAGTTACCTGCTGATACTGCAACAATATCTTTTTTAACTTTCGAATTTGATATAGCTAGAATACTTTTTTTAGTTGCGTTGGCAATATCATTATGACTAATTCCATTTATTACTATTTCCATTACACATGAAACAGTGGACGGTAATTTTGATTGAGTGAGACTCTTAAGGGTTGGGCAGAATGCATCATTTGTAGATGCAATTAACGCTTTATATTTAGAGCCAACCTTAGATCCTGATCTTACGACACCTCCAGGGAAAGGAGTAATTATATTCGCTTCATTCTTAATTGCCTCTATCGCTATTTCACATGCCTCTAAACAGGATTTTCTAGACTTGCTCAATATTAGAAAATTACCTCCACCTATAGCCGAGATACGAGAGGTATATTCTTCACACATAAACTCGCCATCCATTACTGGAATTCTCCAATATCGTTTTGAATTAATTTTTTTAGAAATTTGATAACCATCCCCAAAGTAACGAAGATTTTTTCCTAGAGGAATTTTATCCTCACTATCAATCCCAGAAAATACAGCAGTAGTAGGGCAAGTAAGCAAACATTGTCCTACTCTTGTTTCAAGCTGTTTTTCAAGTTGAGACCTTGACATAGAAAATAGTAATATAGAAAAACCTGGGCGACCATCTGGAGTTTCGTTTTTGTTGAGCTGTTTCTCTATACCAGCTTCAATTCCACATGCTATCACTGAAGTAGCAAAACCTGTAAATGACATACATGCGTTTTTTGCCCATTTATTATTATCAGCAGTAACAATAATTCTTGCTGCTTTCATATTAAATGCTTCAGCAAATGTGTTATGAATTTCAATACCTTTAATTTTCATTGTTTTCTTGAATACTTACAATCTGTCGTTTCTACTTTACTTCCAATATGATCAATCATCTCTTGATTAGAAATCTGATAATTTTCTAGAGACATGGTATGATTTTTTTCAAAATATTTAGATAATGTTTTTTGTATAGATTCGTCATAATCGGGTTTAACAGTATGTGTCTTACCCCATAAATATTCTTTTATTTTCCCATCTTTGACTACTACTGTCCCATTTTTAAGAACCATAGATGGATGAGCAAACATCTCTTCAATATCATTAATTTTTGTATCATATATTGTAATATCTGCATCAGACCCAAATGAAAAATTACCTTTTTTATATAGTCCTAAAATTTCAGCAGGTGCAGATCTGGTCATTATTGCTATTTCATTTAGAGTATATTCTCTCTTAATAGATTTTAACACAGAGTGTTTCTGAACATCTGGTGGCAACTGAGCAAGTATGTCATCTCTGAATGTTTTATTCATAAGTAATTTTATTAAATGCGGATAAGAGGTAAAAGGGCCACCATTTGGATGATCAGTAGTTAAAAATATTTTCCATGGATCATTAGCTAAAAGAAATATTTCCAAACCTATTACCCATTGCATTGCATTTACATAAATATTATCTCTATATTTAAACGGCACAACTCCGCATCCCGCATCACATTCTATATCCATACACATCCATTTATGTGGATGTGCATGTTTATGATTTTTGTGTTGAGACATACTATCACCTGACATCGTAACAGTTTGCCCAAACATTATTTGGCCAACATCACATGTCAGATTATCGGTATTATTCAGAATATTAGCTATCTCTACAGATGCTGATGAGAACTTTTTGTCACCATTGTTGCCGTAACTATGAAATTGAATATGAGTTACATGCATAGGCAACCCACCGGCAGCTTTAATTGTTTCTATCGTGGATAAGAAATTACCAGGTATCCCTAAATTACTACAATGAACGTGCAAGGGATGCGGAATTCCTAGGTCATATATTGCTCTTGTTAATACGCTTATAATTTTTCTAGGAGTAATATCATAATATTTAGATTTTTCATCAACATCTAGCGCTCTTTGATTGAATTTAAACGCATTAATCCCCCCAGGGTTAACGACTTTTATACCAAGAGATTGAGAAGCGTTAAGAATAAATGCAACATAATCATTTATCATTGATTGGCTGGAATTTTTCTTAATTAAATCTAGAAAGAAATCATCATTCCCCAGTAAAGCGTAACCGCCTTTATCTATAAATGGTATATCAGACATTTCAGAGTGAGCTTGTCTAGCATTAATAGGAAGTAAAGCAGGCTCAAAACATGAGGTATAACCCATCTCAATATATTTTAAACCAGTTTTTATCGTAGTTGGAGCTATGATATTCGATGAATCATATTTTCCCTCATTATCAGTATGAAATTCCTCAAGCATAAGTCTTGCTATATTAACCTTTCCGCCCCCTATGTGTGTATGTAAGTCTATAGCACCAGGCATGACGATTTTATCTGTACAGTCAATTATTGAATCAATCTTCCCTTTAATTTTCTCTTTCGAAGTTATCATTCCATCTGTAACAAATATATCTTTCTTTTTACCGAAAATTTTATTCTTAGGATCATAAACTTTTCCAGATTTTAATAAGATATTCATATTTACACCTAAGTAATTTCTCGAACGATATCATCAATTGTTGGCAAAGCAACGTCCCTTATTTTTTTTAAAGGAAGAGATACAACATTATCTGTCCTAAACATAATTCCCTCATAATCAATACCAGGTACACCAACAGGTATAAAGACATCAGGTATACACGATAATTTTGATTTCGGGTGGCCCAAAACAATATTTTTTAAAGATTTATTTAATTTAATTTTTTGATCACTAAGAGTAGAAAAGTGAACTACTGTATCAGTTGTCTTGTTGTTCTGAATCAATTCACTATCACATAAATATCTATCATGTTTAAAAGTATTTCCATATGATTTTATTCGTGAAGGGAAGCCGGTCATCCAAGTACATACTTGAGATGATGTTGAATCACCTAAATTCCCTGCAATTGGGAAGCATGCAGCTCTATAGTTAATATTTCTCTCTACAATAAACTCTGAAATAGAATTTATGATTCGTTCAGAGTTTGATGATTTATTAAAATCAGAAGCAGACCATGAAGCCACTAAGTAAGTAGATTTAGTTACAATATTATGAATTTCTCTTAAAGATTTACTGAGTTTAAAAGTTGAGTTATCATTTCTTTGCATTAATTGACTCAAAATTTTAGGAATCATATCTATATCTGTTTTCAAATTAACAACTAATCCAATTTTTCTAGCAACTTTTGTAGCATTGGCATCAAAATTGCCAACAAGAATTATTTTTCTTTTACCTTTAAAAAATCCTAGACTACTCTTTCCGCTAGAAATTCTCTCAACTAGCCTTGGTGATTTTTTAAAAATATCATTACCAAAAATTATAATTACATCAGCTCTATTTTTTACCTCTGTTAGAGATGTAGCCATATATCCAGTTCGTTGTACTAGTCCTATATTATTGTATAAGTATTTTGAATTAACATGATCTATTGTGCAGTCATAGCGGGATGCAAGTCGTAACATTGATCTAACACCTGCCATATCAACTCCATGATTAATTATTGTAATATCACCAGATTTCTTTAATATTTTCTCTGTTGTTGAAATTGTTTCCCTTAGTGATGATGTTTTATTGTTAATGGTTGGCGTAAGTCTATTGTTTTTATCAAGGTTGAAAAATTCTATCTTTTTTTTACATAATGACAAATTCTTATTCTTAACTTCAAATCTATTATTATCAAGAGATACCGTAACATCGTCACAAAGCAATGAGCAGAAAGGACATACGATTTTACATGATGTTTTTGTCATAAACGATATTTTTAATATTTTACACTATATAAATGTGACTTTATATATAAAAGGTATAAAATATCAAACGAAGGGGCTATGACAAATAGAAGAATATTAAAATCAGAGATTATTATTAAATCACCATCTAGATTACATCTGGGTTTCTATGGAATTCCAGAGTCTTATGGTTATACTTATGGCAGTATGGGCTTGGCGATAGATTATGCCCCTGTTATATTATCAATAAAAAATTCCTCAAAATTTAAAACAAATTTACCAAAGAAATACACAAGTTCCGTACTCAAATATCTTGAAACTATAAAAACTAAACCAAAAATTGAATTGACGGCGTTATCAATGCCAGACTCACATATCGGACTTGGCTCAGGCACTCAAATTACCCTATCTGTCATTTCAGTCATAAATAAATTTTTTTCTTTAAATTTAAGTTATGACGAGATCCTTAAAATTTCATCAAGAGGATTAAGATCAGGAACCGGGATTGCCTCGTTTAAAAAAGGAGGTTTCATAGTAGACGCATGTAAATCGGGCGATAAAATTCCAAAAACCTTGCTCCAAACAAAATTACCTAAATCATGGAGATTAATTTTAGTAAATGATAAAAAATCTAGGGGACAGTTTGGAAAACCAGAATTAGACTTTTTTAATAAAACAAAAAAACAAAAAAGTTTATTTAATGAATTGCCTAATATTGTTCTACGAGGGATTTTGCCATCAGTTCTTTATGATGAGTTCGATAAATTTACTATTGCTTTCAATGAATTTCAAAACTTAACTTCAAGATACTATTCCCCAAAACAATCTAGTCCGTTCATTAGTAAAGATATAAATATTGTAATGAATTATATTCAAAAAGAGCATAATGTAGCAGTTGGCCAAAGTTCTTGGGGTCCGTTATCCTATATTTTTACTAACTCTCTAGACAACGCTAAAAAGATAAGAAATATCCTAGAAAAAAACTATTGCAACTATAAAAACCTAACATATACTATTGTGAGACCATCTAACACTGGTCACACATTCAAATATAACATCTAGGGAGATAATACAATGGAAAAACCATATCTACTTCATATGATAACGCCAGAAAAAAATATCAGTCCATTTGATGCCAATATGGCATTTGATGCTGGTTGGGATTCAATTATTCCATATACAAATGTCACTATGGAGGAAATTCAGGCGCTTGTTCAAGATACAATCTTTTCAAGATCTCCCTCTACAGTATCTAAAAGAACAGCAATATTTATCGGCGGGAGAGACACGCATATTGCTATGGATATGCTTGAGGAAACAAAAAAACATATGGTTCCTCCTTTTGAAGTGCCTGTATTCGCAGATCCAAGTGGAGCTTTCACAACTGCAGCTGGGATGGTTGCAAAAACAGAAAAAGCATTAAAAGATAAATTTAATCTAGATTTTGAGAATTTAAAAATTGCTATTCTTGGTGGAACTGGCCCTGTAGGAGTGGCTTCTGCAGTGATAAGTTCAAAAGCAGGTAACGATGTTATTTTGATTGGAAGAAATCAAGAAAAAACCGAGAAAGTAGTCGAGATGTGTAATGTCAAATATGGTTCTAACTCAGTAGTTGTTGGGTTAGATGAAAATAAGAGCACAATTTTATCCGATGTAGACGTAGTTTTTAATACAGGAGCTGCAGGCATACAGCTGATGGATGATAGTCTTGTAAAGGCATCTTCACAAATTAAAATATGTGCTGATGTGAACGCTGTTCCTCCATCAGGCATAGCTGGCGTTGAAGCGAACGATGATGTTGTAAAAATGGAGAATGCATCAAATGATTGCTATGGTATTGGAGCTCTTGCAATAGGAAACATCAAATATAAATCGCAACATGATTGTTTAAAACTTATGTATACATCCGATAAACCAGTATTCCTACATTTTGAACATGCGTTTGAGTTTGCCCAAAAAGATGTTTAATGAAAGAGACTGTAATAGTCATTGGTTATGAGACTTCGTATTTAGAGTACAAAATAAAGTCATTAGGTTATAATGTTTTTCCTATAAATTATTTCTCAAAAAAAAACTTATGGAAAAATCTAAATATTACGAATCTTGAGAAGATTAGTAGAGATCTTAAAAAATCATCGAAAAAAATTAGTATAATATACGGATCTGGTCTTGAGAATCGACCAGAAATATACTCATATTTAGAAAAAAACTTCATTAATAAAGGCAATAAATTAAATTTATTATATAAATGTGGTTATATTTATAATTTTAGAAAAGAAGTGATAGATTCAGGCTTAAAGATTCCAAAATTATTTAGAAATAATAAAAATATAAATAAATCTAAATGTATATATAAACCAAAAAATAGTTGTGGTGGATATGATATTAAATACAGTAATCCCAATAACAGTCGTTATTATATACAGGAGTATATACCAGGAGATACATTCTCTATTAGTTTTTTTATTTACAATAATCGGCAGTTTAAGTTCCTTGGATTCAATAAACAGTTTTTTTTAAAAGATTATGATATACATCCTTTTGTCCATGCCGGGGCTGGAAGTTTGAGAAATATAAAATTTTCTAGAAAAATCCAATCTTCTATAAAGATGTTGTCCTACAAGCTGGGTCTAATAGGGTTTAATAGCATTGATTTTAAAATATATAATAACATGATATTTATACTTGATATCAACCCAAGAATAACTTCAACATTTAAAATATATAATGATTTACATAAAAATAAACTTTTAAAATATCAGCTTTTATCTGATATTAGTTTTCATTTAAAAGATAAACTAAATAAAAACTACGGATTCATACATATTTTTCCAAAAAAAGAGATGCGTTATAAAGCAGATAACTTCGTATTAAAAGATATTGTTAATAAACCAAAATCAGGAGAATACATATCTCATGGAGATCCTATGTTTACGATTTATACCTATGAAAAAAATTATAAGAAACTCATAGAAAAATTGAGAAAAAAATTAATCAAGACAAAAGAAATTTATAGCTGTTATGATATAATTATTTGAGAATGAATAGTTCAGTTAGTATAAATAAACTTGTTAAACCTCTAGTAGAAAAACTGCTTGAGGATGCAACTTATTTAAATTTAGGAATTGATTCTACGGAAGGTGGAGGTAAAATTATTGATGCTGGTATAAATTATGATGGCTGTTTGGAATCGGGTAGACTAATTACGGAAATATGTATGGGTGGTTTAGGCCGAGCATCACTAAACATGTCATCTAGTGACAAAGAATGGCCTGTATCAATTCAGGTTCATAGCACAGATCCTGTAATTAGCTGCTTAGCTAGTCAGTATGCAGGATGGAGTTTATCATTCGTTAAAGAAGAAGATAACTTTAATGCTTTAGGCTCAGGTCCGTGCAGGGCATTGGCACAAAAAGAAGAGTTATTTAAAGATCTAAATTATCAAGATAAATTTTTTTCAACCGTAGTTGTTATGGAGGTTGATAGAAAACCGCCACAAGAAATTATCGATAAGATTACTGAAGATTGTGGAATTAGCGAAAAAAATTTAACCGTAATATTAACACCCACAAAATCACTATCTGGTACTGTACAAGTAGTTGGAAGGGTATTAGAGGTAGGCATGCATAAACTACATGAGATAGGGTTTCCTCTTGATAAGGTAATCGATGGTTTTGGTTCAGCACCTCTTCCACCGCCAGCACCAGATTTCTTAATTGGTATGGGAAGAACAAACGATGCAATTCTCTACGGTGGTACTGTTCATCTTTATGTAGATGTTGAAGATGATGAAGCTTATGAGTTAGCAAAAAGATTACCTAGCTGTACTTCTTCGGACTATGGAAAACCTTTTGCAGATGTTTTCAAAGAATACAAATATGATTTTTATAAAATTGATAAATTATTATTTAGTCCTGCAAAAGTAATAGTAAGTACACTCAAGACTGGTAAAACATTTGTCGAGGGTAAACTTGATAATGATTTGGTGACTAAGTCATTCAATAAATGAGAAAAAAAGTTCTTATTTTAACGGATAAGGAAGGATGGCATTTTACACAAATAAAAAGCTCGTTATCGAATCTTAATTATCAATCAATGTCTTGCAATCTCAATGAATTATCACTGATCATAAATAACAATAAAAGCTACATAGTAGATTTAAATGGTGAGGAAATTAATGTTGATTATGTTCTTGTAAGATATATTCCGGGAGGTACCCTTGAAGAAATAATTTCTTATTTAAATATTTTGAAAACATTTGAATTAAATAATACAAAAGTAATAAATACTGCTGAAAATATAGAGAAGACTGTAGATAAATCATTAACATCACTTCTTTTACAAAAAAATAATATTTTAACTCCAAATACATATATATTGCGTGATATTACTCTAGTAAAAAAATTTATTAAAGACAAACTATCTTCTAACAAAATGATTTATAAGCCAATGTTTGGTTCACAAGGTGATAATATTCAGATAATAGAGAACTACTCAGATATTGATAATATAAATACTATTGGTAACATCTTTTATATTCAAGACTTCATAGAGACAAATCCTCCTCATGATTATAGAGTTCTCGCAATTAGGAATAATAATAAATATTTAATGTTTGCCATGACGAGACATGGAAGAAATTATTTGAATAACTATTCTAAAGGGGCTGAGTGTGAATACTACGAAATTGATGATGATTTGAAGGCAATATCTGAAAAAATTGTCAATATTTTTAATATTGATTTCTGCGGAATAGATTTTATTAAACAAGATGGAAAATATTTTGCATTGGAGGTAAATAGTATTCCAGCATGGCGAGGAATTCAGTCTGTACATGATGATAACATTACAGATTCATTCGTAAAATGTATGTTTGAATAGTAAGACTTCATAAGACATCGGTTATGATAAAGAATAATATTAATACTACTTCCATAAGAAATAACTACTTGTTCTCATGTTATAAAGACGTAGAGCTAATAAAACCTGGTAATGTAAATGAGACTTCTCCACATAAAGACATGAATGCAGATCACTTTAAGAGAAGCGCTAAATTAAGTGTCAACTCAATATGTAATAAAAATTTAAGTTTAGGTGATAGAATTTATAAATCGATACAGGATACAAAGTCAAAAATTGAAATTAATACGAATCTTGGAATTGTTCTTTTATGTTCCCCACTTATACATTCGATACAAAACCACAAAGGTATAGATTTTGAAAGCGCTCTTAGTCATACAGTTAAGAATTCATCAGTAGATGATACAAAAAAAATTTGCAGAGCAATTTCTATGGCAAATCCAGGTGGACTAGGCCAAAGACCTTCGATGGATGTTCATGACGATCCTAATGTTTCACTATTAAATATTATGGAGTATGCATCTAAATATGACAGGATTGCATATCAATATAGTCATAATTTCGTGGATATACTTGAGTTTATTGTCCCGAGTATTCTAGAGCATATGAAATCTGATAAATCACTAGATTTTGCCCTTACTTTGGTATTTTTGGAGATTGTTGCAAGTATCCCAGATTCACACATTTCGAGGAAATATGGTGAGAAAATAGCAAAAAAGACTAGTAATCAAGCTTATGATTTGTTAAAAATAATAGGTAAGGGTTATAGTCAAGAAAAAGCTTATCCTGAGATAGTGAAGCTTGATGATAAGTATAAAAAAAACAGACTAAACCCGGGTACATCCGCTGATTTACTAGTTGCAGGCCTGTTTGTATATAAATGTTTTTATGACAGTAAGGCTTAGTAGACTTGTCTCAAAAGGATGACATTAAATAACTAATATTAGGAGATAATAATGGCAGTAATTGATAAAGTTCTAACAGGTGAAAGCCTAGTTGTTACAGAAGGTGGTGATAATGAAATCGCTCATATCGATTTAATAATGGGTCCACGTGGTTCAGCAGTTGAAGACGCTTTTTGTAATACACTTTGTAATAACAAAGATGGATTCACATCACTTTTAGCAGTTTCTCAACCAAACCTTATGGTTAAACCTGCGACTGTAATGTTCAATAAAGTTACAATCAAAGGCGCAAAACAAGCTGTTCAAATGTTCGGTCCTGCGCAAGCAGCAGTGGGAATGGCTGTAGCTGATAGTGTAAAAGACGGAACAATTCCAGCAGCTGAAGCTAATGATGTTTTTATTTGCGTAGGTGTTTTCATTCACTGGGATGCTAATGATGATAAGAGAATCTATGATTATAATTATCAAGCAACTAAAGAGGCTATTGCAAGAGCTGTAAAAGGTACTCCAACAGCTGATGAAGTAGTTGCAAGTGCTGATGCTAAAGCACATCCTTTCTCAGGTCAAGGCTAGAAGGATATAATAAAAATATAATCTTTAAAATTAAACCAACCTATTTTTTTAGGTTGGTTTTTTCTTTAGTAATGTAAAGTTTTGGTATTCTTTGTTTAATAAATATCGAAGTAGCAAGAACACCTTTAATACCTAAAAACTTTGCTCTGTTTAAATCAAGTGTACTTTTAAGACCACCGGCAATATAAATATCATGCTTATTTTTAAGTTTGAGATATTTTCTTACTAGAGAAAAACTCATATTTTTAGTAGATCCTACCTGTGATAAATCCATTAGTATTATTTTCTTTGGAAGATATCTTTTTTGCTTACTTAAAGTCACATTACCTAAAATATTATTCTGATAATCCAATGAACATATTTTACAATTATTCTTGTTTGATGATAAATCAAACCCTTTCGAAGTCTCGCTACAAAATACTTTATCTAGGTTTTGATATTTCTGTAATTTATGTATATCAGTTTTACCAAAATCAACCCAAAACTTTATTTTAGGATTATTTCTAACGATAAAATCATACATCGATGTATTGATATCTTTATATAAAATTCCATTCAAATCCGCTATATATATGATGCTAGGTTTAAACCTTTGAATTAGTATATTTATAATTTCTATAGGATCTATAGTATTGTATAATTTTAGATCAACAGGTTGATAGCTATCTCTTTTTCCTTGGATCGCAGTCACTACTTTACCGTTGAATATATCTATAACAGGAATTATGTCCATATGAAAAATATTCTTATATATGAGTATATTACAGGAGGAGGAATCATAAATGAAGATTTGACTCATGATTTATTATATGAGGCAAAATTAATACTAGAATCCCTTATAAATGATTTTTCGAAATTAAAAACTATCGATTTTAAATATCTTCTTGATTATAGGTTGAAAGATAGATATGGATCATCTAATTCAATTATTGTTAAAGAGAGTGATTATAATCTCACTCCTGATATTTACAAAAACTTCAACTATGTTTTACCCGTACTTCCTGAGAGTCACAATATTCTCTATCATTACTCTAGATTTTTAGAAAAGAATAAAATTAAAAAAATTTTATCATCATCAGAAATTATTAAAGTAATGTCTGATAAAAAACTATTTAGTAATTTTTGTAAAAAAGCCAAAATTAAACATCCTTTGCTTATATCAGACATTTCCAAAATAAAAAAAAATAAATTATATGTTATCAAAGATAGATTTGGAGTAGGATGTTCACGTATTCAAATTATTAGTGGCAAAGATCTAAAACACTTTGATAGTAAAAAATATATAATTCAAGAATATATAAAAGGAAAAAGCTTCAGTGCAAGCATATTTTGTAGTAAAGGAAACTTTATTATTCTCAGTTTCAACGAACATCAGATTAAAAAAAATAAGAATAATTATATTAAAATTAATAAAATAATAGTTAATAGAAATATTTCTAATCATCCTAAAATTTGTGGCTTATTAAATAAGCTTAAGAATAATGTCTCTTCTTTATCTGGTTATATTGGCATAGACTTCATTATTACTGATGATGATATCTACATAATTGAATTAAACCCTAGAATTACAACTTCTTTTACGAAATTGAATTCAACGCTAGGCATTAATATAGCGGGATTGATAAACAACTCTAATATAATCACTCCTATATGCGGTAAAACTTCTAGAATAAATTTGTTATGAAAATAAAAACATTCATTGGTTGGGATATTGGTGGGTCAAATACAAAAATATCTATAATTAAATGTAATAAAGCTAAATCAGAAGTACATGAAATAGAACTATGGCACGATGCTGGATTAAGTAAACTTAAAAAACTTATTTCAGATTTGGGAACAAATCAAAACGGCACATACCACGGGATAACTTTATCAGGAGAAATGTGTGATATTTTTCCTTCAAGGAAAAATGGTATAGATACTATATTATCTTTTTTTAAAAAATTTTCTTCAAATACATATGTTTACTCGTCAAGTGGCTTTATAAAATTACACAAGATAAGAGAACATAAAAAAGTAGCATCTATGAATTGGTATTCAGTAGGTGAAATGATCTCTAAAAAAATTGATAATTGCATTATTATTGATATGGGGTCTACTACTACTGATTTTATAATGATAAAAAATAATACAATTATTAATAAGAGAGAGGACGATTTCACAGGTATCAATAATGATGAACTGTTATATACTGGATTTTTGAGATCTCCAATTTATGCATTAACGGATGAAGTTAGAGTAAATATGATTAGTTATAAAGTTATTCCTGAAAATTTCTCCAGTATGGCAGATGTATATCAAATTCTTAAAATCATAGATATAAAGTATGACTATAGTAGCCGAGCTGATAGAAGGAGTAAAACTATCTTAAACAGCTATAAAAGAGTAGCAAGGTCATTTGGTTTCGATTTTAAGCATAACCATAAAAAAATTATAGAAAAATTATGTCAAGAAATAATGCATATACACATAACAAAGATATATAGATCTCTGAGAATTATTATTAAAAAGAACTCATATAAAAATAATAATGTTAAAATAATAGGTCTAGGGATAGGAATTACATTAATTAAAAAGATGGTTAATAAATATAATATGACTTATATAAACATGAATACTGTTCTCAAAAATCATCCAGTTAGATTTGATAAAAAGACATTAATTCATTTTCCCTCATATGCGGTAGCATATTTATTGAGAGAAAAGCATGAATAAAATAAATATTTTAAAACTAGGTTATTTAGAAGATACATCAATAGTTTATGACTTGATTCATGATCATGATTGGCCGATTTATTTGTGCAGTAATAATAAGATATTCCCCGATCATAAGTATGACATTATCACTGCGCAGCCCAGGGAAAAGATTTTTTTCTATAATGACAAGACTATCATTGAAAAAAATGGAAAAAAAATTACTTCAACCGAAGAACCTATATATGTTCTAAAAGATTTAATGAAAAAATATAAAAATGATAATTCTGACTTACCATTCACCGGAGGAGCTATTGGATATATTTCATATGATCATGGAGCAAGATATGAAAATATTTCACAGAAATATAATGATTTTAATATCCCTTCTTTTGCTTTTGGATTATATGACTGGGCTTATATAGCAGACCATGATGCAAAACAATCCTGTCTGATTTATCATGAAAAGAACAGCTTCATAAAGAGTATTATTGACTTACTTAATTCACCCCCTAAAAATCAAAAAAAATATTTTTTCAAAATCAAGTCAAAATGTGAATCTAATACAACATATAATGAATATAAAAAGAAGTTCGATAAAATCAAAAGATATATAGAAGAGGGTGATTGCTATCAAATTAACTTCTCTCAACGTTTTTCAGCAAAATATGAAGGTGATTGTTATTCAATTTTTAAAAAACTAAACAAAGTTTATGCATCACCTTACACAGGTTTTATAAATTTTCCTTTTATAAAAATAATGACATTCTCTCCTGAATGCTTCATATCACAAAATAAAGAACATGTAAGTACAAAGCCAATAAAAGGAACAAGGCCAATTAGTAAAGATAGTATAGAAAATAAAAAAATAATTGATGAATTATTAAACTCTGATAAAGACAAAGCAGAAAATCTGATGATAGTAGATTTACTTCGTAATGATTTTGGAAGAAATTGTAAATATGGATCAGTAAGTGTTGAGAATTTATTTGATGTTGAAACATTCTCTAATGTACATCATCTTGTAAGTACAGTTAACGGGACCATCTCTAATAACAGCGATATATATAGTTTATTAAAAGGTTGTTTCCCTGGCGGATCTATTACTGGTGCACCAAAAATAAGAGCGATGCAAATCATTGATGAGATTGAGTGTAGTAACCGTGGTATTTATTGTGGTTCGATTGGTTATATAAGTGGAAACGATAAATCTAATCTTAACATAGCAATACGCACAATCTTTGCTGATGATAATACTCTTTATTTTTGGGGTGGAGGAGGAATTGTTTATGACTCTGAGGTTGAATTAGAATATAAAGAGACTTTGGATAAAGTTCGTCCATTATTAGATTTATTCAAAGCATAGTTGAACTCATCTAAGACGTTTGAAACTTGTTTCACATCCAATTTATCTCTTCCTAAATCAGATGTACATAGTTGTCCTCTCATGCCTATAAAATCAGGTTGTATTTGTAATAGATTAGGAAGGTCGTTTATTTTTACTGATCCAGATATTCCACATAAAATTTCATTATCCTTACAGAATTCTACAAATCTTTTAAGTTTACTATAATCCAGTATGTTGGTAGTCTTGTTGCTTTTTGATAATGTATCAATCATTACGGCTTCATAGCCTATTTCGATAATCTTTTCCAAATTTTCAAAGCTAAATGTTTTATCCGCAAATAGCACGCATACTGGTTTAGTTTTCTTGAGATTAGTAATCTCTAGGAATTTTTTATGATGTTTTATTGAAGTATTATTGAATAAGCCAAGTTTTATAAAATCAAAACCTATTTTATTCATTAGTAGCGCATTAGTAATAAATTTTTTTTCTGCCGGGTTTACATAATCACCCATAGTAATACTTAAAGTTTTAGTTCTGAGAAAGTTAAATATTTTTTCAGCTTCTTCAACACCAACAAATCCTAATGCTCCATCATCAACATTTTTAACATCAACTATACCAATCGACATATCTCGAATAAGTCTAGCTTCATGTATATTTTTTATGCTTGTTAAAATATTTGTCATATTTGTTTTTTAAAGTGTTGATCAATTTTTGACATAATCCATTCCCATGCTTCAATTTCTCTTGCGCCAGCTGTTTTATCAATTGCTATTTTAAGATATTTTATTTCATTCATGATTTTGACATCATCAATCATTCCAAGTCTACTGGTTAGGACTGCTCCCTCGATGACTGCACTCTGTGCACGATTAAATCCTAAGAATGGTCTAATAACATGAGTATCAAATTGTTCACAAATAATTCTAGGTCTCACTTTGTCCTCTATAATTTCAACTACATTGACAGGAATATACGTATTGGTATTATCGAGATAAGGATATTCATCATTAGATGAATTAACATCCCAATCTCTCTTCTTTTTTGTTACTATGCCTGCAAACACTCTTACATCATCGATAAAATTTATTACTGCTTTCTTTGTGATCATCAAATTATCCAAAGTTGTTGACGGTTTAAATGGCGAGATGATAATTTTCTTTGAGTTATGATTATCATTCAACCAGCGTATACCCATAGGCGCTATATGAATTTTGTCTTTACTATCTTTAGTAGTTACTATTACTTCATGAATCATTTTTTTTCTTATAAGTTGGACCAGCTTCTTTAAATGTTAGCTTGTCTTCTTCGTCTCTCTTTACAATACAACCCCAGTTCAGTTCTTCATCTTGCTCATACTCTTTTTTTAATTGAAATGCAATCTGAGCTCTTGCAAGTTCTACACCAAGATAAAATGCATGTCCGATATCTCCATCTACCTCTATTTCATTAAAAAAATCATAAGGATCAATTTCTGTTAAAAATTTATTTTTGTTAAATAAACTTACGCCTTTATCAGACAGCATTATGCGATAATTTGAATCTTTTACATCTTTAGCTATTTTTTTTATTTCATCTAAAGAATATGAAAAACTTTTATCACTATGTGTTGTTAATAAACCATTATGTATGTGTTTGGGTGTAACATTTTCAATCTTGGATGATAGAGCAATTCTTCTGGCAATATCAGTTTCATTAATTACTGTGGCACAGTGATTACTCACTTCTGTAGTCAATATATGATTTATTTGGAGCTCTGAAATTATCCCCATAAGAGTCATAGTTATACCTGTTGTATCCGCATGAGTTAATTCTGTTATATTTCCAGTTCCCATCATAATGTGAATTTCAGGATATTTCTCTCTTAACATATAATATCTTACGATTGATTCAGTAAATCCATGATGAATGGGTTCTAAGATTGGATCTGCAACAAAAGTACGCTTTTTGTCTATACAAGTATCTATAATCTTGAAAAGACTATTCATATCATCTAGTTTATCTGGAATAAGAATAGGTATCGAATCAATTTCATCTAACAAATGTATATTTGTTGATTTAAGACTTAAAATATAATCTGCACCAGCCTTTGATCCTGTTATTAGTTCATTTTCATTATGCGAATCTACGCTCACATAAAATTCTCTTCTTTTAAGTTCTTGAATTAGTTCCTCAAGATGCGGGAAAGGTTCGTTTGGCAGACATCCTATATCAATAATATCCGCACCTCTATTTCTAAAATCATTGGCGATTTTTATAGTATCATCAATACTCAATAAAGCTGCATCAGTTATCTCAGCAAATATATGAGCTTCATATTTTGATAAATCATATTTCAAAGGTTTAGCACCAAATAAGACTGGTAAGTCTTTTAGTTCATCCGGCCCTCTTATAACTAAAGTTTTTAATTTTTTTGATAACTTTTCTATATCACCTCTAGCTTTACCAGGTATAATGATTTTATTAAATTTTTCTACATCACCAATATTTTTCTCTATAATGTCTATAGTCATTAATGCTGCTACATTAATACCTAAGTTCCTTACTTCATATTTAAAGTTTTTATTTTCTATGAGTTCAATTACTTTTTTAAGATTATTTTCAGCTAATCTTCCAGTAATAAATAATATATTATCTTCTAGATCCATTTTTTTAGACATTCATTAAGTTTTTTAACATTATCGACCACATCAACATCTTTAAATTTACTAAGTTTATTATAATTTTCTAACTCAATGTCTCTCGGATATAGTGTTACTTCTTTTTTTGGTGCTTGAGTAATTACTGTTGGTTCAGTATCACATGCAAATACAATACTGTGTATTTTGCATTTACCAGCTTGCGCAAAAATATTTGAGACTAGATTATCTGACAATCCATAAGCCATTTGCGCTACTGTATTAGATGTAGCAGGAGAGACAACAACTAATTTATAGACACCTTCATATAGAAGACTTACAGGAGCTGCGCTTGCTGTTACATCTTTAAAAATTTTCATACCTGATGATTTAAAATCATCAAGCTCATAGTTATACCATTTGAGAACTTCTTCACCAGCCTTACTTAGAAACAGATCAATATTTTTGATTTGATTCATAATATCTATCGACTCTTTAAGGTAGTGACCTGATCCAGTGATACACCATGCAATTCTTTTGTCTTTAATTGTCATCTTTCATCTTTTCTAATTTATATTTTTCTAAATCCTCAGGAGTATTAATGTTCATAAAAAATTGAGGATTATTTGAAAAGTCTATAATTTCTAATTTTTCTTGATTGTACCATTTATCAATCTTTCTTTCTCCTGAATCTAAAAAAACTTTCAAATTACTTGCTATAGATCTATCTATAAGCGCATGAACCGGCTGTAGTCTGTTACCATCATGAGCACATCTTATTTTATCTTTAAAATTATCTTTAAGGATATCTTTAAAAAAGATATCTGAAATCATAGGACAATCACATGGTAGTACAAGAATATATTTAGTTTTAGCTTCTGTCATACCTGAATATATCCCAGCAAGTGGACCTTGAAAGTTAACATGCAAATCTGAGATTAATTTTATTTTAAATTTTTCATAAATATCTTTATTTCTATTAATATTTAGAATCACGGAGTTAGTAAATTTCTCTGAAAGCTCTATAAGTTCACTCATAATATATTCATCATTAATCTTTATGAGCCCTTTATCATTACCTCCCATTCTCGAGGATTTTCCTCCCGCTAGAATTAGTGTAGTTATATCTTGTTTATTAATAAGCATTGTTATATTTTATCACTTGTATGAATGTTTGATAATGGTTATATATAGTAGCAGTTATGATAAATAAAATTTATGTCGCACCAATGGTAGGAAGAACGGATAAATATTTTCGTGCGCTAGTAAGATCTATAACATCGGACTTTTACCTATATACAGAGATGATTACCTGTGATGCATTTTTACGCACAGATAAAGTAAATTGCGAACTCCACGATTATGAGAAGGGAACCATAATTCAACTTGCTGGTTCAGATCCTGAGAAATTTTTAAAATGTTCTAAAATAATTGAATCTTCAGATTATAGTGAAATTAACATAAATATTGGATGTCCAAGCAACAGAGTAATTAAGGGTTCATTTGGTGCTTGCCTAATCAAAAACCCTTCTATTGTTGCTGAATGTATAGATGCAATAAAGTCAAAATTTACGAGAACAATATCAATTAAAACAAGACTAGGATTAGGTTATGAGGAAAATCTTGACCCTATAGTAGACTTTATAAGCAAAACAAGTGAATCAGGATGCAAGAAATTTATAATACATGCTCGTAATGCTATTTTATCAGGATTAAGTCCTAAAAAGAATAGAGCAATACCTAATTTAAGATATGATGATGCATTAATACTTAAAAAAACTTTTCCATCATTAGAGTTTATCATCAATGGAGGAATTAACAGTCTTGATATGGTTAAATCAAATATAAATAGATTCGATGGAATGATGATTGGAAGAAAAATTTATAGCGACCCAATGTTCTTATTAGATCTTCATCAATTTATGAACAAGACAACTAACATTATCAGCAGAAGACAAGTCGTCGAAAAATATATTATGATTTGTAATGACTACAATATTAATAATCATAGCAAATATCTTCTATTAAGACATTTATATGGGTTATACTATGGAACAAGTTCGTCAAAGATGTGGAAAAAATTTTTGAATAATTTAATAATTACAAAAAATGATATTGAAAACCTATTAACCTTTCCTGAAAATATTTATGTTGAAGAAATTAAAAATTACGGCTAGGAATGCTGATAAATATAAACTTTATGAAGAAGCGGTTCAAAATGTTGATTTCGAAGTCGATTTTTACGCATCCATGTTTAAAAAATATTCGAAGCGTCAATGTAACATTCTGAGAGAAGATTTTTCAGCATCAGCGAAAATATCCCAAGAATGGGTAAAAAAAAATAAAAATAATATTTCTTATGCAATTGATCTCGATAAGAAAATATTGGATTATGCTAAAAATATAGCATCTCAAGAACTAAATTCTGATCAATTCAGCAGAATTAATCATATCAAAGCTAATTCACAAACTTTTTTTACTCCTAATATAGATTTGATCAGTGCTTGTAATTTTAGTTATTGGGTTTTTAAAAATAGAATCGATTTGATTAAATACTTTAAAAACTCTCATAAATGTCTAAAGAACGATGGAATATTAATTCTAGATGCTTTTGGAGGTTACGAGGCACATCAAGAACTTGAGGAGAGAACAAAATATAAAGATTTTACATATGTATGGGATCAACATGCATTCAATCCAATCACTAATGATCTTAAGTGTTTTATTCATTTTGAATTTAAAGATAAATCATCGATTAATAAAGCATTTATCTACGACTGGAGATTATGGTCTCTGCCCGAGATTAAAGAGTGTCTTCTAGAGAGTGGTTTTAAACAAGTTGATATTTATATGCAAGGCTGGGACGACGAAAAGGATGAAGAGACTGACGATTTTTATAAGACAAAAACATGTGATGCAGATCCAGGATGGCTTGCTTATATAATTGCCACAAAGAAATAGGTTAAATATTGATTTAATTTTAAAAGAAAATATAATCAACCTAAGAGCTGATTGTGTAATTGCTGTTATAAACAGAGGAAAGTCCGGGCTCCATGGGCAAAAGCGCCAGGTAACTCCTGGGTGACGCAAGTCAACGGAAAGTGCTACAGAAAATAACCGCTATATATATAGCAAGGGTGAAAAGGTGAGGTAAGAGCTCACCGCTAGTTATGGAGACATGGCTAGGCAGAGTAAACCCCGCTTGGAGCAAGGCAAATATACAGAATATGTTGGGCCCTCAACTTGCTGTATGGTAGGCTGCTAGAGGCTTTTGGCGACAAAAGTCCCAGATCAATAATTACACTCGACAGAACCCGGCTTATAGATCAGCTCTTATTTTCTATAATTTTCAATCATTTATATCATTATTGTGAAATAAAACTAGCTAACACATTGATTTTATTAGATTTACTGCCCTTTTTTCTCTTGCATGGTTCATAAAAAAGACCTATAGTGTTGATATATGGCAATTTATGTTAAATTGTGGGAAAAATTGGTAAATATGTTTAAAGGTATACATAATATAAACACTGACTCTAAAGGTAGGTTAGCAATACCTACTAAATATCGTACTACCATCCTAGACAGATTTGATGGGAATATGGTTATAACTATAGATTCTGAGGAAAAGTGCCTTTTACTATATACAATAAGTGCCTGGGAGAAAATTCAATCAAAAATCAATGAATTACCAAGCTTTAATAAGAATGCAAGAAGAATACAAAGACTATTAGTTGGGCATGCCGAGGATGTAGATTTAGATTCAAATGGCAGAATTTTGATATCAAAACCGCTTCGTAATTTCTCTGAGATAACTAAAAAAGTAACCATGATAGGACAAGGTGAGAAATTTGAGATCTGGAGTGATTTGATCTGGCAAGCACGTGTAAATCAATGGAGATCAGAAGAGACTGACGAGAGCGAAGAATCAGTATTATCTGATATTAATATCTAATGAATTTAGAGAGATTTTATAGAACTCTTGGCATTACAGGCAATGAAGATGAGAAATCCATCAAGAGAGCATTCATCAAGGTTGCTCAAAGGTATCATCCTGACAAGAATCTCGATAATTCAGAATCTGCTGAAAAATTTCTAGATGCAAAAGCTGCGTATGAGAGCATTATCGCTTATAGGAGGAAGAAATAATGAAGCATATACCGGTGATGAAAAAAGAGAGTATTAACGGCCTTAATATATTACCAAATGGAAACTATATTGATGCAACTTTTGGTTTCGGTGGTCACTCAAGCGAGATTCTCTCAAAACTTGGAGATAATGGTAATCTTTATGCTTTAGATAAAGATATAGATGCTATTAATGATTTAGATAAAAGTATTTTAGAAGATAGAAGATTTACCCTTAAACATGGATGTTTCTCTTCTATAGATAATTTTTCTCAAGAATGGGGAATTTATGGGTCTGTGAATGGCATTTTATTTGATTTAGGAGTTTCCTCTTATCATTTTGATTACGCAGAAAGAGGTTTTAGCTTCAATGGAAATGGAAAAATAGACATGCGATTCGATCAAACTAGAGGACAGGCAGCATCTGATTGGTTAAATAGTGCATCTGAATCAGACATTGCTGATGTTATATGGAAATATGGTGAAGAAAAATACTCTAGAAGGATTGCAAAGAAGATTGTAAGTCAGAGAAATAGTGCTCAAATTACAACAACATTAGAATTAGCAAATTTAGTCAATAATGTTATCCCTTATACAAAAAATAGAAAACATAAAGCAACAAAAACATTTCAAGCAATTAGAATATATACAAATAATGAATTAGATATTCTAAAGAAAACATTATTTAAAAGCTACAGCATCCTTGCCCCAAAAGGAAGGTTGGTTCTAATAACTTATCATTCATTAGAAGATAAAGTGATCAAAGATTTTATCAAGCATACAGATAAAAGGTATTCAATTCCTAAGAATCTCCCTATCAAAGAAGAATTTTTAACAAAAATGTTTAAAGTTGTAGATAGATTTGTAAAACCCAATACTGAAGAAGTAGAGTTAAATCCACGATCTAGATCTGCAAAATTAAGCATTCTAGAGAAAGTAAATGAGAATAATGATTAATATTTTTATAATAATTTTAATAGCTCTTTCAGCATTTTCTGTTGTTTACATTAAACATTTGAATAGAGTAGCAACTATAGAATTAGAAGAGTCAGAAAAATTACTTGCTGAACAATTAAATAATCATAAAAAACTTTTAGATAAAAAAACAAATTTAATTAATCAAAAACTTATAAAAGAAAATATAGTGAATTCCTTAGATATGCAAATCCCATCTAAGGATAGAATAATTTATTTGAATTCAGTTAAATAGTTTGGAGGTGAAAAATGTTTGAACTTGTAAGTGAATATAATCAAAATGCGGAGATTAAAGTTATTGGTGTAGGCGGTGGCGGTGGCAATGCTGTCATATCAATGCTGGAATCAAAAATAGTAGGAGCTGAATTTATTGTTGCAAATACTGATAGCCAGGCACTAGCTGAGGCATCTAAAAAAGGAGCAACAATGATTCAGATAGGCTCAGATATTACCAAAGGACTTGGAGCAGGAGCTGATCCTGAAAAAGGTCGACAAGCTGCTCTAGAAGCTAAAGAGGAGCTCTCAGCAGCTATATCTGGCGCGGATATGTTATTTATTGCCGCTGGAATGGGCGGTGGCACAGGAACAGGTGCAGCACCTGTAATAGCCCAACTCGCAAGAGATGCTGGAATTTTGACCGTTGCAGTTGTTTCAAAACCGTATGAGTATGAAGGCGTTAGAAGAATCAAACATGCTGAAGAAGGTATTGCTGCTTTAAGCGAGTGGGTTGACTCATTAATTGTTATCCCTAATGAAAAACTCGCAGAAGTGTATGGTGGCGATGATACTATTTTTAATGCTTTTGATAATGCAAATGATGTTTTAAGAGGCGCTGTGAAAGGTATTGCAGAGATAATAACAATACGTGGACACATTAATGTAGACTTTGCAGACGTGAAAACTGTAATGTCTGGAAGAGGAAAAGCTATGATGGGTTCTGCAGTTGCATCTGGAGATAATAGAGCTACAGAGGCAGTTGAAAAAGCTTTAAGTAGTCCACTATTGGATAATATGCATTTGAAAAACGCAACAGGAGTTTTATGTAATATTACTGCTGGAGCAGATCTTAAACAGAGTGAGTTTAACTTAATTGGACAAAAAGTTAAAGAGATCGCAGACGAAGATGCAACTACGATTATCGGTTGTATTAAAGAAGATGAGAATGTTGGAGAGCTACGAGTAACTCTTATAGCTACAGGTTTTGATAATAATGAAGAATTATCGGTCGATGATGATCATGTTAATTATCAAAATCCTAATAATCTCTCATCCGGTATTTCAAACGCAAATATTAACAAAACATTTACGACAAATCCTCTAGATAATACAAACGTATTAAGTACAGAGGAGCCTATCATTGAAAATGATAAAATTAATGTTAATGATGTAGAAGTACCTGCTTTTTTAAGGCAGCAAGCTGACTAACTCTAAACAAAAAATACCTCCATGGAGACAATATATATTAATAGCTATTGTCTCCATAACATTCATTCTGATTAGTCTTAGATTAACGCTTTTACAAGTAGTAAGCACAGACTGTTTTTTAATAAATCAAAATTCCTGTAAAACAAACTTATCTACATTTGCAGATAAAAAACAAATTGGTATAAGATCTATTGATGCTCACAGAGGGATTATTTATGATCGGAATAAAGAAATCCTCGCAATGAGTATCCCTAAAAAAACATTATGTATAAATATAAATAGAATTTATGATTTATATATTAAAAACGAAATTAATTTTGACCCATTATTGGTTAAAATAGGTATGGACAAAAAAGAATTTAATAAAATTATAAGAAATAATAAAAACAAGCAAGAATATTATCTTAAAAGAAAAATAGATGATAATCTTTACACAGATATTGTTAAATTAAACTTGCCTTATACATACTTTATTAATGAATATCAAAGAGTATATTTGAGTGGAGAATCCTTTTCTAATGTTATTGGTTTCACTAATGTGGATGACAAAGGACAGGAGGGTATTGAGCTTGCAAAAAATGATATTCTGAAATCTATAACTGGTGTTAAAAAAATTAGAAAAGATAACTTGGGTCGTAATATTCAATTATTAGATGTGATAAAAGAAGCAAAGAACGGAACTGATATTGATTTATCATTTGATAAGAGAATACAATTTATTGGTTATAAGATTCTTGAAAAGCATGTGCAACAACAAAAAGCGAAGAGTGCATCACTTATTCTAGTAAAAAATAAGACTGGCGAGATAATATCAATGATAAATTATCCTTCATTCAATCCTCAAAATCGTCATGAATACAAGGGGAATAAGATACAAAACTTAGCAGTTACAGAATTATTTGAGCCCGGTTCTACTATTAAACCTTTTATAATATATTCAGGCTTGAATAATAATTCAGCTAATATAGATGATGTTATTGATACATCATTAGGGTTTCAACTAACCCATTCATCTGAGAGACTTATGGACTATAAAGATTTAGGCAACCTTACAATTGAGGGTATACTCGAAAAGTCGAGCAATGTAGGTGCGGCAAAAATTGCGAAAAATACAAAGAAAAAATATATATATGGTGACCTACAGAAATTAGGTTTCGGCGAGGATTTATTTATTCAATTTCCCGGAATACAAAATGGCACACTAAAAAGTTATCATCAGTGGGACGAAGCACTACATGGTACAATTGGTTTCGGATATGGGATGTCCACATCGCTTTTACATCTTGCTAATGCATACACTATTCTTGCTAATCATGGACGTAAAGTTCAGCTAACATATGAAAAAGCTACTCAACCAGTAGAATATGAGCACGTACTTAATAAAAACATATCCACCATGATCCTAAAAATGATGCAAACAGCTGTTCAAAGCGGAACTGGTCAGGAAGCTAGCTTGAATAAATATACAGTCTCAGGTAAAACAGGAACAGTTAGATTAAATAAAAATGGAACGTACAGCAGATCAAACCATAACGCTATATTTGTTGGTATTACCCCATCGAGTAATCCGGAATATGTTGCAGCAATAATAATTAGAGATCCAAAAAAAGGAAATACCTCAGGAGGTAAAAATGCAGCGCCAATTTTCAGAGAATTTATGAACCATGCACTTAATATATTAGAAGTTTATCCTGACAAAAAATGAAACTAAAATCCGAATTAAATCAAATTAAAAATTTTATCATCAAAATTACTAGGAAAAAAAATAATTTATATAATCATCTAACTTTTACTAGTAAATCATCATGTAAAAATAAAATATTAATTTTAACGAATGTGAAAAATAATTGTATATATAATTATATTAATGAGGCTATAAAAAAAAACATAAGAGCTATCGTAACTGATAATAAAATAGATATAAGAAAAGTAAATAAAGATATTCCTATATTATACTCAAAAAATTTATCTACTAACTTGAATATGCTTCTTGATGACATATACTCATTCCCATTACAAAATAAAATATTGATTGGTGTAACAGGAACAGATGGTAAAACATCAACCGTAAATTATTTAGCTCAATGCTTATCAAGCAAACTAATAAAGAAACGAGTTGGTATTATATCTTCATTGGGAAATGGTATTTATCCTTCATTAAAGAGCACATCTTATACTACACCGCCATCTCATATTCTTTATGACAACTTTAAAGATTTCGATAAAAAAAAAGTAGATATTATAATAATTGAATGTTCCTCACACGGATTAGATCAGGGAAGACTTAATGGTATTAATTTTAATACAAGCATTTTTACTAATATTACATCTGACCATTTAGACTATCACGTTACTAAAAGTGAGTATATTAAAGCTAAACTGAAGCTAATGAGGCAAACGTCTGAGAGTATATATATAAATGATGATTGCATGACGCTTAAGAAGATTAAAAAAAGAAGAAATGTTAAATTCATTAAATATCATTTCACAGAAAAAAATCAAATAAGGCTTAAGGATAAGATATATCCAAAAGATTTAATATTAAAATATTTATGTAATAATTATGATCTCAGTCAAGAAATCTTACTGGCTATACTTGAAAAGTTGAAACCAATTAAAGGTAGATATACATATTTATCTAAGCTTAATAAAAAGATTATAATTGATTCTGCACATACACCGGCATCATTTAAAAATATATTAAAATATATAAGATCTGTTGAAGAATTTAAAAAAAAATCACTAAAATTAATTACAGTTTTTGGTTGTGGAGGAGATAGAGATAAGACAAAACGAAAAAAAATGGGAACTATAGCTAGTAAATATTCTGATCATATATATCTAACTAATGATAACCCTAGACAAGAAGATCCTATGAATATTATTTCACAAATTACACAAGGGATAATAGACAAATCCAATGTGACTGTAACATTGGATAGAAAGTTAGCTATCAAAAAAGCACTATCTAAGGCTACTAAAAGACACTTAGTATTAATTTCTGGGAAAGGTGATGAAAAATATATTGAAGAAATGTCTAAAAAGGTTCCACACAACGATATAAAATATGTGAAAATGCTACTAAGATGAAACTTTCCACTGAAGATATAGCTAAAGCACTAGGCGTATCGCCAATAAATACCAATGCAAATCTCTCATTAAATAATATTTCAATAGATTCTCGCGACCCTCAAAAAGATAATATTTTTATCGCTATCAAAGGAGAGCATCACAATGGACATGATTTCATTGATGATGCATTTGAAAAAGGCGCAAGTATAGCCATAACTGAACAACATCATCACAGTCATCCTGTATTTGTAGTTGATAACACTATCAAGGCATTAGGAAAGATAGCAAATTATTATTCCTTATTAATTAATCCAATTACGATTGGTATAACTGGTACCAATGGAAAGACTACAGTGACGAATCTTGTTGCAAATATTCTTAAAAAAAATAATAAAACTATACAAACTCTTGGTAATTACAATAATTCCATTGGATTACCATTGTCTATTATGAGAGCAGAAGATGATACTGAGTATTTTGTTTTGGAAATGGGAGCAAGGAAAATTGGCGATATCAGAGAACTTACAGCTATAGCTAAACCAAATATAGTTGCATTACTGAATGTTTCATCGGCTCATCTTGATACATTTCATACAATAGAAAATATTTTAAAAACAAAAGAAGAAATATTTGAAGATCAAGGATATAAAAAAATTGTTATACTTAATAAAGATGATATAAATTTTAATAGGTGGCATAAGAAGTCAAGTAGACATGAAATTAGGACAATATCTAGAACAAAAGATGCTGATTATAAAGTGACTGCAGTAAGTCCAGATAAATTATTATTAAAAACATATCGAGGTGATATGCTATCAATAAATATCAAAAATACTGAAGACTATTATATTGATAATATTTTATTTTCTGTAGCATTAGCCACTGAAGCTGGGGCATCTATATCAGATGTAAAAAACGGAATAGAGTCTTTTGAGATACCTTCTGGAAGATTTAATAAAATAAAAGGGATTAATGATTGTACTATTATAGATAGTACTTATAATGCAAACCCTGCATCGTTTAAAGCGTCAATTGATTCTTTAGTTTCTATTCCCGGAGAGCACCTAATGATTATGGGAGAAATGGGAGAACTTGGCAATGATTCTTTTAATCATCATTTAGATGTAATTTCTTATGCGATCAATAAGGGAACCAGTAAGATTTTTTTAAAATGTTCATTTTCAGACAAGATCAAGGAAAAATATGATAAAAATATAATTATATTTGACAACATTGATGAATTAAAAAATTTAATTTATCCTGTCTTAAATTCAAATTCAGTTATATTAGTAAAAGCATCAAGATTTATGAGATTTGAAGAGATAACTAAAATATTGGAATTTAGGAATTAAATATCATGCTGTATTATATTTTTGAATACCTAACAGATTTTTATTCTGGATTTGATGTTTTTAGATACTTAACACTTAGAATTATATTGTCAGCTCTTACTGCGTTATTAGTTTCATTAATCATCGGTCCTATTGTTATAAAATATTTTTCTAATCGAGAAGTTTTTCAAAGTATAAGAGATGATGGCCCTCAGTCTCACTTAAAAACTAAATCTCAAACTCCATCAATGGGAGGTTTGATTATTATTGTATCTATATTAATAAGTACATTGCTCTGGGCAGATATAAATAATAAAAATATTTGGATTTTGATTTTTGTATTGATTACTTTTGGATTAATAGGATTTTATGATGACTATAAAAAATTTAAACATTCAACAAGCGATGGTATTAAAGGTAAAACAAAATTATTATTACAAATATTATTTTCTGGTGTTGTGGTTTTTTATATATTTCAAACATCAGATCATACCATAGACTTAAGTTTAACAATTCCTTTTATAAAAGATTATGCTTTATTCATGGGAGCGTTTTTTATACCCTGGAGTATATTTGTAATAGTAGGCTCTAGTAATGCAGTAAATCTAACCGATGGTCTTGATGGGCTTGCAATATTGCCATGTATTCTAATTGCCGCAGCTTTCGTTGTATTTTCATATGTACAAGGTAATTTTAATATTGCAAATTACCTATTAATACCATATCTACCCCATGTCTCTGAGACAGCCATTTTTGCCAGCGCTATAGTAGGTTCGGGACTGGGTTTCTTATGGTACAATTCATATCCAGCACAGATTTTCATGGGTGATGTAGGCTCACTATCTCTTGGAGCAATACTTGCGACTCTTGCGATTATTTTGAGACTTGAAATTATATATGCAATCATGGGAGGCATTTTTGTTATAGAAGCTTTATCAGTCATAATTCAGGTAACCTCATTTAAATTATTTAAAAAACGTGTGTTTAAAATGTCTCCAATACATCATCATTTTGAACTTAATGGATGGCAAGAGCCTAAAATCATTGTGAGGTTTTGGATAATTACTTTTGTCCTTGTTCTTATAGCGTTGGCTTCTTTGAAGATTAGATAATATGTTAGAAAAAACTCTAATTCTTGGTTTTGGTACTACAGGAAAATCATTTGTTGATTATTTACTCTCTCAAAATCAACAGATAAAAATTTATGATGGTAAACCTCAAAAAATACCAGACATGATTCTCAAAAATAAAAATATTGAATTTTTTCAAGATATAGTTCCAGATAATATACTTGATAATGTTTTTCAAGTGTTTATCAGTCCTGGTTTTAATCCACAACATCAGATTATGAAAATGATAAATGACAAGAAGCTAAATATTTCTACAGATATAGATTTATTTAAAAAACAAACGCCATCAAAAATTATATCGGTAACTGGTACAAACGGAAAGACAACAGTAGTATCAATGATAGAGCATGTTTTGAGAAAATTAAAAATTTCATGTATAGCATGCGGTAATAATGGTTTACCTCCCTTAACAATAACTCAATCAAACTATGAATATATAATTTTAGAAATATCAAGCTACCAATTAGAATATATGAATAACTTCAAGAGTTTTATTAGTCTTTTAACAAACGTTACTCCTGATCATTTAGAAAGACATGACACTTATAAAAATTATTTAATGATTAAGAAAAAGATATTTAATGATTCAGATCATTGTATTGCAAATATTAAATTAAAAAATCAATTGGATATTAAAAAAATGTCATATTATGGATATGAACCTAAATCAAAAAAATATTACATTAATAATAAAATTCAAAAAAACTTACTGATTACAGATAATTTAATTAAATGTAATAGCACTAAATTAAATTATAAAGGTAGTCATGCCTTAGAAAACATTTTATCTGTTATATCAGTAATTGAAAATTTAAATATAAATATAGATCTAGAGAATATACTAGACTCTATAAAATCTTTCAAATCTCTTCCTCACCGCATTGAAAAGATAGCAAGTTTGGATAATGTTGATTGGTATAATGATTCTAAATCCACAAATTGCGAATCTACGATAGCTGCCTTGAATACGCTAGAGAAGGATATTATTTTGATTATTGGTGGCTCTCATAAGATTATTGATTATAAATATTTATCAGAAGAGATTAATCAAAGGGTAAAAAAAATAATTTTCGTTGGTCAAAATAAAGAAATACTTAAAAGTGAACTTAGCTTAAAAATTGATTCCTATGATGCTTATGATTATGAAGATGCTGTAAATCTAATAATGTCGCTTGTAAGTCCTGGCGACAAAGTTTTACTGTCACCAGCAAGCCCAAGCTTTGATATGTTTAATAACTTTGAACATAGAGGCGATACTTTTAAAAAAGTGGTAAAAAAATATGTTAGTTGATTTCATAAAAAAAAGATTATTAATAAGCGAAAGTAGAGATTTAGATCATACTCTTATTATGTCGTTAGTTATTTTATTATCTATCGGACTTGTTATGGTAACGTCAGCAACATTAGATTTTTCATATGAGAAAACTGGTAATCCGTTCTATTTTACAATTAAACACTTAATATATATTTGTATTGGCCTTGTTTCAGCATCTATTATTTCTCGTATACCACTAAGTTTCTATAACAATTATTCAAAGATATTCTTATTTTTATCATTTTTGTTATCATTAGTAATTTTTATTCCTGGATTTGGTCGTGAGGTTAATGGAGCTCTGAGATGGCTTGACTTGAGGTTCATAACGATTCAAGTGGCAGAACTATCTCGACTATTTATATTGATTTGGATTTGTAGTTATATCTCACGTAATGATGTAAATAAATCATTTAATAAGTGTCTTGTGTTTGTAGGAGCATTAGCTTTACTAATTGTCTTTCATAGAGATTTAGGCAGTATTATTCTTTTAATAACATCTTTTTTTGCTTTGATGTTAATAATTGGATTACATATACGTACTTTTTTTTCTTATTTTTTTCTGGCTGCCTTATCCATTTTGCCACTTATAATTTTTCAACCTTATAGGATGCGTAGAATAACTTCATTTTTGAATCCATGGGATGATCCGACAGGCTCAGGCTACCAACTTATGAATTCGCTTTTGGCATTTGGTAAAGGAGGTTTTTTTGGATTGGGATTGGGCTCTAGTGTGCAAAAACTTTTTTATCTCCCTGAATCTTACAATGATTTTATTTTTGCTCTTATTGCAGAAGAATTAGGATTAGTTTTCACTATTTTAATAGTGGTGCTCTTTTATATAATTTTCCTGAGAATTTTTAAACTAGCTAGAAAATGTCTGGAAAATAAACTGTATTTTGCCTCAAATTTATCTTTTATGATCGGATTGCTCATTACAATTCAAGCAATTATACATATAATGGTGAATATTGGTATGTTGCCAACAAAAGGCATGGGTCTTCCATTCATAAGTTATGGCGGAACAAACCTTCTTGTGATGTTTATTTGCATAGGTCTTCTCTTTAGAATTCAGATAGAGAATAGACAAAAAATTAGTCAAGGAGTTCAAAGAGGATATTGATGAAGTACATTGCTATATTTTCTAGTGGCACAGGCGGACATGTATATCCAGCTTTGGCACTATCATCAAATTATATCAAGAAAAATTATAAAATTATCTGGATTGGTACAAAACAAGGCATAGAAAGCAAGGTAATTTCTAATGATGCAATTGAATTGCTGTTCATCAATGCTCAGGGAATCAGAGGCAAGTCTTTTATAAATAAAGCTATAGGGATCTTAAAAATATTTGTTTCTATCTATGAGAGCATAGTTATATTGAGAAAATACAAACCAAAATTAGTTTTTGGATTTGGTGGTTATGTGAGTTTTGCAGGGATAATTTCATCCTTCATATTAAGAATTCCAAGAGTAATTCATGAACAAAATGCTATTGCAGGGACTGCTAATAGGATTAATTACTATTTTTCTTCAGAAATTTATGAAACTTTTCCGTCAAGTTTTAGAAAATATAATGACAAAATAATTCATACAGGAAATATTGTACGAGACATAATGAATAAAGTCTCAACTCCGGATGAAATATATAAAATAAATGAATTACAATTAAGAATATTGGTAATAGGAGGAAGTCAAGGTTCGAAATTTTTAAATAACTCTTTTCCGTTCATAGCATCGCATTTTGTAAAAAATAGTATTTCGATAAAACATATATCTGGAAAAGATAATAAATTAACTTTAGAGTCAAAATATAAAAAATATGATGTTGATGTTGAAGTGATTGAATATTCCGATAATATAGAACAACTATATGATTGGTGTAATCTTGTAGTTTGCAGATCTGGTTCTACGACTTTATCTGAATTGGGGAAAATAGGTCGAGCTTCTATATTAGTTCCCTTTCCTTTTGCAACAGACAACCATCAATTATTAAACGCAAACTATTTAGCTCAAAATTCAGCAGCCATCATCATTGAACAAAATGAATCATCTATAGAAAACTTTGTACTCACACTAAATCTTTTGCTTCTAAAAAATGATAGACTTTATAGTTTAGCTACTAACATAAAAAAGATATTTCCTGATCATGCAATTGATAATATTACTAAAAATTCATTAAAACTAATTGACAGAAATAATGAAAATTGAAAAAAACATATCTTTAAAGAAATATACGACGATTAGAATAGGCGGCAATGCTAAAGTTATATATTTTCCTGAAAATACAAATGACTTAAAGAAATTAGAAAATATTTTCACCAAGAGTGACACTTTAATAATTGGAAATGGTTCAAATATAGTTTTCAAGGATAGCGGATATCGAAATGATTTGATATGTTTAAAGAGATTAAAAAAATCCCTATCAATTATTGGTAGCAAAAATATTTATGCTAGTGCTGGAACATCATGTGCAAGATTAGCAAAATATGCTCATAATAATCACATATCAGGTTTTGAATTTTTACATGGTATACCTGGCACTATAGGTGGATCTTTAAAAATGAATGCCGGTGCTTTTGGTTCAGAGATATGGGATCTTGTGGAATTTGTTACAGTTGTAAATAGTAAGGGCAAGCTAGTCAAACTATCAAAAAAAGATTTCAGGGTTTCATATAGAAAAGTGGATATGAAGAGACATAAAGCATTTATTGATGTTTATTTTAAATTTAACAAAAATAAGAAATTTGATAAAAAACTACTCAATTCTTTTATGAATAAAAGAACTTCAACACAACCAATTAATCAATGGTCGTCTGGGTGTATTTTTAAAAATCCAAATGGTAAAGTATCAGCCAGTAAAATTATAGATCAAGCAGAATTAACTGTATCTAGGGTAGGTGGAATTTATGTTTCAAAGAAACATTGTAATTATTTTATTAATGATGGGACTGGAACTTGTAAAAATTTAGAGGACTTAATAATGGCAATTAAAAAAGATATTTTGAAGCAATACAATATAAAAATTGAGAAAGAGGTGTGTATTTATTAATGCCTTTAGATAGCTTAAAAAATAAAAAAATATGTATAATTTATGGCGGCTGGTCTGAAGAAAGAGAAATATCATTGATGAGTGGTCAGGCTGTATACGATGTTCTTAAAGGTTCTGATTATGAAGTATTTATTTTAGACCTAAAAAATAATAAGCAAATGTTGTCAGAGTTTGTAAATAATAATTCTATTGATATTATATTTAATTTAATCCATGGAAAAGGCGGAGAGGATGGCTTAGTTCAGTCATGGATTGAAGATTTAAAAATAGATTATGTCGGATCGAACTCAGTATCGTCTTCAACTTCTTTTTCTAAAATCACTACAAAAAAAATATGGGCAGAACATAAATTAAGAACACCAGATTTTATAACATCAACCGAATTATTAAATTATCTTTGTGATGACAAAGATAGCAATATCACAGAATTAAAAACTGAAATAAATAAAAAATGTGAAGTATTCTTTGAAAATAATCATAAATTTGTTTTTAAACCAAGCTGTTCTGGATCGAGCGTCGGTATTAAAATTTATGATGATTTAAATTTATTATTAAATGATAAGAAGGATATATTATCTAATAATTCATCAGAGTATCTTATAGAAGCTTTCATTGATGGTTCTGAATATACTGCTCCAATAATAAACGGAAAAGTGTTACCAATAATAAAAATTGAGACAAAAAGAGAATTCTATAATTATGAAGCTAAATATTTGGATGATAATACCTCCTTTTCGTTTCCTGAATTTAGTACTGAACAAGAATTATCTATCAAAGAAGTTTGTTTAAAAGCGTTCGAATCACTAAACTGTAGAGGATGGGGAAGAGTTGATTTTTTTATAGACAAAGATATCAATTTAATTGAGATAAATACTATTCCCGGAATGACAAGCCATAGTCTGGTTCCAATGTCAGCGAAACATTTAGGCATGTCATATCTCCAGTTAGTTGAAGAGTTATTAATTAATGCTAAAAAATAAATTTTTTTATATTGTACTGTTCGCTATATTAGTAATCTATGCATATAAGTTTTTTGTCTTCAACCATTACATCATTAAAGAGATTGTATTGGAAAATCAAAGTATTAGAAGTAATACAGATGCAATAAAAAATAAATTACAATTTACTCTTGAAAAGCCACTGCATTTACTTAATCTCAGAGACATAAAAGAGAGTTTAGAATCTATTGATTGGATTAAACGCGCACAAGTTAATTTTGAGCGGCCTGAAAAGCTCAGAGTCAAATTTGATGAGTATGATCCTATATATATCTTCAATCAAGAGTACTATGTAGACACCACTGGTGTAATTTTTAAAATACCCGGAAGTCCATTGGATATTTTGAGATTATCAAGTAAAGAAACATCTCATAATTTCATGTATGAATTATATCAGAATATTAAATTAATAGTTGATAGCTCAAGCCAGGATATTATTTCCATCGAAAAAAATAGAGATATGTTAAATATCAAATTACAGAATATGGCTATAAAAGTCAGATATTCCAATTATGAAAAAAAACTAGAAGAACTTATAAACGTTTTTCCTCAATTACAAGAAATATATGAAAATAATTATATGAGTATAGATATGAGATATCCAACAGGTTTTGCAGTTGAATAATTAATGGTATATTAGATTATGGCTAAAAATAATAATGAGATAATCATTGCGCTTGATATAGGGACAAGTAAAGTTTTATGCCTTGTCGCTGATTATGATGATGATGACAATCTTCGAATTATTGGTGTAGGGCAGGATGAATGCACAGGATTAAACAAAGGAGTTGTTTCAGAGATTAACTCTACTGTAGCTAGTATTAAAAGAGCAAAAGATAAAGCCGCTAATATGTCAGGAAATAAAATAGAATCTGTTATTACTGGAATAGCAGGTGATCATATAAAAAGCTATAACGGCAATGCTGAAGTTAATATTCTCAATGATGAAGTTACTATCGATGATAAAGAGAAAGTGATAGATATGGCAGCAGATATGGATATACCTCCAGATCAAGAAATTTTACATGTTATACCTCAGTACTTTTCGATTGACGGTCAAATGGGAATCAGAGAGCCTGTAGGAATGGCAGGTAAGAGACTAGCCGTAAATATACATCTAATTACCTGTTCCAGTACAGCGAAGAAAAATTTAAATAAGTGTATAGAAAATAGTTTAATTGATGCTGACGAGTATGTACTTCAGCCAGTTGCCTCAAGTTATTCGGTCTTAACTGAAGAGGAGAGAACATTAGGAGTTTGTTTGGTTGATATTGGAGGCGGTACTACAGATATTGCAATTTTTACAGACGGTAATATAAAGCATACTGCAGTAGTACCTATTGCTGGACAAAATATAACAAAAGATATTCGAATAGGATTAAGAACA
>ENA-OSEY01000260-OSEY01000260.1-marine-metagenome-genome-assembly--contig:-NODE-260-length-38926-cov-4.230199_pt1 | contig 38926 bp, 39 predicted proteins | sample MGYA00248465_ERZ534230 | MGnify/ENA primary metagenome ERZ534230 (study PRJEB26409, sample SAMN06344110) | marine metagenome | isolation source: Sea water from surface | place: Atlantic Ocean:Southern... | reverse complement strand
GGTCCGGCATTCGCGAGCAGATCAGTCCGACCATACTGGCCGTGGCGACGCTTCTGGTGCTGCTGTCGATTGTTCTGCTGACGGTGATCGAACTGTTGCGCCGGCGTTCCGAACGCCTGCGTGGTGTCACACCGTCGTGACGCGGCTCTGGAACAGTCCTCATTTCACACTGATCATGGCGATGTGGATGTGGGCAGGCCACACCATTGCCGCACGCCTCTCTGTTGGCGAGATGTCGCCGATGGTGATGATGGGGCTTCGCTGGTTTGCCTGCCTCGCCATTCTTGCCTTCATTTTCCGTCACCATCTTGCAGCTGAATGGCCGCGGGTCCGCGAACGGCTCGGGTGGGTAGCGGCCATGGGCGGACTCGGCATGGCCGGTTTCACCTTTTTCTTCATCCTCGCCGCGCAATACACGACGGCGGTCAATCTCGGCATCACGCAAAGCTCGGTTCCGATGATCGTGATGGTGCTGAGCCTCGTCTTTTTCGGCACGCGGATTGGCGGCATCCAGATTGTCGGGTTGCTTGTGTCCTTCATGGGAGTCCTCGTCCTCGTCACCGGCGGGTCCGCCGAAATCCTGATGAACCTCGAATTCAACCGCGGTGATCTGCTGATGCTCGTGGCCTGCGTGTGCTATGCCGCATATACCGTCGGGCTGAGCCGCCGTATCGATATGCCGCCAGCGCTGATGCTGGCCTTTTTCTCGGTGCCGGCATCAATCGTGTTCGCCCTGTGCATGGGCGTGGAATTCTGGCGTGGCACTGCAATCATGCCCGGACCTAAAGGGCTGGCGATCGTTGCCTATTGCGCGATTTTCCCGTCGATGCTGGCGCAGATTTTCTTCATGCGCGGCGTCGAGCTCGCCGGAGCCAACCGGGCCGGCTTCTATCTGAACCTGATACCCGTCTTCGCGGCGCTGATGGCAGTGTTCATCCTGTCCGAGTCATTGTATTCTTACCACGCCATATCACTCGTCATGGTTCTGGGTGGCATCTACCTGGCTGAAAAACACAAGCCAGCCCCTCAACAAGACGCCGGATAAGTCCGGCACAGGAATGAAGACAATGATCGACACGCGCAATTTCTACATCGACGGCGCCTGGGTGGCGCCGCTCGAGGGAACTGACCTTCCGGTGTTCAATCCGGCCACCGAAGAGCCCTACTCCACCATCTCGCTAGGCGGGGCCGCCGATGCCGAGGCGGCAATCGCGGCAGCGCGCCGGACATTCCCGTCCTGGTCGATGACGACCCCTGCGGAGCGCGGCGAGGTGCTTCGCGCCATTCTCGCGGTCTATGAGGCGCGCGCGGCCGACATGGCCGAGGCGATCTCGACGGAAATGGGCGCGCCCATCGACATGGCGCTCAGCGACCAGGCAGGTGCCGGCCGCAGCCATCTGAAAGCGTTCATCCGCGCGCTCGATGCGTTTGAGTGGCAGCGCCCGATGCGCCCCGGCACGGAAGGTCAGGATCTGGTGTTCGAGGCGGCGGGTGTCGCCGGCCTGATCACCCCCTGGAACTGGCCGATGAATCAGGTTGTGCTGAAGGTCGGCGCGGCGCTGGCGGCCGGATGCACGATGGTGCTGAAACCGTCGGAAATCGCCCCGATGTCCAGCATCCTGTTTGCCGAAATCATGCATGAGGCCGGTGTTCCCGCCGGTGTCTTCAACATGGTCAATGGCGACGGCCCGGGGGTCGGCACGATCCTGTCCTCGCATCCCGATATCGATGTGGTGTCGTTCACCGGTTCGACCCGTGCCGGCATCCTGATCAGCAAGGCGGCCGCCGACACTGTCAAAACCGTGTCGCTGGAGCTTGGCGGCAAGTCGCCGAACCTTGTGTTCAACGATACCGATATCGACGCCGCCGTGGCGCGCGGGGCGAGCTTCTGCTTCGCGAATACGGGCCAGTCCTGTAACGCCGCCACGCGTATGCTTGTCGAGCGCGACGCCTATGAGCGCGCCGTCGAGGTTGCGGCAGCAACGGCCGAAGCGACTGTTGTCGACCTGCCGAGCAAGTCCGGCGGCCATATCGGGCCGCTCGTCTCGCAGGTCCAGTTCGACAAGGTGCAGAGCCTGATCCAGGCCGGCATAGATGAAGGCGCACGGCTTGTCGCCGGCGGCACCGGGCGCCCCGAAGGCCTGAACCGGGGCTGGTTCGCGCGTCCGACCGTCTTTGCTGATGCGACACAGGACATGACCATCATGCGCGAGGAAATCTTCGGGCCGGTGCTGGCGATGATGCCGTTCGACAGCGAGGACGAGGCAATCGAGATCGCCAATGACACGCCTTACGGCCTTGCCGCCTATATCCAGACCGGCAGTGCCGAGCGAGCACGCCGGGTGGCGGCGCGGCTTCGTGCGGGCATGATCCAGGTGAATGGCGCCGGCCGTGTGTCCGGCGCGCCGTTTGGTGGCTACAAGCAGTCGGGTGTCGGTCGCGAAGGCGGCGTCTGGGGAATCGAGGAATTTCTCGAGATCAAGACGGTCAGCGGCATTGTTGACGATGCCTAGGTGAAAAATGGAGGGGGTCGGCAATGAACGGAGATGATCCGGAAGAAGGTGTCCGCCTCCTGCACCGCGCATACAGCCTTGGCGCTCCGGACACGCACATAGACTTCTATCGTGACTTCGCCGAACTCTACGACAGCACCTATGCCGCCAGCCTGGGCTACATCTACCCGCTTGGTATCGCCTCGGTCCTTTCCGGGCAACAACGTCCGCAGGGCGCCATCCTCGACATCGGGTGCGGCACGGGCCTTGTTGCGACGGCCATTCGCAAGGTTGATCCGAGCGCGGTGATCGACGGGGTCGATATTTCGCCGGACATGCTCGGGAAAGCGCGCGCCAAGGGTGAGTATCGTGACCTCGTCGCAGCTGACCTAACCGCCGACTGCAGCCATATCGCCACGGATTACGCCGCAATTGTCAGTGCCGGGACCTTTACATTCGGCCATCTGGGGCCGGAATTGATCCCCGACATGGTGGGCCTTTGCCGGCCGGGTGCGGTGGCGGCCCTTGGCGTCAACAGCGTCTATTTTGTCGAACAGGGATTCCGGGATGTTCTGGACAGCCTCGAGACAGAGGGCCGCATCACCAATGTCGCGCTTCACGAGATGCCCATCTATGACGGGCGGGACGAGGCGCATCAGGACGACACGGCGATGATCCTCGCCTTCACCACGATCTAGACCAGATGCGGCGACAGGCGGTTGTCCTTGCTGCCTGCACACAATCTGCTTTCCGGCGGCTCATTTTCCTGATAATCGAAAATTCAAGTTCAAATACAGCCTATGGTGACAACAGTGATGACCGGTTGGATGCAACGCCCGTTCGTCGCGCTTGGCATGCTTGCCATAGCCATGGCCATGATCCCGCTGAACGACGCGCTGATCAAGCTGATGAGCGCCTATATGCCGCTTGCCGAGATCGCACTGATCCGCGGCGTCCTGTCGATGATCGTCCTCGCTGTCTTCACCGGCGGGGTCGGCAGCATGCTGGCGCTTCCAGCGCGTGTATTCTGGAGCTTCTATGGGCGCGGCATGTGCCTTGTCCTGGCGATGATCCTGTATTTCGTCCCGCTTGGCAGCCTGCCTCTGCCGACCGTGATCACGATCTTCTTTGTCTCGCCGCTTCTGATCACCCTGCTGTCCGTTCCCTTTCTTGGTGAGCGCATCGGCGTTCACCGCATGCTGTCGGTATGCATGGGCCTGATCGGCGTGCTGGTGATCATCCGGCCCGGAACGGCGGATTTCCAGATCGAGGCAGTCGTGGTTTTCGGCGCCGCGCTGTCATACGCAGCCTTCCAGATCTGGACGCGCCGCCTGAAATCGGTGGGCAACCTGTCGGCCATGGTGACGGTGCAGCAGCTCTGCTACATCACCGGCTTCCTGCCGATTCTGCTGGTCAATTATTTCATGCCGCGCGCCGCGTCAGACAATGCGACGCTCGATTTCCTGTTTCGTGCGCCGGTGATGCCGGGGATGCAGGATGCCGGTTTCTTTGTCATTTGCACGGCGGTGGTGCTGTTCCTGTCGATGGCCTCGTCAAACGCCTATCGATCGGTCGAGGCGTCGATGATTGCCCCCTTCGAATACGCAGCCATCCCGTTTGCCGTGATCTGGGCAATCGTCATATGGGACGACTGGCCAGACGGGCTGAGCTGGCTTGGCATGGGGCTGATCCTGTGCGGCGGTCTTTATACCATCTGGCGTGAGCGGGCACGCGAGGTCGAGGTGATGACATCGACACCGATGCCGGCATCCGCCTCGGCAGCCCAGGCGGCTCAAGGAGAGGCGGATAGCGAGCCCCGGTCCTAGTCAGCTTCGCCTTGCCATACACCCTTGTCGCGGAGGGAATCCGCGACTTCGCGCGGCATGTAGGTTTCGTCATGCTTGGCAAGCACATTGCTGGCGGTCAGGGCACCGTCGGTGATGCGGCCCTCGGCGACCACGCCCTGGCCCTCGCGGAACAGGCTGGGAAGCGCGCCATTGAAGCTCACCTTGATCTCGGCATCGCCGTCCGTGACCACAAAGTCGGAATTCAGCCCGTCAATTGTCACGCTTCCTGTCTTGACCAGCCCGCCAAGACGGATCGGGCGGCCTTCCGCATCGGCCGGAATTTCCGACGGGGTGTAGAAGAAGACGATATTCTCGCGCAACGCGCCAAGGACGAGCCCGACGGCAAGCGCCAGCAGCAATGCGATCGCGGCGATGGCCGCCAGTCTTTTCTGTTTTGGTGACATGTTCCGGATGCCCGTCGTTTAGGCTGTCAGTTTCGCCCGTCAGGTCTGACTGTTAGGTAGCCCGGGCAAGCCTTGCGGGCAAGGGAGAACACGCTCCTGATCCACGTTCTGTGACGTCGTGGCGCATGGTGGCGAAGGCGTTCTGCTTTGTCTTGTGTTGCAACAACCTGTTGCCTGTTTTATGTCAGTACCCGAACCGAAATGGGCCAATTTCAGGGAAAGTTCTGATCCATGAGCACAATCATAAGACGCGCTATCGTCGCTGTCGCCCTTGGCATGGCACTTGTCCCGACAGGTCCGGTGCTGGCCACCGATATCAAGGCCGGGCAGAAAGTATTCAAGAAGTGCAAGGCATGCCATTATGCGGACCGGGAAAAGCACAAGACAGGCCCGCATCTGGTAAACCTCATCGGCCGCACGGCAGGATCGCTCGAGGATTACAAGAAGTACTCCAAGGCGATGAAGGCGTCCGGCATTGTCTGGGACGAAGAGACGCTGACCGAGTATCTGCGCGCGCCGAAGAAATATATCAAGGGCACGAAGATGGCGTTTGTCGGTCTGAAAAAGGACGCCGATATCGAGAATGTCATCGCCTATCTGATGGCGGAGAAGTAAGTTGTTGGTGCGGTGGCCGTCCGGCGCTGCACAAGTGATCGCAAGCAGGCGGGAGCCCCTATGTCCGATGATATGGTGAAGTACCCGCGACTGACCGACCTCGAGAGGAAGGCCAGGCGCCGGATCCCGCATTTCATTTTCGAATATCTCGATGCAGGCACCGGCCGTGATTTTGCCAAGGATGCCAATGAAGCAGCCTATCGCGAGCTGAACCTGACGCCGCAGTTCCTTCGTGGCCGCATTCAGCCGGATACCAGCACCACTCTTCTCGGCCGTACCTATGGCGTGCCGTTCGGGGTTGCGCCGGTCGGCCTGTCATCCAGCATCTGGCCGGGCGCCGAGCAGATACTCGCCAGGGCGGCGAAGGCCCACGGGTTCCCCTATGCGCTGAGCACGGTTGCCGGTGATTCCGTCGAACGGGTGTCGAAGGTCGGCGGTGACATGACCTGGTTCCAGCTCTACCCGCCGAATGATCGCGATATCGGGTTCGATATGTTGCGGCGTGCGGCGGATTGTGGTGTCGAGACGCTTGTGGTGACGGCCGATGTTCCCGGGCCGAGCCGGCGCGAGCGGATGCGTCTCTCCGGCGGTCCTGTCGGGAGCCGCGGCAAATCCATGTACACGCCGCGTGTGATCATGCAGTCGATGGTTCGTCCGGAATGGTCGCTTCGCATGCTGGCGAATGGCGGTCCTCGCTTCCGCAACTTTGAGCCCTATGCCGACAGGTTCGGCAAGATGTCTGTGACCGAGTTTATCGGCTCGCAGCTGAATGGCAGCCTTGACTGGGATTATCTGGACCTGATCCGTGAACGCTGGTCAGGCAAACTTCTTCTCAAGGGCATCCTGCACGGGCAGGACGCCGAGCGCGCCGTGCGCGCGGGCGTTGACGGTCTGGTGATCTCGAACCATGGTGGCCGCCAGCTCGATGCAGCGCCGCACCCGCTTCATCAGCTTCCCCACATCCGTGCCATCGTCGGCAGCAAGATGCCGCTGATTGTCGACAGCGGGGTCCGCTCCGGACTTGATGTCGCCAAGGCAATTGCCTCTGGCGCCGATTTTGTCATGCTGGGGCGGCCGTTCCTCTATGCCGTCGCGGCGCTCGGTGCGCGTGGCGGAGAGCACGCCGCTGCCATTCTGATGGACGAGTTGCAGGATGTGATGCGCCAGTTAGGTGTCACGACAATCGCCGGCCTTGCAGAGGTTCCGGTATCCCGCAGCGCGAACTGAAGCGCTGAACGCTACCAGGAAGACTTCCACCATGAGAACGACAATCATCACATTTCTGACGCTCGTCGCCTTTGCATCCAGCGCTGCTGTCGCCGGCATGTTGGAAATCGGTACAGTGCAGCTGCGCGCCACGGCGCCCGGCATGGGCATGACAGGCGGCTATGTCGCCATCACAAACAATGGTGAAAGCGACGAACGGCTGGTTGCCGTTTCGGCAGGATTTGCCAAACGTGTCGAGCTTCACGAGATGATTCACGACAATGGCGTCATGAAAATGCGTGAACGTGACGGCGGTATCGAGATCCCCGCCGGCGAGACAGTGATGCTGAAGCCGGGCGGGCTGCACATCATGTTCATGGGGCTTGGGGAAACCATGGTTCCGGGCGAGATGCGCGAGATTACGCTCGAATTTGCTTCGGGCCATAAAGCCACTGTTCCGGCCGTGGTCCTGAAGCCTGCCGACATCAAGAGCGATGGTCACGGACATGGTCATTCAGATGAGAATTCTGCCAGCCATAAGCACAAGCATTCACACGACTAGGTTGCTCAATGGCGGCTTTCGGCTGGCGGCCGGTCAGAATATTCCGGCATCAATCCCGGCAGCCATCCCCATGGCCAGTTCCTCGACCTCGGCCGGATAACCGTCCGACCAGTCGCCATGCAGGATCAGCGGCGCTGCCACAAGCCGCCAGCGCTGCGCCCCGATAATCGATTCCAGCGCGCGACGCGTCGCCGTGCCGTCAAGTCCGGCGCGAATGTAGACGCCGACCGGCTTGGCCTCGCTTCTGTCGAGCCAGTCATTATAACAGCGGTCGAACATGTCCTTTGTCGCACCTGCCATATAGCCGATATTCTCCGTTGTCCCGATGAGCACGCCGTCCGCCTCGAACAGATGCGTCGCCTCTACATCGAATGGCGAGACAAGGTGGACATCCAGCCCGCCTGCGTCGGGGTGGGATGCGCCGCGGACCGCTGCCTCGGCCAGCGCAGATGTGTTGGGTGACGGGGCGTGCGCGATGATGAGAAGGGATTTGGGCATTGGCGAGGCCTGTTGGGACATCCTATATTTCACTGAACATAGTCTGACAGCAGGGTGCGCCTGCGCAAGCCTGCCAGGAGAAGATCATGCCGGACCTGTTGACCAACGACGCGCTTGCCGAGGTTTTGGCCGACCTTGACGGTTGGTCTCTTGTGGAAGATGGAACTGCAATCGAGGCCGAGTTCAGCTTCAAGGGTTTCAACGCCGCCTTCGGGTTCATGACGCGCGTCGCCCTTGCGGCCGAACGTCAGAACCACCATCCCGAATGGTCGAATGTCTATAACCGCGTCACCATTCGCTGGACGACCCATTCCGAGGGCGGTGTGACCGAACTGGATGTGAAGCTGGCGCGGGCCTGCAGCAGATTTGCCGCGGGCGGCTAGTAGAGGAAATAATCCAGAATCCACATGGATCCGAGGCCCGACGCGATCGTGGCCAGTACCGACCGTGTGACAAGTGCCGCCGTCACCGCGACGAGTGCGGCCGGAAGTTTTGAATTTCCAGCCAGCATCAATCCGCCCTCCGGCGAGATGATGACTGCCGGCACGATGATCGCCGTCAGCACCGCCACCGGCACAAAGCCCAGCGCCTCTTCCAGCCAGCCGGGAAGCTGCCTTGGCGCAAGGTCGGAGAACATCACAAAACGCATGCTGAGCGTCAGCAGGCCGCATACAATCATTACCAGCCAGATCATGATGCGGTCCTCCTCCGGTGATGGCGGTGAACCAGCCAACCGGCAAGAATGCCGCCGACCGCCGCAAGGATAATCCAGCCCTTCCATGGAAGCGGCTGTCCGACAACGGCAATGGTCCCGGCGGTCAGACATGCCGTCAGATCGGCCCTGCGGCGGATGGCCGGTGCGACAAGGGCGATGAAGGTCAGCGGGATGGCGAAGCCGAGCGACCAGGACTCCGGAATCGTTGCCCCAAAGACGACGCCCATCACGGTGGTGACCTGCCAGCAAATCCACAAGGTCATACCGGTGCCGAGAAGATGGTAATGCTGGTTGGGGGACGGCGGCTCGTCACGAAGCCTGTTGATTGTGACCGCATAGGCCTCGTCCGTCAGCAGATAGGCAAGCGGCACCCTCCATCTGAGCGGAAGGCTGCGAAGATAGGGCGCGACCGAAGCGCTGTAGAGCACATGGCGGAGATTGATCACCGAGACCGAGGCGCCGACGACCGGCGCCGGCACGCCGCCGCCCCACAGCTGCGCGAACACAACCTGGCTGGCACCGCCGAATACGATCGACGACATGAGGATGGTTTCCCAGGCGCTCAGCCCACTTGCCAGTCCCAAGACCCCGAACACCAGGCCGAACGGGGCAACGCCAAGCTGCAGCGGTAGTTCGGCGCGGACGCCTGCCCAGAATTCGTCATGGCGGCTTGTGGCTGATGTGGTCATGGATTCTGCGGCGGGTTCGTTGGATCTTCATCGCCTGCCTATCATGCGTCCCCGCCCAAGTACAGACGCGATCACATTGCGCAATCTGTCAATATCGTCTTGCCAGACAGGCAGAATTGCGCGACACCAAGCGCCAGCCATCAATCCGGCGTTCCGCCATCGCGCGATGCCACAGCAAGCAGGGCAGTTCCATGAACATTACGGTTCCCGTTTCAGTCGGTGAGGTCATCGACAAGGTCACCATTCTCGAGATCAAGTCGGAGCGGATCAGCGACGAGGCCAAGCTGAAGAATGTGGCGACCGAGCTGGAGGCCCTGCGTCCGCTTGTCAGTGGCGGGGTGTTCGACAGCGACGAGCTGGTGGAGTTGACAGACGGGCTGCGCCGGGTGAATGCCGAGCTCTGGGACATCGAGGACGATATCCGCGCCGAAGAGGCCGCCGGCCGTTTTGGCGACCGTTTCATTGAACTTGCCCGCGCCGTTTACATCACCAACGATCGCCGCGCCGAGCTGAAGAAGATGATCAACCTCGCCACGGGTTCCGACCTTGTCGAGGAAAAATCTTACGAGGATTATACCGGCAAGGGGTGAGCTTCCGGCGCAGCTGTCCTGCGTGGCCCCAGATCGCCGACGGCCGCCAGCACATCGCCGCTCGATATGGTGCCGAGATCGCCCGGCTGTTCTGGCGTCACAGGTTTCGTCACAGACCTGTAGGACAGGCTGTCTCCGACGGATGCGAACAGGATCACCGCCGGGAGATTGCAGTTCATCGCAAGGTTCGCGGTGAAGGAATCCACCCCGATATATCGGTCTGCCAGATGATAGAGCGCGACGTCGCGTTCCATGCCTGCGCCCGCGCCGAGTGAGTCGACGAGCTGGTCGGGCCTGATCCGTTTGTCGGCTTTGCAGGCCGAGTGCCAGCAGGCAAGCGCCTGCCGGTGCGCCTCGGCGGCATCCGACCCTGCGTTCAGGAAAAAACTGCCGCCGCCGACTGCCAATTGTCTGATGGTTTCGATGGCGGCTTCGACTGGCCAGCGGCGCTTCTCGTCCACTGCGAAGAGATTCACCACTGAAATCGGCCCGGGCAGGGATGCTACAAGCCGACGCGCGTCTCTCGTTGCATTCTTGTCTGGAATAATGGTGGGGATGTCGGGGGCCAGGTCGAGCCCCGACCTGATGACATATTCATCCATTGCGGCGATGAATGGGCGATGCCCCCATGCCTCGCGCTGGGCGCCGCCATCCGTTAGGGCGAGCGGTGTGTCCAGCAGCATCCGGTCGAAAAACCCGTCTGCAAGTCCGATCCGGCGCGGGATGCCGGCAGTGCGGGCGGCCAGCTTGAAGCTGGTTGAGCGATGCATGAAAAAGGCCGTATCGTAACGGCGATGCCGCAACGCAGTAACGGTTTCGCTTGTCCGTGACCAAGGTTTGTAACGGCGAAGCGGCCTTGCATCGACCACCCGCCCGACCCACGGGGTCGCAGCAAGGATCCGGCTGATCGGCCCGGGATGGATGCAGGCGATGTCAATGGTGGCTGTCTGGCAGGCCGCCGCAAGCGCGCGCAGCTGGCCAAGGTGATAGATCTGGTCACCGATGCCGCCCGCGACGAAGCCGATCGCCCGCCCGAAATCCGGAGTGGACGGTCGGGAAGGGCTTTCGCTGACGCTGGATTGTCGATGAGTCAAGGCCATGGTACGCGTCTCTTTGCCAGACAATTGGCCGGACGCTTCCGGCTCGTCTTGTCACTTGAACCGCTTTCAGCTAAGCGGAAAGCGATTGCTCATGGTTCGGATATATCAGGAATAAGATATGAACTCGCCCTTTTTGTTCGTTGACCAGATCAACACCTCCGGCAAACGCTGTCTTGTGCGGCTTGATCTGAATGTGCCGACTGCCGACGGGGTGGTCGGGGACGACACCCGCATCCGGCGGATTCTTCCCGGGCTCAGGGCGCTTCGTGAGACCGGCGCGCGGCTGGCCATCCTGACCCATCTTGGCAGGCCAAAGGGCAAGGTGGTTCCCGAAATGTCGGTGAAACCCGTTGCCGCGGCGCTGTCCGCATTGCTGGGGTGCGAGGTGCCTGTCGAGAGCGATGTGACTGGACCCGGAGGCCACGCAGCAGTGGAACGCCTTGCCGACGGCGATGTGCTGATGATGGAGAATCTGCGGTTCCATCCCGGCGAGGAGGCCAACGATCCTGATTTCGCGGCAGCGCTGGCCGCTCTTGGCGAGATTTATGTCGGCGACGCCTTTTCCTGTACCCATCGGGCGCATGCCTCGGTCGAGGCGCTGCCACGCCTGATGGAGGTCGCCACGGCCGGTCGTTCGCTTGGCGAGGAATTGACGGCGCTTCATAACGCGCTTGCCGATCCCGCCCGTCCGGTGGCCGCGATTGTCGGTGGTGCCAAGGTGTCGACCAAGCTGCAGGTTCTGGAAAATCTGGTCACAAGTGTCGATATCCTGATCCTTGGCGGCGGCATGGCGAATACCTTTCTCCTTGCGCGCGGACAGGATGTCGGGGCGTCGCTCGTCGAAGCCAACATGGTGGACACCGCCCATGCGATCGAGGTCAGCGCGAAAGCGAATGGCTGCCATATCGTGCTTCCCGAAGATTTCCTTGTGGCCGGCGAATTTGCCGCGAATGTTTCGCATCGGGTAGCCGGGCCCGGTGATGTTGGCGAGGGCGAGATGATCCTTGATGCCGGACCGGCCTCTGCCCAAGATGTGGCGCACCAACTCGAGACATGCCGGACGGTGGTCTGGAACGGTCCCATGGGGGCCTTTGAGTTCCCGCCATTCGACAGTGCCACGAACCATGTCGCGAAGGCCGTTGCGACGCTGACGGCCGATGGCGCGATGATGTCGGTCGCCGGTGGTGGCGACACGCTGGCGGCACTTGCAAATGCCGGGGTCAGTGACCAGTTCACCTATGTATCGACAGCCGGCGGCGCGTTCCTCGAATGGCTTGAGGGACGTGTGCTGCCGGGGGTTGAAGTCCTTCGCCGCTAAGGGCTGGCGACACCGCAGATCAGGACCCCGACCAAGAGAGACAGATGCTGTTTTCAAACCCGTTCAAATCCCGCATGCCGCTGATGGCTGAAGCACTGCCGGGCCGTGACACGCCAGTCTGGGACGGCGCCCCGCATTGCGTTCTGGGCACGCCTACCATGGGCCCTTTCCCGGACCATCTGGAAGAGGTGCATCTGGGACTTGGCTGTTTCTGGGGCGCGGAACGGCTGTTCTGGCAGATCGACGGTGTCTACAGCACTGCGGTCGGCTACGCGGGCGGCATATCGCCGAACCCGACCTATGAAGAGGTCTGCTCCGGCCGCACTGGCCATACCGAAGTCGTGATGGTGGTGTTCGACCCGAACGTCGTGACGCTGGAAACGATCCTGAAGACTTTCTGGGAAGAGCATGATCCGACCCAGGGCTATCGCCAGGGCAATGATATCGGCACGCAATATCGCTCGGCGATCTATTGCACGACCGATGACCAGCTGGACGCCGCGCGCGGTGTTGCCGAGCGTTACGGCGCGGCCCTGAAAGCGGCCGGACGAGATGCCATTACCACTGAGATCGGCCCTGCCGGTCCGTTCTATTACGCCGAGGACTACCACCAGCAATATCTTTACAAGGTGCCGAACGGATATTGCGGGCTGAAGGGCACGGGCGTGGCCTGTGCAGGATAGCCGGGCCTGTCAGGCGAGAGATGACGGCAAATTCATCAGCCGTCAGTAAGTCGTCGATCGCGGGTATGTTTCCGAGTGACTGTGGTATGTCGGCATCAGTCGCTCGCCGCCATTTCCCGTGAATTCGCGATTGACCTCACCCGAGCAGGGTGCTACATCTCCCGCTCAATTTGTAGACCGCAAGGCACCGGAGCCGATCATGAAAGTCGCCAGCTCGCTGAAAACCCTGAAGTCGCGTGACCGCAACTGCCAGGTCGTACGTCGCCGTGGGCGGCTCTATGTCATCAACAAGCGCAACCCGCGCATGAAGGCACGTCAGGGCTGATACGCCTATCGATGACGGAACGCACAACGGTCGGCTCAGCCGGCCGTTTTGTATTTAGGCCTCTTGTGTGGAGCGACATGTTCGGGTGCGGCGATTAAGCTGCCCCACGGCGCTGACAATCGGCCAAAAGTGCACTATGTCTAGATCAATGACCCACCATGCGCGGATGTGACCGATGCTGATGCCCGAACCCGATCAGGGTGTGATCGACCGTCGAGATGAAATTTGCCGCACGCTCCGCCAGCTTGTGCCGGCCGACTGTGTGATCGATTCCCGCGAAAGCATGCGCGCATACGATGCGGACGGCCTGTCGGCCTACCGGCAGCTGCCGCTCGCCGTCGTGCTGCCGGAGACGGTCGAGCAGATTGCCGCTGTCATGAAATGGTGCCACCAGCAGGGCATCAAGATTGTGCCGCGCGGTGCCGGCACCTCGCTTTCGGGCGGCGCGCTGCCGCTCGCGGATGCGGTGCTTCTGGGACTTGGCAAATTCAACCGCATTCTTGAGATCGACTATGACAACCGCTGTGTCGTCGCCCAGCCCGGCGTCACGAACCTGGCCATCACCAAGGCGGTCGAGGCTGACGGCTTTTATTACGCGCCCGATCCGTCGAGCCAGATCGCCTGTTCGGTCGGAGGCAATGTCGCCGAGAATTCAGGCGGGGTCCACTGCCTGAAATACGGCCTGACGACGAACAATCTTCTCGGCATCGAGCTTGTCACGATCGAGGGTGAGATTCTGCGGCTTGGCGGCAAGCATCTGGATGCCGGCGATTATGACCTTATGGGCGTAATGACCGGGTCCGAGGGGCTTCTCGGCGTGGTCAGCGAGGTAACGCTCAGGATCCTTCAAAAGCCGGCGACGGCGCGGGCGCTTCTTGTCGGGTTCGAGGACACTGGCGATGCGGGTACGGCGGTCGGCGATATCATCGCCGCAGGCATTATCCCGGCCGGTATGGAAATGATGGACGGCCTTGCCATTCAGGCGGCGGAGGATTTCGCCAACGCCGGTTATCCGCGCGAGGCGTCTGCGCTGCTGATCATCGAGCTTGACGGTCCGGAGGTCGAGGTCGATGCGCTGATCGAGCGGGTCGAGGCGATTGTCCGCAAGGCGGGTGCCAGCTCGGTGCGGGTCAGCCAGTCGGAAGAAGAGCGCAACCTGTTCTGGGCCGGTCGCAAATCCGCCTTCCCGGCTGTGGGCCGCATTTCGCCGGACTATCTGTGCATGGACGGCACAATTCCGCGTCGCCGTCTTCCCGACATGATGCGCCGGATGGCATCGCTCAGCCAGCAATACGGCTTGCGCGTGGCCAATGTATTCCATGCTGGTGACGGCAACCTGCATCCGCTGATCCTGTTTGATGCGAACCAGCCCGGCGAGCTTGAGCGTGCCGAGGAATTCGGCGCCGACATCCTGCGCAGCTGTGTGGAGATGGGTGGTGTACTGACCGGGGAGCACGGCGTGGGTGTCGAGAAGCGCGACCTGATGACCATCCAGTTCACCGAGGACGACCTGAAGCAGCAGCAGCGCCTGAAATGCGCCTTCGACCCGGGGCATCTTCTGAACCCGGGCAAGATGTTCCCGCAGCTTCACCGTTGCGCCGAACTTGGACGTCTGCATGTCCATAAGGGAAAGCTGCCGCATCCCGACCTGCCGCGGTTCTAGGGCGGTTGTTGTTCGGGCAGGCGACATGACGGAATACCAGATCGACAATCTCGGCCAGGCTGCCGAGGCAATCCGGCAGGTGACGGCGGACGGCCAGCGTCTGGAACTGTGTGGTGCCGGCACCAAGCGGCATCTTGGCCGCATCGCAAGCTATGACCATCTTCTTGATGCCGGCGGCATGTCGGGCATCATCGACTATCAGCCCGAGGAGCTGGTGCTGACGCTGCGCGCCGGGACCCCGATGAATGTGGTCGAGGACGCGCTTGCCGGAGCGCGCCAGATGCTGGCATTCGAGCCACCGAGCATGACACGCATCCTTGGCGAGGCGCAGGCCGGTGTCAGGGGCACGATCGGCGGGTTGATCGCGACCAACATTTCCGGTCCGCGCCGCCTCACTGCGGGAGCGGCAAGGGACTATCTTCTCGGCTTCGAGGCTGTGTCCGGCCGCGCCGAGCCTTTCAAGGCCGGCGGCAAGGTGATGAAGAATGTCACCGGCTATGATCTGTCGAAACTGATGTGCGGTTCGTTCGGTACGCTGGGCGTGATGGACGAGATTACAATCAAGACACTGCCCGCGCCTGAAACAAGCTGTTCGCTTCTCGTCGGCGCTGACGATTTTGCCGGTGCCGTTGCGCTGATTGCCCGTGTCTTTGCATCCCCGCACGAGCCCGGTGCCAGCGCCATCCTGCCGGCCGCCATCGCAGCCGAGGAGGGCGTGGACAGCGGCAGCCCGTTCACCGCGGTCATTCGTCTCGAGGGGATCGAGGCGTCGGTCAGGGACCGTCTCGGGCATCTTCAGGAAATGACCGGCGGCGATGCGCTTGCCGAGGCGGCCAGTGTCTCCCTGTGGCAGCGCATCCGTGATGTGCAGCCGCTTGCCGAGAAACCCCTCGATATCTGGAAGGTATCCTGCGCTCCGGCTGATGCGGCAAAACTTCTGGACTCGCTCGATCCGCGCCTGAACATCCGGATGATCGCCGACTGGGCAGGCGGCCTTTTGTGGATCGCCAGTTCCAAGGCCCAGCTTGGCCCGGCGCTCCGCAAGGCGGTTCAGGAGCTGGACAGTGGCTTCGCCATGCTTTTTCGGGATGTCGGCGTTACGCGTGAGAAGATTGAACCACTACAACCGCTTTCCGGCGGCATGTATGAGCTGCACAAGCGGGTGAAGGCATCCTTTGACCCGCTCGGCGTTCTGAATTACGAGCGTATGCATCAGGGGATTTAGGGAACGTCATGCAAACGCATTTCACAGACACACAGCTCGAGGACCCGCAGCTCCGCGAAGCGGACTCGATTCTTCGCAAATGTGTTCACTGTGGGTTTTGCACGGCCACCTGTCCGACCTATGTGATGACGGGCGACGAGCGCGACAGCCCGCGCGGCCGTATCTGGATGATGCGCGAGCTCCTTGAATCGCCGGACAGCGTATCGTCCGACACCGGCTATCATCTCGACCGCTGCCTTGGCTGCCTTGCCTGTACCACCACCTGCCCGTCAGGGGTTGACTATCATCACCTGATCGAGATCGGCCGCGAGCGTATGGACAAGATTGTCAGCCGTCCTGCCGGCGACAGGATGATGCGCTGGCTGCTTGCGCGTGTGATCCCCTATGCAGGACGGTTCCGGGTGATGATGCAACTTGGCCGCATCGGCAAGCTGTTTTCGCCGCTGCTGCCGGCATCGATGCGCGCGGCGCTGGCAAAACTTCCGTCTCGTGTGCCGGCCCTTGACCGGGTTGGCGGCAAGACCATGCATTTCAAGCCTCGGACGAGTTCTACGCGGCGGGTGATCCTGCTGGCAGGCTGTGCGCAGCGCGCTCTCGATCCGGGGATCAATGCCAGTACCATCCGTGTGCTGAACAAACTGGGTGTCGAGGTCACGGTTCGGCAGGAGGCAGCCTGCTGCGGCGCCCTTGCCCATCATATCGGCGAGAGCAAGGCGGCGCATCAGACGGTTCGCGCCGCCCTTCTGGCCTGGCGTGAGGAGCTCGAGCGTGGTGACGTCGACGCGATTATCGCCAACGCGTCGGGTTGCGGCACCATGGTCAAGGATTACGCCCATATGGTTGGCGATGATCCGGAACTTGGCGCCATCGCACGGCAGGTGTCTGGCCTGGCGCGAGACATCACCGAGGTGATTGCCGATCTGCCGCTCGAATCGATTATCGACAAGGCCCCGGAAGGTCGCGGGACGATCACCTATCACTCGGCATGCTCGCTCCAGCACGGTCAGAAGATTCACGATCTGCCGATCCGGCTTCTCCGCGAGGCGGGATTCGAGGTCAGGCAGCCGCTCGAGCCGCATCTGTGCTGCGGGTCCGCAGGCGTCTACAACATCCTGCAGCCGGAAATGGCTGACGGGCTTCGCCAGCGCAAGCTGGATAACATCGCGAGGGCCGGTGCGCCGATGGTTGCCGCGGGCAATATCGGCTGCATCCAGCAGCTGGACGGCGACATTCCGGTGCGCCACACAATCCAGTACATCGACTGGGCCAGTGGCGGGCCACCGCCCGTTCAGGGCTGACGGGACGGCCGGTCAATCGTCCGGCAGGGGCAATCAGCCGATATCGAAGAAGTCGTTGCCCTTGTCGTCGGTGATGATGAAGGCCGGGAAGTTCTCGACCTCGATCTTCCACACCGCTTCCATGCCGAGCTCGGGATATTCCAGAACCTCGATCTTCTTGATCGACTCCAGCGCCAGCTTGGCCGCGACACCGCCGATGCTGCCGAGATAGAAGCCGCCATGGGCCTTGCAGCTCTCGCGCACCTGACGTGACCTGTTGCCCTTGGCGAGCATCACCATCGACCCGCCTGCCGCCTGGAATGTCGAGACATAGCTGTCCATCCGGCCGGCCGTTGTCGGTCCGAATGACCCTGACGCCATGCCGTCCGGGGTCTTGGCAGGGCCGGCGTAATAGACGGGATGGTTCTTGAAATAGTCGGGGAGGCTGCCCTCGGATTCGAGTTTTTCCAGCAGCTTGGCATGCGCGATGTCGCGGGCGACGATCAGCGGCCCGGTCAGCGACAACCTTGTTTCCACGGGATACTGGCTCAGCGTCGCCAGAATGTCGGGCATCGGCTTGTTCAGGTCGATGGCGACGGCTGGAATTTCGTCAGAGCTGTCGACTTCCGGAAGGAACTTCGCCGGATCGCGCTCCAGCTTTTCAACGAAAATGCCTTCGGGCGTGATCTTTGCCAGCGCCTGCCTGTCGGCCGAACATGACACGCCGATGCCGATGGGGCAGGAGGCGCCGTGGCGCGGCAGCCTGATAACCCGCACATCATGGCAGTAATATTTGCCGCCGAACTGCGCGCCGATGCCGAGATCGCGCGTGATCTGCAGGATTTCGGCTTCCCATTCCGTGTCACGCCAGGCATGGCCGAGGCTGTTGCCTTCGGTCGGCAGCCCGTCGAGCGCGCGGATCGAGGCCTGTTTCACCGTCTTCAGATTATACTCGGCCGAGGTGCCGCCGATGACGATGGCAAGGTGATAGGGCGGGCAGGCAGAGGTGCCAAGGTCGAGAACCGCGGATTTGATGAAGTCTCGCAGCCCTTCCGGGTTCAGCACCGCCTTTGTCTTCTGATGGAGGAAGGTCTTGTTCGCCGACCCGCCGCCTTTCTGGATGAAGGCGAATTTGTACTCGGTGCCCTTGCCGGCATAGAGGTCGATCTGCGCCGGCAGGTTGGTGGCGGTGTTGACCTCGTCGAACATGCTGGTCGCGGCGAGTTGCGAATAGCGGAGATTGCTTTGCTGGTAGGTGTCATAGACACCGCGTGACAGCGCCTCGCCGTCGTCACCCGTCACGAGGACACGGTCGCCGCGGGTGCCGGAAATGATCGCGGTGCCGGTGTCCTGGCACATAGGCAGCAGCCCGTCGGCCGCCACCACGGCGTTCTTCAGCATCTCAAGCGCCACGAACCGGTCGTTCTGCGTCGCCTCCGGATCATCCAGAATGGCGCGAAGCTGGGCCAGGTGGCTGCTGCGAAGCAGATGCGAGATATCGGTGAAAGCACGCTGTGCGAGAAGGCGCAGCGCCTCGGGATCGACTTTCAGGAACTCCTCGCCGCCGAGTTCGACCATCTCGACATGTTCGGTGCTGACAAGCTCGTAGGCAGTGTCGTCGGCCGCCTGGGGAAACATGGGGCTGTAGGCAAAATCGGTCATGGGTGTGCATCCGCTGGACGGAGGGGTGTGAAATCAGGAAGGCGACTTGCGAAAGCTGTCGAGTGAGACGACTTCCGCTGTCTCCGCAGGCATGCCGTCCACCGGTCCATCGGCCGGGGCAGCCTCGGGCGCGTCGTCATCTGGCCCGGTGTCAGCTTCGGACAGCTTGTTGTTGAAATACAGCTCGAACCCGACCGACGGGTCCTTGAACTGGGTCATCGCGTCATAGGGGATGGTCATCATCGACGGCTTGCCGCCGAAGAACAGGGTAATGGAAAACCTGTCATCCTCGACCACAAGGTCGGCGAACTGGTGCTGGATGACGATGGTGATGGTTTCGGGATGCTGCGCGCGCAGGGCGTCATCCATCTCAACGCCCGGATAGCCGGTCTGGAAAGAAATATAGAAATGCGTCTCGCCGATCAGTCCCGACTGTTCGGTGATCTTCAGTGCCGACCGCACGACAAGGCGCAGCGTATCTTCGACCAGAAGGTCGTAATTCAGGCCGGTGAAATCGTTTCCGTTGTCCGTCATCTCGCAAACCCGCTGATCGCATTTTGTTTCGGGCGTGGCACCGCGAAGGAAAGCGGAACGCTTCTGTTGCCAGGTGCGTTCCAAACCCCGCCAGCCCGAGCTCAAGCGGACTGGACTTTAAGATCGGTTACTCCCGCTGCCGTTAGGCTGCGATTGCGACCGGAGCAGTGTTGTCGTTTGCAACTACTACATGGCCCGATAACGGCGGGTACCATACCGAGCGAAAATACTGCCTTTACCACATGCGTCGATCCTGTTTCGCCCCCAGTCTTTCAGCCGCTGTGTTGCATCCGCTGTCTCGCATCCGCATGTCGGTGTCGGCTGAAATGGTGGAGGCGCCGGGTACCGCCCCCGGGTCCGCTCTGCTTATTTCACAGCACGTTTATCGCCATAGCCGGCAAGCCGGCCCCTATAATATAAGGGCAGGGGGTGATCTTTGGAAGCGCTGTTTTGACCGGCTCTTGCCCCCGTGAATTGCACCCATATTCTACAGGGGCCTGCTTGCTTGTGCCGCGGCGGTATTGCGGGTTGATCACCCCTTCCGGGCGTGCGACCTTGCCAGACAGTCCCGACACGCGCGCAAACAGGCTTTCCGCAATGCAGCAATATCTCGATCTTCTGGCACGTGTTCTCGAAGAGGGGGTCGACCGTGGCGACCGGACCGGCACCGGCACCCGCGCCGTTTTCGGGCATCAGATGCGGTTCGACCTGTCGGCAGGCTTTCCCCTTTTGACGACAAAGAAGCTCCATACGCGCTCGATCTTTCACGAGCTGCTGTGGTTCATCAAGGGCGACACCAACATCCGATATCTTCAGGAGCACGGTGTCTCGATCTGGGATGAATGGGCCGACGAGAATGGCGATCTTGGCCCTGTCTATGGCAAGCAATGGCGCCGATGGGAGTCCCCTGACGGCACCGAAATCGACCAGCTTGCCGATCTGGTGGCGGCGATCCGCGCAACCCCGGAATCGCGCCGGCTGATGCTGTCGGCATGGAACCCGGCCGACCTGCCGAACATGGCGCTGCCGCCCTGCCACTGCCTGTTCCAGTTTTTCGTGGCCGAGGGCAGGCTGTCCTGCCAGCTCTATCAGCGCAGCGCCGATATCTTCCTCGGCGTGCCGTTCAACATCGCCTCCTATGCGCTGCTGACCCACATGATCGCCGCCGTCTGCGGTCTGAAGCCGGGGGAATTCGTCCACACGCTTGGAGATGCGCATCTCTATCACAATCATTTCGATCAGGCGCGCCTGCAGCTCACGCGCGAACCCGGGCCGCAGCCGCAGCTGGTCTTGCACCGGGTGCCGGACAGCATCGATGATTTCACCTACGAGGATTTCGAGATCACCGGCTATGAGGCGCAGCCGAACATTCCAGCGCCGATCGCTGTGTAGCCGTGGCGGCCTCGCTTGAAATGGTGGCCGTGGTGGCCATGGCCCGCAACCGTGTGATCGGTGACGGCGCCGGGCTGATCTGGCATCTTCCGGCCGATCTGAAACGGGTCAAGTCGCTGACCATGGGATGCCCGCTGATCATGGGGCGCCGGACCTGGGATTCCATCGGCCGCGCGCTTCCCGGCCGGGCCAGTGTGGTGATGACGCGTGACGCCCGCTGGGCGGCAGAGGGCGCGCTTCGCGCCGGCGACATGGATGCGGCGCTGGCGCTGTCCCGCGACTGGATCGCGGCAACCCAAGGCGCGCGGCCGGAAATCATCCTGTTCGGCGGCGGCGAAATCTATGCTGCCGGCATGCCGCTATGCAACCGCATCGAGGCGACGATCGTCGACATCTCGCCGGATGGCGGGCCGAACGCGGCGCTGTTCCCGGCGCTGGACGCATCGGAATGGAACCATGAGGTTCTGGAAGAGGCGGTGGCCGACGGCGAGGTGCCGGGCTATCGCTATGAGCGGTTCACGCGGAAAACACCCGTGACCGTCTGATCACTCGATCACAATCTTTGGGCCAGCCTTCACTGCGTCGTCCAGCTGGGCCATGACGGCGCCGGCAATGGTGGTGTAGTGCGCGGCATGTGGCCCGCCCGGGTCCTTGGCGACGACGGGCGTGCCTTCATCGGATGTCGCACGGATGGCCATCTCGAGCGGCACCTCTCCCAGGAACGGGGCGCCGATGCGCGCCGCCTCGGCGGCCGCGCCGCCGTGACCGAAGATATCGTGACGGCTGCCACAGTCGGTGCAGATGAAGTGGCTCATATTCTCGATGATGCCGAGTACCGGCACATTCACCTTGCGGAACATGTTCAGGCCCTTGCGGGCATCGATCAGCGCCAGGTCCTGCGGTGTCGAGACGATCACCGCGCCGGACAGCGCCGCGCGCTGCGAGAGGGTCAACTGGGCATCGCCGGTGCCGGGCGGCATGTCGATGATCAGCACGTCGAGATTGTCCCAGGCGACGTCGCGCAGCATCTGCTCGATCGCGCTCATCACCATCGGGCCGCGCCAGATGGTCGGCGCGTCCTCGGCGACCAGATAGCCGATCGACATGGTCTGCAGGCCCCAGGCCTCGATCGGGTAGATTTTCTTGCCGTCGCTCTGTGGTTTCCTGTTCTGGCCGATCAGGCGGGGGAGGGACGGCCCGTAGATATCGGCGTCGAGTATGCCGACCCGCTGGCCGGTGGCGGCGATGGCCAGCGCCAGATTGATCGATGTGGTCGATTTGCCGACCCCGCCCTTGCCCGAGGCAACGGCGATTAGATGGCGCGCCGGCTTCAGCGGCTCGTTCGAGGCAGGCTGGCCGCTGCCAATGGGCTTGCCGGGCGGTGTGTCGCCCGCGCCGGCCGCCTGATGGGCGGTCAGCATGGCGGTCGCCGACAGCACGCCGTCGAGCGCGCGCACGGCGCTCTCGCTTGCATTGCGTATTTGGTCGGCATGGTCCTTCTCGGAAGGGTCGATTTCAATTGTAAAGCCGACATGGCCGTCCTTGATGACGATGCCCGAGACCTGTCCTCCGGCGACGAGATCGCGGTCGCGGCCGGGGGTCGTCACGGTGGTGAGTGCGGTCGAGACCTGCTGCTCTGTCAATTCATTGGCCATGCTTGAAATCACCAGCTTTCGTGCAAATATGATGTGGACTTGAGGGGGACATAGTTCGTCCGGACCGGTTTTGCAACAAAAGCATCAACGCCGGCTAGGACGGCCTGGCCGTCTCATGGCTTTCCGGCGCTTCGCAGGCCCGTTCCGAAGGACGTGTTTCGGGCGCCAACAGACAAACTCTAGTGCGACGGAGTAGGCACATCATGCCATGGAATAATCAGGGCGGTAGCGGCGACGACGGCGGCCCGTGGGGTAACCCGGGCGGCGGTGGCCGTGGCGGCGGCGGCAATGGCGGAAGCCCTTGGGGCCAGGGGGGCGGCGGTTCGCCGCAGGATATCGACAAGGTGGTCAGGCAGGGGCGCGAGGCGCTCGGCCGAATGTTGCCGTCCGGCGGCAAGTCGCTTTCACTGCTCTTGATCGTGGCAATCGCGATCTGGGCGCTGACCGGCTTCTACCGGGTCAACCCGCAGCAGCAGGGCGTCGTCCTGCGGTTCGGCGAATGGGTCCGCACGACCGCGCCGGGACTGCATTATCACATTCCCTATCCGATCGAGGCCGTGATGACCCCCGAGGTCACGCGCGACAACCGTATCGAGATCGGCTTCCGCGACGTCAGCGGCAACAGCTCCTCGCGCCGTGACATTGCTGACGAAAGTCAGATGATCACCGGTGACGAGAACATCGTCGACATCGACTTCGTCGTCTTCTGGCGCATTTCCGATGCCGGCCAGTATCTGTTCAATCTCGCCGAGCCCGACGACACCATCAAGGTGGCCGCCGAGGCGGTGATGCGCGAGATCATCGGTCGCACGCCGATCCAGACGGCCCTGACCGAGGGACGTCAGGACATTCAGGCGCAGGCTCGTGCCCAGCTGCAGGAGCTTCTCGATGAATACGGCTCTGGCGTGCGTGTGCGGGATGTGCAGCTTCTGGCTGTCGATCCGCCGGGTGACGTTATCGACGCGTTCAACGAGGTCCAGCGTGCCCGTCAGGACCGCGACAGGCTGAAGAACGAGGCCGAGGCGTTCCGGAACGACATCGTGCCGCGGGCGCGCGGTGCGGCAGCCAAGCTGGTTGCCGAGGCCGAGGCGTACCGCGCCGAAGTCGTCAACCGCGCGGCTGGTGACGCGTCGCGCTTCGATCAGGTCTATCAGGCCTATCAGGCGAACCCTGATGTCACCAAGGAACGTATCTATATCGAAACGGTCGAGGAAATCTTCTCCAACGTCGAGAAGATCATCATCGACGAGCCTGCCGGTGGCAGCGGCGTTGTGCCGTACCTGCCTCTGCGCGAGCTGAACAAGAAGTCGGGAGGAAACTGACATGGGTGCCACTCGTCTTGTCTCTCTCATTGCTAGCGCCTTGCTAATCGTGGCAAGCTTCAGCGCCCTTTTCACCGTCAACCAGACGCAGCAGGCGCTGGTGCTCCAGTTCGGCGAGCCGAAACGGACCATCCAGGAGCCGGGGCTCGCCTTCAAGCTGCCGTTCATCCAGGACGTCATCTATTACGAAAAGCGTGTTCTCAGCCTGATCCCGCAGGATGCCGAAGAGGTGATCCTGTCCGACCAGAAACGCCTTCAGGTGGATGCTTACGCCCGCTACCAGATCGAAGACCCGCTGCTGTTCTACCAGACAGTTCGCAACGAGCTTGGCGCGCGCGGACGGCTTGAGGCCATCATCGACTCATCGGTTCGTCGGGCTCTCGGCCGCGAAACACTCGCCTCAATCCTGACTGGCCAGCGGAACGACATCACCCGCTCGATCGGTGAAGAGGTGAATGCCTCGGTGTCGTCTCTCGGCATCAGGATTATTGATGTGCGCCTGCGCCGTGCCGACTATCCGACGGCGACGAGCCAGAACATCTTCAACCGGATGAAGTCAGAGCGTGAACGCGAGGCCAAGGAGTTCCGCGCCACGGGTGAGGAAGAAGCGCAAAAGATCCGCGCCGACGCCGAGAAGACCCGTACCGTGATCATCTCCGAGGCGCAGCGTGAAGCCCAGCAGACCCGCGGTGAGGGCGATGGCGAGGCGATCAAGATCTATGCCGACAGCTTTGGTCAGGACGCAGAGTTCTTCGCCTTCTACCGCTCGATGGAAGCCTATCGCAAATCCATTGGCAACAGCGACACATCGATGGTCCTGTCGCCTGACAGCAGCTTCTTCCGCTTCTTCAAGGACAAGGGCGGCGACGCGCCCAAATAAACACATATCTGCCATGTTTTGGTCACGGAACGTGGCTTTCATTCAGGCAGGAGGCGGGGGCATCCGGTGCCCCCGTCATTCGTTCTCAAGATGCTCAGAGGAGATCTGAATCCATGCTGATGCGGTTGCTCCGCCCGCTTCCGGCGCTTGCCGGCGCGGCGATCATGTTTGTAACTCTCGATATCAGCGCCGCCGAGCGGCCCGACAGCTTTGCCGACCAGGCAGAGGCGCTGTCCCCGGCGGTGGTGAATATTTCGACGACAACTATCGTCAATGACGGTCCGTCGGCTGATATGCCGCAATTCCCGCCCGGCTCGCCGTTCGAGGATTTCTTCCGCAATTTCGGCGATGACAATCGCCAGCGCCGCGCCTCGTCGCTGGGATCGGGATTCATCATCGATGATGCCGGCATCGTCGTGACGAACTTCCATGTAATCGAGAATGCCGAGGAAATCACCGTCACGCTCGCCGACGAGACGACATTTGTGGCGGAAGTGCTGGGCCAGGACCAGAAGACGGATATTGCCGTGCTGAAGATCGATCCCGGCGACACGCAGCTGACAGCGGTGCCGTTCGGCGACTCGGACAACCTGCGGGTCGGTGACTGGGTGCTTGCCATCGGCAATCCGTTCGGGCTTGGCGGCACGGTAACGGCCGGCATTGTCTCGGCGCGTGGCCGTGATATCGGCAATGGTCCCTATGACGATTTCATCCAGACGGACGCGTCTATCAACCGGGGCAACTCCGGCGGCCCGCTGTTCAATCTCGACGGTGAGGTGATCGGCATCAACACGGCGATTTTCTCGCAATCCGGCGGCTCGGTGGGCATCGGTTTCGCGATTTCCTCGAACCTTGCCAAGCGTGTGACGCAGCAGCTTGCCGAATATGGCACGACCCGCCGCGGCTGGCTTGGCGTGTTCATTCAGGAAGTCACGCCCGAGATCGCTGAATCGCTCGGCCTCGACGAGGCGGGTGGTGCCCTTGTGAGCTCGGTCAATGACAAGAGCCCGGCCAAGGCGGCGGGTCTCGAGCCGGGTGACGTTATCACCAGCTTCGACGGCAAGAAGATCGACAAGATGCGCGATCTGCCGCGCATCGTTGCCGAGACCGATATCGGTGCCACTGTCGATGTCGAACTTGTTCGCAACGGCAGCGAGATGACTGTTCAGGTCACGCTTGGCGAGCTTGAAAAGGCCGAGCTTGTCGGCCTGATCGGCGAAGGCGAGCAGGAAACCGGCAGCGCTGAGAGCTTTGACAAGCTGGGCTTTGCGGTCGAGGATTTGACCGCTGCCCTCGCCGAGGAGTACGGCCTTGATCCGGAAACGCGTGGCGTGATCGTCACCGAGGTGGTCGAGGGTGGCCCGGCATTCGCCAAGGGCCTCGAGGTCGGCAATATCATCAAACGGTTCGGCCAGCGGCGGGTCGAGGATGCGGCTGACCTTGCCAAATCCGTCGCCGAAACGCAGGAGGCCGGCCGCGCCGGTGTCCTGTTGCTGGTCGAGAGCGATGGCCGTGAACGCTTTATCCAGATCGGTTTCGCCAAGGAGTAAGTTCCGGCGTACCACATGGGAAATTAAAGAAGGCCGGCCATTGTGCCGGCCTTTTTCATGGGTGGCAGGATTGGGAAATGTCGTCAGCCGGAGATGAACGCGTCGGCTGTGTATCCCTGAAGATACAGCAGCCCGGTCAGATCGGTGTGGTTCAGCTGTAGCGGAATGTTCTCGCGAAGCAGCGGCTTGCCGTGGAAGGCGACGCCAAACCCGGCGGCCTCGAGCATGTCCAGATCGTTTGCCCCATCACCGATGCAGGCCGCCTCGGCCGGGGCAATGCCAAGCTCGGCGCAATAATGGGCCAGATATCGGGCCTTTGCGCCGCTGTCGAGGACCGGCTTGCGCACCTTGCCAAGCAGCTTGCCGCCCTCGATTTCCAGATGGTTGGCGTGGGTGCCGGTAAAGCCGCATCGCTCCGCGACCGGTGCGGTGATGACGGTAAAACCGCCCGATACCAGATAGCAGCTGGCGCCGGCCGCGCGCATTGTCCTGACAAGGGTGGTCGCGCCGCCGGAGAACTCCACTTCGGCCAGCGCCTCGTCGACAAGGCTGGCCGGCTTGCCGGCAAACAGGGCAAGCCGCGCATCGAGTGCCTGCTCGAAATCCAGTTCGCCGCGCATGGCGCGTGTCGTGATCGGCAGTATGTCATCCGCGATGCCGGCAAGCCGCGCCATGTCGTCGAGCGATTCCGAGGTGATGACGGTGCTGTCCATATCGGCGATAAGAAGCTGTTTCCTGCGGCCCTCCGACGGAACGATGTTCGCATCGATGCCCTGCAAATCGCCGCGCGCGCGAAGCGTTGCCATGCCATCGACATCGACAGTTTCCGGCAACGGCAGGTCGAGCGCATGCGCCTCGTCAAGTACGCGAACAGCTGCCAGGTCTGCGTCAATGCCCGCGGCACCCAGAATGCCGCTGGCAATTTCAGCTGTGACGCTGCCGCGTGTCGAGCTTGAAAATACGGCTGTCTGATGCAATGGTTCGCGGCCTTTTTCGCGGTTGGCGTTTCCCGAACGCCTTTCTCGGTGCGGCGTCTTCGGGCAGGATCGTCCTGCGACCGGTAAAGCACAGAACCAGATGACTGACCACAGCGAAATCGCGCAGGCCGTCGCGGCGGGGCGCTATATCATGATTTGCGGACCGACAGCGGCCGGCAAGTCGGCGGCGGCTCTGGCTCTTGCCGAGCAGTCTGGCGGCACGGTGATCAATGCGGACTCGATGCAGGTCTATAGCGACCTTCGCGTGGTGACGGCGCGGCCCGGCTCAGATGACGAGGCACGGGCGCCGCACCGTCTCTACGGCATTGTCGATGGCGGCGAGCGTGCCTCGGTTGCAAGCTGGCTGGACCTTGCCGCCGAGGCGGTTGACGAGGCGCGCAACGCCGGCAGCCTGCCGATCATCGTCGGTGGCACCGGCATGTATCTGCAGGCGGCGCGCGACGGCATCGCGCCGATCCCCGAGGTTCCGGCGGAGATTCACCAGGCCTGTCTCGACGAGCTGGTGACGCGTGGCGGCGCGGCCTTTCGCGAAGAATTGTCGAAGCTCGACGAGGAGACCGCCTCGAGGTTGTTCGACGGGGACAGCCAGCGGCTTGTGCGTGCGATGGGTGTCGTGCGGGCCACGGGGCGGCCGATCAGCGCATGGCAGTCCGACCCGCATCAGGGCGCTCTGGCAGGAGAGGTGGTTGCGATTTCCGTCATGCCGCCGCGTGCCGATACCTATGCGCGGATCGACCGGCGCTTTGCGCAGATGATGGAGGAGGGCGCCGTCGAGGAGGTCGAGGCGCTCGCGGAACGTGGTCTCGATCCGTCGTTGCCGGTGATGAAGGCCATCGGCGTCCGTGAAATCCTTGCGATGCAAGCCGGCGAGATCAGCCGTGGCCGCGCCATTGAACTTGCCAGCCGAGACAGCCGACATTACGCAAAACGCCAGATGACATGGATTCGGAATAATTATCGTGCACAAATTAGTATTGATGAGAAATTTTCGACAAGATTTGTAAAAGAAATCTTTTCAATTCTGTTAAAATAAAGTTGACCATTCTTCATTTTCTGCGATATACACTCCTCATTGGCGGGAATTCCGGTTCCTGCCTAGGGTTTCACAATTTAAGCCAGCGCAAGGATCGCACCTCCCGGAACGGCGGTGTGCCCCCAATCTTTTGTTGCTGGTGAATGGAGGCCGGGTGACGGGAAAGCGCCCGGACAGGACTGACAGATTAACGACGGCGTAAAGTCTAGACGTGACAAAGCGCCTGGACGTGACAAAGCAAGGAACAGGACGATGCCCAAATCCGCACCGGCGACAGAAGACGCAGGGACCAGCGCGGCCGCAACCACAACGATGATGCCGGGAGCAGAACTTCTGCTGAAGGCGCTTGAGGACGAGGGTGTCGAGGTTGTATTCGGCTACCCCGGCGGTGCCGTGCTTCCGATCTATGACGCCTTGTTCAAGAACAACAAGATCAAGCACATCCTCGTTCGGCACGAACAGGCGGCGGTTCATGCCGCAGAAGGCTATGCCCGTTCAACCGGCAAGACCGGTGTTGTTCTTGTCACATCGGGTCCCGGCGCCACCAACGCCGTTACCGGCTTGACCGACGCGCTGATGGACTCCGTTCCGGTGGTCTGCCTGACCGGTCAGGTGCCGACCCATCTGATCGGCAATGACGCGTTTCAGGAAGCCGACACGACCGGCATCACCCGTGCCTGCACCAAGCATAACTACCTCGTGAAAGAGGGTGGCAAACTGCAGTCCACCGTGATCGAGGCTTTCCATGTTGCCGCATCCGGTCGCCCCGGTCCGGTCCTGATCGACCTTCCGAAAGACATCCTGATGAAGGAGGCCCCGTACCAGAAGGAGGCCATCCGCGCATCTGCAACAGCGCGCTACCAGCCGGCGACCGAGCCTGATCCGGCGGCAATCAGCGCGGCGGTCGACATGATGATCCGTGCCGAGCGTCCGGTGATCTATGGCGGCGGCGGGCTGATCAATTCCGGCCCGCGTGCCTCGGAACTGCTGACCGACCTTGTTCATATGACCGGCTGGCCGACCACCCTGACGCTGATGGGTCTCGGCGCGCTGTCGGCCGCCGACAAGCATTTCCTCGGCATGCTGGGCATGCACGGCACCTATGAAGCCAATCTGGCGATGCATGGCTGCGACCTGATGCTCAACCTTGGCGCGCGTTTCGATGACCGCGTCACCGGTCTGATCAGCGGCTTCTCGCCGAACTCGACCAAGATTCATTGCGACATCGACCCGTCGTCGGTGAACAAGAATGTGGCTGTGGACCTTGCCGTGATTGGCGATGCGACGAAAATTCTCGAGGCGCTGATCGCCGAGATGAAGAAGCGCAAGTTCAAGCCGCACAAGACATCGCTCGACAAATGGTGGTCCCAGATCGAGGTGTGGCGCAAGCGCGACTGCCTGCGCTTCAACCAGACCGGCAGCATCATCAAGCCGCAGCACGCCATCAAGCGTCTGTGCGAGATGACGGCCGAGCGCGACGTCTATGTCACCACCGAGGTCGGCCAGCACCAGATGTGGGCGGCGCAGTATTTCGATTTCCATCTGCCGAACCGCTGGATGACATCGGGCGGCCTCGGAACCATGGGTTACGGCCTGCCGGCGGCGCTCGGCGTTCAGGTGGCGCATCCCGGGGCGACGGTGATCGACATTGCCGGCGAGGCGTCCTTCATGATGAACATGCAGGAACTCTCGACCCTGTCGCAGTACAATCTTCCGGTGAAGATGTTCATCATCAACAACGAATGGATGGGCATGGTCCGGCAGTGGCAGGAACTGATCCATGGCGGACGCTATTCGGAGTCCTACAGCGCCTCGCTGCCGGATTTCCGCAAACTCGCCGATACGTTCAACATGACCGGCCTGGTGGCCCAGTCCAGCGACGATCTCGACAGCGTGATCACCCAGATGCTGGATACGCCGGGGCCGGTGATTGCGGACATCCGCGTCGCCAAGGAAGAGAACTGCTTCCCGATGATCCCGTCGGGAGCAGCGCATAATGATATGCTGCTCGGCCCTGAAGACCAGGCGGAAAAGCCTGTGTCCGAGGAAGGAATGGTGCTGGTCTGATCGCCCCGGTCCGACTGGCTGTCTCAAGGAACGCATCATGAAAGATAATAGCGTGATCGAACGGCACATCATGTCCGTTCTCGTCGATAATGAACCCGGCGTTCTGGCACGGGTGATCGGCCTGTTTTCAGGCCGTGGATACAACATCGAGAGCCTGACGGTGTCCGAGACGGACCCCGAGCGTGCGCTGTCGCGGATTTCCATTGTTACCTCGGGAACCCCGATGGTGATCGAGCAGATCAAGGCGCAGCTGGCGCGGCTCGTGCCGATCCACGCTGTTCGTGACCTGACCGAGCATGATGTGGCCATCGAGCGCGAGCTGGCGCTGGTAAAAATCATCAATCACGGGGAAGAGCGCATCGAGGCGCTTCGCATCGCCGATACTTTCCGCGCACGGACACTGGACAGCACGCTGGATAGTTTTGTATTTGAGGTGACAGGTAATTCCTCGAAGGTTGACGCCTTTGTCAATCTGATGCGCTCGCTCGGCAGCGTCGAGGTTGCACGAACCGGTGTGTCCGCGATCTCGCGCGGCAACAACATCGATCTGGAGGCGAAGTAACCGGCCGGACGGGCCCGCAAGGGCCGATGTCTTTCCGGCGGTCATACAGTTAAAACATGCAGAGGCACGATCGGGTGTCCTGACATATTCATGGGGTCGCCGGCCGGCTGGCAGGCGGCCGATTTCACGAAGGAGAACCAAGTCCATGCGAGTCTATTACGATCGTGACGCCGATGTCGGCCTGATCAAGAAAAAGAAGGTTGTCATTGTTGGCTATGGCAGCCAGGGCCACGCCCATGCCGCCAACCTGAAGGACAGCGGTGTCGCAGAAGTCGCCGTCGCGCTTCGTTCCGACTCCTCCAGCCGCGCCAAGGCGGCCGATGCAGGCTTCAAGGTGATGGATGTTGCCGAAGCTGCCGCATGGGGCGACATGGTCATGATGCTGACCCCTGACGAGCTGCAGGCCGATATCTATCGCGACGAGATCGCCGCCAACATTCGTCCCGGCGCCGCCATTGCCTTCGCGCACGGCCTGAACGTCCACTTCAACCTGATCGAGCCGCGCGGCGACATCGACTGCCTGATGATCGCGCCCAAGGGCCCGGGCCACACTGTCCGCGCTGAATATGTTCGCGGCGGCGGTGTTCCCTGCCTCCTCGCCGTTCATCAGGACGCGTCCGGCAACGCCCACGAGGTCGGCCTTTCCTATGCTTCGGCTGTCGGCGGTGGCCGCTCGGGCATCATCGAGACCACCTTCCAGGAAGAGTGCGAGACCGACCTGTTCGGTGAGCAGGCCGTTCTTTGCGGTGGCCTGGTCGAGCTGATCAAGGCCGGCTACGAGACCCTTGTCGAGGCCGGCTACGCGCCGGAGATGGCGTATTTCGAGTGCCTGCACGAGGTGAAGCTGATCGTCGACCTGATCTATGAGGGCGGCATCGCGAACATGAACTACTCGATCTCGAACACGGCCGAATATGGCGAGTATGTCACCGGCCCGCGTATCATCACCGAAGAGACCAAGGCAGAGATGAAGCGCGTCCTCGAGGACATCCAGTCCGGCCGCTTCACACGCGACTGGATGCTGGAGAACAAGGTCCACCAGACCAGCTTCAAGGCGACCCGCCGCCGCAATGCCGAGCACCCGATCGAGCAGGTTGGTGCAGAGCTTCGTGGCATGATGCCGTGGATTGGTGCAAACCGTCTGGTGGATAAGGCGAAGAACTAGATTTCGCCTTATTTATCAGCTACAAAATTTACATCCGGCGACGGGGCAGGGTTTCCGTCGCCGAGTGTTATATTTATAGAACGGGCCGAATAGGCGGCGTAGGGGATTTCGCATGTTCAGATCGGTGCTTGATATATTCACGGCAGACATCGGCATTGACCTCGGTACGGCAAACACACTTGTCTACGTAAAGGGCAAGGGTGTCGTGCTCGACGAGCCGTCTGTTGTGGCCATGGCCGAGGTTCGCGGACGCACGCAGGTGCTTGCCGTCGGCGAGGAAGCCAAGGTGATGCTCGGCAAGACCCCCGGCAACATCCGCGCCATCCGCCCGATGGCGGACGGCGTGATCGCCGATTTCGAAGTTGCCGAAGAAATGATCAAGCACTTCATCCGCAAGGTGAACGGCAGGCTGAATTTCTCCAGCCCGCAGGTGATTATTTGCGTGCCGTCGGGCTCCACTGCGGTTGAGCGCCGGGCCATTCAGGAATCTGCCGAGGCTGCCGGCGCACGCCGGGTCTTCCTGATCGAAGAGCCGATGGCCGCCGCGATCGGCGCCTCTTTGCCGGTGACCGAGCCTTCGGGCTCGATGGTGGTCGATATCGGCGGCGGCACCACCGAGGTGGCGATTCTGTCGCTTGGCAATATCGTGTTCGCACATTCGGTGCGTGTCGGCGGAGACAAGATCGACGAGGCCATCATCGCCTATATGCGCCGTACGCATAACCTGCTCATCGGCGAGGCCAGCGCCGAGCGGATCAAGAAGAACATCGGCGTCGCCCGCAAGCCCGAGAAGAGCACCGGCATCAAGATCGAGGTGCGCGGCCGCGACCTTGTGAATGGCGTGCCGAAGGAAATCACCATCACCGAGGCCCAGGTTGCCGAAGCCATTTCCGACCCGGTCCGGCAGATCGTCGATGGTGTGAAGATGGCGCTGGAACAGGCGCCGCCGGAACTTGCCGCGGACATTGTCGAAAAGGGCATTGTGATGACCGGCGGCGGCGCGCTGCTGCGCGACATCGACGGCGTGCTCCGTGACGCAACCGGCCTGCCGATCTCGATTGCCGATGATCCGCTGTCCTGCGTCGCGCTCGGCACCGGGCGCTGCCTTGAGGAGCTCCGTACCCTCAGGAATGTCCTGATCGGCGCCTAGAAAGGCTTTTCGCCAATGCGCGCGTCTGACAAGGCAAAGATCAGGCAGCGACGCATAGCGCACACCCTGCTTGTTGTTTTCAGCTTTTCGCTGATGTTTCTGGGCAAGCTCGATCTCAACGCATTGCGGTCGGCCCGCATGAGCATGAATGACTTCACAGCCCCGTTTGTGGATCTGGTTTCAGCTCCCGTGCGCGGTGTCGAGACGATGGTGCAGGGCATTCGCACGGTCGCCTCTCTGCGGGCAGAGAATGTACGCCTTCAGGCGGAGAATGCGCTGCTGAAAAGATGGCGGCGACGGGCTGAAATTCTTGAAAGTGAGAACCGGCAGCTTCGCAGTGTCGCGGGTGCGGTGACGCCCGACCGGCGCCAACCGGTCACCGCCCGTGCCGTGACGGCGCCCGGCGGCGCCTTCGCGCACACCGTACTTGTCGCAAATGGCCGTGAACAGGGCATCGAGCGCGGAAACCCGGTGGTGACAGCGGACGGGCTTGTCGGACTTGTTGTGGATGTGGGCGCCACTTACGCACGTGTCCTCATGATCAGCGACATCAATGCGCAAATTCCGGTGATCCTGTCATCATCGTCCTGGCCGGGGGTCACGGTCGGCAATAACGGGACTTTTCTGTCGTTGCGCTTTCTGCCGGAAGAGGCCGCGCCAAAGGTTGGCGAGCTTGTACTGACATCGGGTCATGGCGGTGTGCTGCCGGCCGGCGTGCCAGTTGGCCGTGTCGATCTGGTGAGGGATGATTTTGTCAGGGTTCGCCCGGCGGTCGATTTGCGCCATTTGAGCTATGTATCGATCCTTGTCGGCGGTACCGAGGGCATCGACCTCGACAACCTTGCCCTTGAGGATTACTACACCCCGCTTCCCGAAACAGAGGGCACCCGCCTGTTCGAGGGCGTCAACGCGGCAGGTGAACGCCAATGACGCCGCGTGGTCGCTTTTTCCAGAAAGCCGAACTCGACTCGAACTGGCCGTTCCAGTTCCTGATCATCGTCTTTGGTGTGGTGCTGGCGATGTTCGAGGGCGGGCTCGCGCTCTGGCCTGTTTTCTATGGGGCGACGCCGATCTTGTCGCTGATCTTCCTGTTCTGGGTGGCCCTCCATCATGAAAAGCTGGTCTTCCTGGTTACCGGCTTTCTGATCGGGATTGCCAGTGATCTGCTGTTTTCGGATCTGATCGGGGCGCGCGCGACGGCCTATATTGCTGTGGTGTTCCTCATGGATATCCGCCGGGCGAAGCTGCAGCAGGGTGATTTCCGCGATGTCTGGGTGGAATTCGTCGCCGTAACCACCGGCGTCGTGCTGTTCCAGTTCCTTGTGTTCAGCGCGCTGAATCTTGCCATTCCGGCGATTACACCGGTCCTTTTCCAGGTCGGCGTGACTTTGATTCTGTTTCCCATCGGCTATGTTATCCTGACGACAGTCAACATGGCGTTCAACCGGATCAGGGTCTCGTCATGAGCAAGAAGGTCAAGCAAAAGGAAAACCGGCGCGTCACTGGGCGGCGCACCTTCCTGCTTGGAAGCGGCATGCTTCTGGCGACGAGCTTCCTGTCGGGGCGGCTGTACCAGCTTCAGGTGGCGCAGAACAACCGCTACAAGCGCCTGTCCGACCGTAACCAGTTTGACTGGCGTGTGGTGCCGCCGCGACGCGGGCGTCTTGTCGACAGGCAGGAACGGCTTCTTGCCGGCAATGCCGAATCCTATCTTCTTCACATCACGCCGCTCTATGCAGGCGATGTGGACAAGTCGCTTGCGCAGCTGGCCTCGCTTATCGAATTGAATGACGAGGTCATCGGCCGGGTGCGCGAACAGGCCCGCAAGGGCCCGTCATTCAGGCCCATCCTGATCCGCGAGAGCCTGACCCAGCGCGAGCTTTCGACACTTGCCGTCCGCTCGGCATATCTTCCGGGTGTGACCTTCGAGAAGTCGCTGCGCCGGATTTATCCGCAAGGGGCGCTGACTGGCCATGTCACCGGCTATGTGTCGCCCCTGACAAGCCGGGAGATTGAGGAGAACAGCTCGCTTGGCGACCTGCCGGACCTGGCGACCGGCAAGATCGGTATCGAATATGCGCTGGAGCCCGAGCTGCGCGGCACGCCGGGAGGCGAGCGTGTGGAGGTGAATGCGCGTGGCCGGCCGATCAGGGTGTTCCGTGATTTCGAGCCGGAACCGGGCGGGGATGTGAAGCTGGCGCTTGATATCGGGCTGCAGCAGCATGTGACCGAGATTCTGCGGCGCGGCCAGTCGGAGCCTGTGGACATGGCCACCGCCGAGGTGCAGCGCGCCATCGCCGGCAATCGCGACCTGAAACTCCACCTCGCCTCCGGCGAGAATATGCTGCTCCGTGACAGCATCGGCAATATTACCCCGCCGGAATCCGGTGCGGTCGTCGTCATGGACATTCGCAATGGCGAAATCCTGTCGATGGTATCCTCGCCAACCTATGACCCGAACGTATTCACCGACAGGCTTCTGACGCGTGACTGGCGCCGTTTGAACGAGCACCCGCGCAACCCGCTTCTCAATCGGGTAACGGCCGGGCTGTATGCGCCGGGATCAACCTTCAAGATGGTCGTGGCGCTGGCCGCGCTGGAGGCGGGCATTATCAACGAGCGCACCAGTTTTTCCTGCAAGGGGAGCATGGAGCTTGGCAATGCCACCTTCCACTGCTGGCTCGAGGATGGCCACGGCACGGTGAATGTGGTCCGCGCGCTCGAGCGGTCCTGCGACGTCTTCTTCTATGAGGTGGCGCTGAAGACAGGTATCCAGCGGATCAAGGCGATGGCGAACAAGCTGGGCCTTGGTGATGTCACCGGCATCGATATTCCGGGCGAGAAGCAGGGGATCATCCCGCATCATGAATGGAAGCTGGCGACACACGGTGTCGTCTGGACGCCGGGTGAGACGGTGGTTGCCTCGATCGGGCAGGGATATGTGCTGGTGACACCGCTGCAGCTTGCCGTGATGACGGCCCGGCTGGCAAGCGGCACAAAGGCGGTCACGCCGTCGCTGCAGACCGTCGATGGAGTGCCGGAATTCGCCGAACTCGATATTTCGCCGGCGGCGCTGCGCATTGTCCACAAGGGCATGTTCGAGGTGACCAATGGCAGCCTTGGCACTGCGCGGGCGCACAATCTGCCGTCGCGTCTTGGCGGCATGGCGGGCAAGACCGGCACGGTTCAGGTCAAGCGCATCACCAAAGAGCAGCGCGAGGCCGGAATCACCAAGAATATCGAACGGCCCTGGAAAGAGCGCGACCACGCGCTGTTCGTCGGCTATGCGCCAATCAAGGATCCGCGTTACGCGGTGGCCGTGGTCGTCGAGCATGGCGGCAGCGGGTCATCCATGGCCGCGCCGATCGCCAAGGCGGCGCTGAAGCGTGCCCTCGAGACGGAGGGCAAGGCGTAATGGCTGCCGAAAACGTCACCATTTTCCGGACAGTGCTGCGCATCCCATGGCATATCCTTCTTGTGGCCGGCGTGTTGGTCACGGTTGGTGCGCTTGCGCTCTATTCGGCATCCGAGGGGTCGTGGACGCCGTGGGCCGGCAAACATGCCGTGCGGGGCGCGGTTGGCGCCGCGATGGTGCTGGTGCTTGCCTTTATCGATTTCCGTATTCTGCGGATATGGGCCTACCCGGTATATCTGCTGTCGATCGTCGTGCTGATCGTGCTTCTGGGGATTGGCGGCGGCGGTGTGGCTCGCTGGATCAATATCGGCGGCTTTACGTTCCAGCCGTCGGAGCCGACCAAGATCGCCGTCCTGCTGGCGCTTGCGCGCTATTTCGACAGCCAGCCCCTCGACAAGATGCGATCGATCCTGACCTATCTGCCACCGCTGGTGATGATTATTGTGCCGTTCATTCTTGTGGTGGAGCAGCCCGATCTCGGCACCGCGCTGGCGCTGGCGCTGGGATCGCTGACGCTGCTGTTCGTCGCCGGGCTTCCCTGGCGTTATATCCTTGTCTCGTTCATCGGGCTGGTGGCTGCGGTGCCTGTGTTGTGGTCACAGCTGCACCCTTATCAGAAAACACGGGTGATGACCTTTCTGGATCCCGAGGCCGACAAGCTGGGGGCCGGCTACCAGATCACCCAGTCGAAGATCGCGCTCGGGTCGGGCGGCCTGTTCGGAAAGGGCTTCCTGATGGGAAGCCAGAGCCAGCTGAACTATCTTCCCGAAAAGCAGACCGACTTCGTCTTCACCATGATCGGCGAGGAGTTCGGCCTTGTCGGCAATCTGTTTATCCTCGGGCTCTATCTGCTGCTGATCGGATCGGTGCTCGGCATCAGCTACCGTGTCGGAAGCCGGTTCGCACAGCTGACATGCATCGGCGTGGCGATGATGCTGTTCCTCTATGTCTTTGTGAATGTGGCGATGGTGACCGGCCTGCTGCCCGTCGTTGGCGCGCCATTGCCATTGATTTCCTACGGTGGCACGGCAATGCTGACTGTGTTCCTCGGGCTTGGTGTGGTGGCCAGCGCGGTGGTTCACGACCGGCCTGCGGTAGAGTAGCCCTTGACCGGAGTTGCCAAGGGCTGATTGCCGCATGGGCTTACAATTTGTCGCGCAAAGCCCCAAAACAACTCCCTAGGAGTAGTTATTGAGTCCCAAAGGAGGCCTCTAAAATGTTTAGATTTTTCACAACGCGGAAGTGGGCTTTATGGGCTTACCTCGGCTCTGCCATTATCCTTGGGTCCCTGTGGGTTCAAGTCCAAATTGATGTCAAGATAAATGAATGGTTTGGTGAATTTTATGACATGATCCAGAAAGCCTTGGGTGAGCCCAATGCAATAACAATCGAGGAATATTGGGCAAGCCTGTTTTCCTTCATTTCGTTGGCTGCAATTTACATCGCGATTGCAGTGGCGATTGCATTTTTCACCAACCATTTCTTGTTCAGGTGGCGAACAGCAATGGTGGAGTGGTATCACTCAGTTTATGACAAAGCTCGGATGATTGAAGGTGCATCACAGCGGGTACAAGAAGATACGATCAAATTTAGCAGGATAATGGAAGGATTAGGCACAAGTCTTATCGAGGCGGTTATGGTGCTAATTCAGTTTATCCCCATTTTGCTTGGACTGAGCATCGGAATACCTATTTTCTTCTTCGATGATTGGCAATACGGACTGGTTACCGGGGCGCTTATCTGGGCCATTGGCGGTACGATTTTTTTGATAGGTTTGGGTTGGTTCCTTCGCCTAGTTGGGGTTGAGTATGATTTACAAAAACGTGAGGCAGCATATAGAAAGATACTTGTTATCGCCGAAGACGATGAAACGGTAAGGCCAAAAACGATTGAAGAGTTATTCCATGATGTCCGTGGAATACATTTTAAGTCTTACATAAGATATCTGTACTTTAACGTCGGCCGTATCGCGTATTTGCAAGCAAATGTCCTTAGCGCTTATGTCTTACTTGCACCTGCGATTGTTGCTGGCGCAGTAACACTTGGTGTTATGCAACAGATCATCCGTGCTTTTGGGAGAGTAGAGGGCTCTATGCAGTACTTATTGAAAGCTTGGCCAACAATAATCGAATTATTAAGTGTCTATAAACGTCTGAGGGAATTTGAGCGCCAAATTGAAGAAAGTCTAGATGCAGATCGGGGTGAAATGTTCTCGGAAGGGGGAACAGTACGTTAGCGCCCAGCTAACTTTGAATCAATTCGGTGCTAGAATGGCTGCCGAGGGTGGAGATGATGATCACATCTCCCCCTCTGGCAGTGACCACCTCGCGGC
>ENA-OSEY01000259-OSEY01000259.1-marine-metagenome-genome-assembly--contig:-NODE-259-length-38969-cov-17.206032_pt1 | contig 38969 bp, 43 predicted proteins | sample MGYA00248465_ERZ534230 | MGnify/ENA primary metagenome ERZ534230 (study PRJEB26409, sample SAMN06344110) | marine metagenome | isolation source: Sea water from surface | place: Atlantic Ocean:Southern... | reverse complement strand
TTATAATAACCATCTGTTTTGACAAATGCACTAATTATTGGCCCAAAAAAAATCATAGCTTGACTTCCAACAAAGTTTAAAGGTCTCATCATTTCTAAAAAAAATATAGCAGGAGTAGTCATTCTTCTTGCCTTAACTTCCTCAGCAAGCTTGGTTAGAAATGCTTTATCTTCTAACTTTAATGAGTCATTCATTCGGTTTCTACCATCTCCAAGTTAGCTCTTGGAATCAAAATATTATTTCCATCTATGTTTATTTCTGCAACTCGAACCATAGTCTCTGACTCCATTTTATTTAGCTCAGATGGTAGTGAAATTACTTTTCCAATTTTTCCAAAATTAGGACTTCTAATAACTCTCACAGTACTGCCTTCTTGGATACCTTCAGGAATTTTTGAACTTGAATCATTATCAGTATTTCCAGAATCTAATGGAATAACTATTTCTGGTCTAATAACTCCAGCTCTAATTTGTGTCGCACCATTTATTGAAGCAGCTTTACCATCATTTTCTTTCAGCAGAGAAAAAGTTGCTTCACTCATTGGTATAGATCCATAACCTTCAGTCACAATGAGAGCTGTATTTAATTTTTCTGTACCGGTAATTGCTACACCCAAATTGTAACCAAGAATAGCTTTCAAATCATAATAATTAAAACCTCCAACTACAATTCCAGCAACTTGAACGCTTAAAGCTTTTTTGTAAGCCTCAAGACTAAGAAAAGATCCTCCTATTAAAATTTTTCCTTTCATATCGCCTGTAATTTGATCTGCAGTGAGTTCTTCTTCAGGACCTGATGAAACGACTAATAAATCGCCTCTTTTTTCACCAGCAATTCCAAAAATTCCTTGAATAAATGCAGCATTTGACTTTAACACAATTCCTTCGTTTTCAACAACATCATCAACAACACCACTCACATAGGCATCAACCTCAACAGGTATTGGAGCTTCTCTAACAACAACTCTACCAGTGCTTTGAGAAATAGATTCAATGGTGCCATCAACTGGACTTTCTACAGATGATTTAAACATTCCAAAAATGCCAGATGTTTCAGCAATAATATCGCCTTTTTTAACTTTCTGCCCTTCTTTTATCTGAAGAGCCTCCACAACATCTTTAGGATCAATATTCAATATGTTACTTACTTTAAGCATTTGAACATTCCCTGGAAGATTTGTAGATGCAACAATCGTGTCAGGAGTTAATTGGTCTCCACTCTTCACAAGCACATCACCTTTGAGAGGTAAAATTCTCTCTTTTTTAAAAATTGTTTTCTTTAAAACTTTCAGACCGGGAGTATATGAATGAGCCATTAAAACATTTCTCCTTTAGGATATTCATCTACAGCTTTTGACCAACTTAACAAACTATCAATTCTTTGATTTGACTCCTTTGATAAAGTAATAGGTCTATTTCTTCCATCAAAAATTAACCCTACAACCCCACCATAGATTACAGATTCCAATTCTTCGCCTTTTCCAGCTCCTACATCAATACCTCTTGAAGGCTTAATATGCACCTTAACTTCCTCATACGGATGCTCCATCATTTCAAGAGAGCCTTCGTTTATCTCAATTTCTTTAACAGTACCATCACCAAAAGTTAAAGTTACATCAGCCATTTTTGAGTTTGGCTTAGCATTTCCTACTGGAGTTACACAAGTTCCTAAACGTATCAAACAATCATTATCAAATACTTCCAAAGCAGCTTGAGATGCATCTTCTTTCAATTCATCTTTATCGATATTTGCTAAAACACCTAATTGAGGCATCATAAATATTGAGTCTACTGCCAACTGAGTAATACCCTCAGGCATAAATGCATCAATTAACATTCTTGCTGATTGTTGTCTTCTCGGAGCATGAGATAATACACCTCCGGAGCCTACGAGCAAATCTAGGTCCATCATATTAACTAATGATTGACCGCTTGAGGATTGTTCAAATGCATCTGAAATAGTTCTTTCTGATTGTACTCCTTTTAGGCTTGTAGCAAATTCTTTATGCTGAATGAAAGATAAGCGAAGGGCTTCTCTAGCAATAGCTTGTTCAATAACTAACTCTTCCAAAGATTGAGGAACCGTAGTTGGCCTAATCATTTTATTACCAATTCGGTTTGTTAACTCACTTCGGTCGATATCAAAAGGAACCCAACGCAAAACATTATCTAAGCCAGATTCAGCTAAAACATTACATATTGAATAGCTCATTCCAAGATTTGCACTTACAGTTCTATTAAATTTACCTTCAAAAACAGAAAAAATATCAGTAGTAGCTCCACCAATATCTACTCCAACAACTGAAATATTTTCTTTTTTAGCAATCATTTCAATTAATGATCCAACAGCTCCAGGTGTTGGCATAATAGGAGCATCAGTCCAAGACATAAGTTTTTTGTATCCTGGTGCTTGAGCCATAACGTGTTCCATAAATAAATCGTGTATTTTATCTCTTGATGGTTCAAGATTTTCTTGCTCTAAAACGGGTCTGATATTATCTACAATGTCCAAATCAGAAATCTCACCAAGAGTTTCTCTAATAGAATCTTGAGCTTTATTATTTCCAGCATAAATAACTGGTAGTTTATAATTTTGGCCCAGACGAGGACGGGGGTTTGCAGCAGCTAAAATTTCAGCTAATTCCATCACATGAGTAGTTGTACCACCGTCGGTTCCACCAGAAAGTAAAATCATATCAGGTCTCAGTTGCCTGATTCTAGTAATTTTTTCATGAGGCAATCTTCCATCATTTGAAGCAAGTACATCCATAACAATAGATCCTGCTCCTAAAGCAGCCCTTTCTGCGCTTTCTCCGGACATAGATTTAACAACACCTGCTACCATCATTTGAAGGCCACCTCCAGCTGAACTTGTAGAAACATAAATATCCACACCCTTTGAACCATTGTCAGGAGTGATAATTTTATCTCCATCCAATATAGTTCTTCCAGATAACTCTTCAACTTCCATAACAGCATTTAAAACACCTTTAGTTACATCTTCAAATGGAGCTTCTACTGTTGTTGGAGCTTCACCTCTATAAGTTAGGCGATATCTATCTTCTTTCCATTCAATTAAGACAGCTTTTGTTGTGGTGCTACCACAATCGGTAGCTAAAATTGATTTAATTTTTTTACTCATAAATAATACGCAATAACATAAAACATTGTAACTGGTGTTGTCAATATTAAAGAGTCTAATCGATCGAACATTCCTCCGTGTCCTAATAGTATTCCAGATGAATCTTTAATATTTGCCTTTCTTTTAATAAAAGATTCAAAACTATCACCACAAAAACCGATAATATTAAAAACAAATACAAAAAAAATTTTATCTGTATTTGATAGGTAAAAGTTTTTAAAACTATTCAAAAAATACATGTCACAAAGTGTAATAAATACTATTGAGCCTAAAAGTCCTCCCAAAAGTCCTGAATAAGTTTTGTTAGGGCTGATAATTGGAAGGATTTTAGGTCCTCCTATTGCCTTTCCAAAAATAAATGCCATGGAATCATTAATCATAACTCCAGCAAACAATAAAAATGTGAAGGGAGTATTTAATATACTATCAACACTTCTTAAATAAATTAAAGCTGCCATACTTCCAAAAATGTAAACTATGCCAAACAAAAACCAATAAGTTCGATTATTAAAAGTATTAATTATTTTTACAAATTCTTTGAAAGCCAAAACAAAGCAAAAAACTACAATTATATTAAAAATATAAATATGATTTAGAATGACATAAATAACAGAAGGAAAACCTATAATTCCTATTAAAATTCTAGATTGTAGTGAAGACATTCAGCAAAATAATTATTTTTTGTTTATATCAAAAGCTTAATTGCTTCAGGAACGACTCTTACTGAAGCCTTTTGGCTTTTTATAACATCTCCATCGATATTGTAATAACTCATTTTTCCAGCATCGATAGAAATAGAGTCAACTTTAATATTCTCAACAAATGGTAAATTAATATGAGTACCTTTATAAACTTTTTGAAAAACTTCAAATACTTGAAAACGATTTACATCTTTCCCTACTGAAATAAGATCAATTTTTTTATCTGTAAAACCTCCTTTTGGTGCAATAATCATACCTTTTCCCGTATGCTTACTGTTACATGCAACAATAAAAGCACATTCAAGCAATTTTAATTTTCCATCCACCTCAACTTCAGCTTTATGTATTTTTTTTTCTAAGAGAGTAATTATCGATGCTACATCATATCTTATTGGACCAAGAAGTCTTAATTTTTCTGCTCTAATATTACCATAAGAAAACATACCCCACCCTAAAACGCTTACACTCAATCTCGAAACAGAATCAAAATCGACCTTATTAAGGTCCATTTTAATGATATTATCTCCCAAGCTTTTGCTTATTGCGTCTTTGATGTCTAATAAGCCAGTATCATGAGCTACAGAATTTCCAGATCCAGTTGGAATAACACCTAGTTTAAAACTTTGAAGATTGTTAGAATCATTTAAACCATTTACAACTTCATTTATTGAACCATCACCACCAAAAACTATTATTCTATCAAAACGATTTTTTTCAATTTTGGAAACGTAATCTTTTATATGATTTGGGTATTCTGAAACAAATAATGATGTATTAAAATCGGATTTTTCAAAAAGGTTTTTTGCTTCATAATATACTTTAAGTGATTTCTTTAAACCGCTTACAGGATTAACTATACAACAAATATTTTTCATTTATAATACTTGTTATCACCTAAACGAATTACATCAATTCGAACTTTAACAGTTCCTTGATTTACAAAGTCTAATTTTCTAGCGGCTTTATATGATAAATCAATTATTCTACCCCTTACAAAAGGCCCCCTATCATTTATTACAAGCTTTATTGACTTTCCATTTTCAAGGTTTGTAACTCTTACTTTTGTACCAAGTGGATAAGACTTGTGAGCAGCGCTCACTCTATACATATTAAAAGTTTCTCCATTTGCAGTAAGTTTTTTGTGAAATTTTTTCCCGTAATATGATGCTATCCCAATTTGAGTTTTAGGATGATTTTTAATTGATTCTATTTGCTTTCTAGACCAACCGGTTGTGTCGACATAATCGCCATAGGCAATACTTGATCCACACGCAGAAATAAATAGAAATAAAATTAAGATGAACCTAGTCATTAGAAAGCCTATAATTTATTAAAGGAATTTGAAATGGATCGCTTACAAGCAAAGTAGCCATTCCAGTTAATGACGCACCATTTTTGAGAAGTTCATTGACATTTTCATATGAAGAAACACCGCCAGTCGCAATAATTGGTATATCATATTTTGATGATATCATCTTAACTGTTCTTAAAGTATTTTTGTAAAGGCTTTTTCCACTCAATCCTCCGCCCTCTTTTGAAAAGTTTTTGGACGTTAGACCGACAGTATTTGCTTTAATATATTTTGAATTTCCTACGTTAATAACAGTTTTAGAAATATTAGATAAAATTTCACAAACTCTTAGAACCTCTTCATCTGAACTATCAGGAGACACTTTGACTACAATAACTCTTGATGATGTATCTCTGAAATTTAAAATTAATTTTTTCAAAGTTTCCAAATCATCACTTAAACATTTACCATCATCAGTATTTGGACAACTTATATTAACTTCATAAAAAAATTGAGAAAAATTTAAAGAATTAAGGTGACTTTCTATCTCGTAAAAAACTGAATAATATTCTTCGTATGAATTTCCACCAATACTTATTCCAATTGGTCTATTAAATTTTGTTAATTTTTTATTATCAATTTTTGGAAGAAATTTTGACACCCCTTTTGTTGGCAAACCAAGCGAATTGAGAATGCCATAGTTACCATCATAACTAACTTCTTGTATTCTAGGCCTTAAATTACCCTTAGAAGGCTGTTTTAGCACTGTTTTGTAAGTTATACCACCAATACCAATCAACTGCCACTGAAGAAGCGAGCTAACATCATCTTTAAAAGAAGCAGAAATTATTGGTGAATCAAACGTTAAATCATGAATTTTGACTTGAATATTCTTTGGAATTGAAAATTTAAATAATTGCTTGAAAGGAGAAATCATTAAAAGGTGATTTAGAGCATCTCCAAAAACAATTGCTCTTTCTAGATCTTTGGGAATTTTAGCTATTAAAATTATGACTGTTCTTCGAATAGCTCTAAACTGTAAAGAAAGAATTCTTGCTCTAAGCTTATTGAGCATTTAAAGCCTCTAGTCTTTTATTTGCACTTTCAGCCTGAGCTGAACTTGGAAAATTTTCAGAAACATACTGATAATAGTACTTAGCACTGTCCGAAATTGATAATTCATAATCATAATAAACACCTAAAAAATATGAAGCAATTTTTGATGAATTAGAAGATTTATCAATACTCATTACTTTTTTGTAAAGATTTATTGATTGATTTATATCAATAATCTTTAACTGCTCTGCTTCATTTAGAGTTTTTGAAGGTAAATGAACAATTTCAATATTTTCAAAATTTATAATATACTTGGCAAAATCTGAATTTGGATAATCTGAAATAATTTTATCTCTATAATTTAAATATTCATCATTATTTATTTTTAGATTTATAGTATAGAGAGCAAAAAGAGATTGAAGGTAGTAATCACTCGATTGATTTTTAAAAATTATTTCTTCAAAATATGTTTTAGATTCATCATATTTTGCAAGATTAAAAGCTAATATTTGTCCAGTAAGAAATAAATTTTCTACCCTTTCTGAATTTTTAAGCTGTTTTAGCTCTATATCAAGCTGTATTAATTTGTCAATATCATTTCTTCTCTTGTTAATTATTTGCTTAAATGAAGAGTTTGTATTTTGCCTCATAGACTCATTCATAAAGAATTGAACTTTTTCAAAATCTAAATATAAAGAGCTAAGATAAATTTCAGATAATAAAAAATATGCTTCAATGGCAGTTTTTGTATTTGGATAATCTTTTCCAATGCGATCATAATTTTGAATGGCAAAATCTATTTTACCCCTTTCAAACTCAATTTTTATAAGCTCTAAATCTAAATCTGCTTTAATAGAATTAAAGTCTTCATCAACTAAAAGATCTTGAATGATATTTGCTGATTTTTCAAGTTCACCTCTTAAGCGATAAATTTGAACTATCTTTAAGTTAGACTCTTGAATTCTTGTAATAGAAATTGTATTGCTTAAAACTTTTTGATAACTATCAAGCGCCTTATCAAAATCATTATTTTCAAAAGAAATTTCTGCGATTTGAAAATACACCTCTTCTCTTAAAAGCCTGTTTTTACTAAGATTTGCACCCTTGTTCAAGTTCTGATAAGCATTTTCAGAATCATTAATACTTAAATAGATTTCACCAATTGAAAGAAAAATCCTTGATTTAAATTCATCTGATTCAACACCAGAAATAAGATTTTTTAAATCATTGATCGCAGGTTGAGGTTTTAAATCTTTCCATTTACACAGTGCAAGCCAATATTTTGCCTCAAGATTAAAATCTTCTTCTTGAATTAATTGGCTAAATATTGATACAGCACTATCATACTCTCTTCTAAAATAATGCGACTTTCCTTTTAAAAGCCTTGCATTTTTAACATATCTGCTATCAGAATATTCTCTTAGTACTTTTTCGGATTTTTCAATTGCTTTTCCGTACTCCTGAATAGCTCTTGATGGAAGATTGCTTCCAAGATTTTCTATACGAATTCTTTCAGCAGTTTCGAAGTGTTCTTCAGCGTTATAAAATGTATTAAAGTAAGCACAGCCTTTTAAAAAGAGTAAAAGACATAAGTATTTTATGAATTTTGAATTAAATTCAGACATCACGTAACTAATTTACAATGAAGCTTGAAGAATTACAGAACATAATTTCCAAAAAAATTTCAGATGAAATTTCTGTAGATCATATTCACGTTTATGATTACACTGCTCAACATGAAAATCATGCCACATTTGAAGGTAATTATCATCTGAGTATGACATTAGTAAGTCCCGACTTTGAATCGATGAGCTTAATTGAAAGACATCAACTTGTTTATAAAGCTCTTAATGAATACATGCATGGCGAAATTCATGCCTTAACTATGAAAACTCTTACGCCAAAAGAGTTTAAAAACAGTCAGAATAAATGAAATCTTTATTGGTTGTTCTAGGTAATCAATTATTTGATAAAAATTATCATCCAAATGATATAACAGATATTTTCATGTGTGAAGACTTTGATTTATGCAGTTATGAAAAACATCATAAAAAGAAAATATCATTTTTTCTTACGTCAATGAGAGAGTACAGAGATGAAATGTCAGATTTAGGATACAAAATTCATTACAAAGATTTTAATTATCAGTTTGAGTCTTCTTATGTTTCAAAACTTGAAGAAACCATTAAAACTATCAACCCTGATAAAATATACGTTTATGAAATTGAGGACAAAGAGTTTGAGTCAACATTGTTAAGTTTTTTAGATAAACAATCTACTGATTTTGAAATACTTCAGTCACCAATGTTCATTCATGATAGAAACTATTTTAATAGTTATCAAGAAGGAAAAAGAACTTTATTGCTTGAAAACTTTTATAGAAAAACTCGAAAAGAATTAAACATTCTTATGGATGATGGAAAGCCATTAGGTGGACAATGGAATTATGATGAATTAAACAGAAAAAAAATACCCAAAGGTCTTGAAATTCCAGCAATTAAAACATATTCAAGTGAACATCTTTTAAACGTTAATGCATTTATCGAAAAAAAGTTTGCTGATCACCCTGGAAAAACAAAAGAAGATTTTTGGGTTCCTTTTAATCGAAAAGATGCGCTTAAATATCTTGATGAATTTTTTGAATTAAAATTTGAACTTTTTGGTCCATATGAGGATGCAATCTATGATAATCACAGTTTTTTATTTCATTCTGCAATTAGTCCTCTGCTGAATATTGGGCTTCTTACACCAATGGAAGTAATTGAAAAAGCTATTGCATTTAGTAAATCAAACAAAGTTTCGATCAATTCTGTTGAGGGTTTTGTAAGGCAAATAATGGGCTGGAGAGAATTTATAAGAGGAGTTTATCAAACTAGAGGTCACAAGCAAATTGGTTATAATTTCTTTAAAAATGGACAAAAATTGACTCAAGATTGGTATGATGGTACAACTGGTATCGATCCCTTGGATGATGCCATAAAGCTTACACTAGAGCATGGATATACCCATCATATCAATAGGTTAATGGTCATTTCAAATATTATGAATCTTTCAGGAATTCATCCGGATGAAATCTATAAGTGGTTTATGGAAATGTTTGTTGATTCTTCTGAATGGGTTATGGTACCAAATGTTTACGGTATGGGAACTTTTGCTGATGGAGGAATTTTCTCAACTAAACCATATATTTGTGGATCAAGTTATATTATGAAAATGAGTAATTTTAAGAAGGGTCCTTGGTGTGATATTGTTGATGGGCTTTATTGGTCTTTTATCAAAAACAATCTCGAATATTTTAAAACTAATCCGCGCCTGGCTGTAATGCCAAGAGCACTTGAAAGATTGAAAGATGAAAGAAAAGAATTAATTTTCAATGCGTCCAAAAATTTTTTAAAAGAAAAAACTATTTCTCTTTAAGTTTCTCTAAAATTTCTTCTAATAAATCATTCGTTTTTTCTTGACGAGTAACATAGAAATAGAGTGGATAAATTCCGAACGTAATCAATGATAATAAAAGAAATTTGATAAAATGCCACATATTTAATCCAAGCTATAATTTGGTGTAGGTGGAATTCCCAATGAAATCTCAAATAAATCACTTTCTAGCGTTGCGGATTCCGATGAAGGCGATTCAACAATCCTACCAATTTCAACATCATTGTTTTTAACTATTAGAGTAGGAACATATCGAATATCTTTCCCTTCTTGCTCATTTTCAGGACTAACTTTATCTCTGTCAACTGTGATAATAGCGATGTTATTAAAATCAATTCCAAGTTCAATAAAAATTTTTTCTAATCTTGGCACTTCTCTTCTGCTATCTCCACACCATGTTCCTAAAAAAAGTTCATAATTATATTGGTTAGGATCCGATATGGCGCCTAGAAGCTCAACATCAAGCTCATAATTATCAAATTCATTATTGTACCATTCGGTAAAAGGTTTTTGCTTCAATTCATCAATTGAAACTTCTCCGAGTAACATTGCCTTTCCAGTCTTAGGATCTTCAAACATCCCTTCAGGAATATTTGAAGAACTAAAATACAAATACGCTAATGCAAAACATGAAATTGCAAGGCATAAAGAGAATATTTTATTTATCGAGTTCATTGTAGTACTTAAATATTAAATAAGTACAAATTATGGTACAAGATAAAGTAATTACAGATCCCTCAATTCCAAATGCTCCCCCTGAAACAATATCGGGAACATTTCCAGTATTTTCATGACTGATGATTTTCCATGAATCAACGTTAAAACCACTAATTTCAAAACCAAAAAGTCCTTGAAAAAAGTTCCATCCAAAATGAAAAAATGTTGGAAACCATAAATTTTTAGTGAATGTATAGCTTATTCCAAGAATGAACCCTGCAGCAAACAGTTCGGTCATTGGTACCCAGGTACTCCAAACATTTGTATTACCAGAATGTAATAATGCAAATAATAATGATGATCCGGCAAGCGCAATCCATCTATTACTTGTTGAGTCCATCATATTATTTAAGATATATCCTCTAAAAATCAACTCTTCATCAAATGCTGCCATAAACAACATTATACTTACAATGAATACTCCTGGCTTAAATCCAACATACCCTGTTATATTGATAGCGCCTATCAACCATAAAACTAAAAATAATCCCCCAATAAAAGCCAAAGCAAAGCCTAAACCAATAAGCATTTCATTAGCTTTATCTTTTACAGACAATCCGATAGACATAAGAGGTTTTCTATCTATAAACTTGGTAGCAACCCACAATGCTGCAAAACTTCCGAGAAGTGAAAATCCTGTAAAAATTAACGTCACAGGTGAATCAAAACTCATTTCACTAAATAAGGCTTCAGCAGAATCGGGATTCGCCATATCAACCCCAGAGGACATCATGATTAATACAACTCCGATAGATTGTACTAAGCCCATGATTATCAACCATAATGGCATAAAAATTATTGCTCTTAAAAATCCATTTTTTATTCTTGGTTCCATTTTATTTTCCTTTATTTATCGGTTTACCATTTTTGTATTTTACTACCTCAATTAATTGGCCTTTATCGTCAAAAAACGATACATCTCCATTTAAATTTCCTCGTTTATAATCAACTTGAACATAAATTTGTCCATTTTCATGGTAGAAAGTATACAAACCATCAAATTTTCCGTTTCGATAATTTGCTACTGTTCTTTTAGCGCCGCTTTCATAAAAATCTTTATATGGACCGTGATTCATTCTACCTTTAACGGTTCGAATCATTTTAATTCTAACTTGTTTTTCGTCATAATATTCAGTGTAGATTCTTTCACCAGTATTTCTATTGAAAACATTAGATTCAAAACCACCATTTGTTACTTCTTGACCAAATGTAAAAGCTAGAAAAAAACAAGAATAGATTAGTTTTTTCAACTCTACTCTTCTCCCATAATAAATATTTCTTCCAAGCTCTTATTGAAAAAGCGTGTGATTTTAATTGTTAATGTAAGAGATGGATCAAACTTACCAGTTTCAATCGCATTGATAGTTTGTCTACTTACTCTTAAAGATTGGGCCAAATCCTTTTGGCTGATTTTCAATTCATTTCTGAGTTTTTTAATGTTGTTTTTCATTATTGATAAAACTTTTTATAAAAGTAAAGTTGACCAATAACCATTCCTACAATCGAGCATAACAAATAATCAATCCACTGAACTTCAAATTCTACATAAACAGATGTAAAATGTAAAATTATACCAAAAACCGCAAAACCCATAAAACCAGACATCAATGAAAAATCATGATACTTTCTAAATAATTCATCTTGTCTGACATATAAGTCAAAAGAATATTTAATTGTTAGAAGTAAAAAAATTAATGTCAATATTGGTATAGCATAAAATGCCCAAGGATGGATCACTTCAGACCATAATTCAAGATCAGATTTATTTGCTCCGATTCCTATGAAAAATCCACAAATAAGTGCTGTAATAATCATTTTGTTAAAAATACTTTTATCTTCTTTATTCAACGAAGAATATTCAAACCATAAACCTTTATGTGTTATTTTAGTCATTTTTTCTCCTTAATATATATGGGTTGATAATATTTATAATTGTAAACTAAACTTTTTAAAATGTCAAGTACACTTTACAAAAAAAGGAGCTTTAATTAATGAGAAATTTTATACTTATTTTGGTAATTCTATTGTTTGCTGGATGCAATAAATCAGATAAAAATATAGATGTTGAAAAAAAATATAATATTTACATCAGCAAATTATCAGATGAAGAAATTGCAGAGAATTTAAAAAATGGTTTAAAACCTATTGCTGTGAAAGATAACATTGATGTTGTAGGTTTTGCCAATACTGCGGGTTCAAAAGCATTAGAGAACAATTTTCCAAATAAAAATGCTTTTTTAGCTCAAAAACTTATTGATAACGGGTACTTTGTCATTGGAAAAACAAATCTTTCAGAGTGGGCAAACTTCCGCTCTTCTACATCAACTAGTGGATGGTCTAGCATGGGAGGACAAACTATAAATCCATACGGAGAAATGCGTACACCATGTGGCTCAAGTTCTGGTTCAGGGGTTGTTGTTGCTACTGGATTAGTAGATGTTGCTATTGGTACTGAAACAAACGGATCTGTAAGTTGTCCCTCTTCCGTAAATGGTATTGTTGGAATCAAGCCAACTGTTGGACTGGTAAGTAGGTCTGGAATTATTCCAATATCTTCTACGCAAGATACTGCTGGACCTATGGCGAATTCTGTGAGTTCAGCAGCAAAAATTTTAGAAATTATTTCTGGTGTTGATTTGGATGATCCGGCGACACTTAATATTCCTGATGATTTTAATTTTAATTTTACCTCTGACTTAAATGATTCAAGTCTTGCTGGAAAAAGATTTGGACTTTTACCGACGGGTAGTATGAATTCTGATGGAAAGCTTATGCTTAAAAAAATTAGAATAATGCTTGAAGAAGCTGGTGCAACAGTTATAGATATTGATGACAACAGAGAATATCCTGGTCCCGAAGAGTTGCTTGTTTTATTGTATGAGTTTAAAGTTGGATTAGAACAATATCTGGCTAGCTCGAATTCAGAATTTAAAACACTTGATGAACTAATTGCTTTTAATGAAGATAATAAAGATGAAGTATTAAAATATTTTGATCAAAGTCATTTTTACGACAGTAATGAGACGCCATCACAAAAAGAAGAATACTTACTTGCTCTTGAACGCGTTTTACAAACCAGAGATGAAATTGATAGCTTTATTAAAAAATATGATATTGAAGCTTTGGTTGGACTTTCATGGAGCCCTGCATGGGCAATCAACCATGAAGGTGGAGACGATGAAGCAATTGCTGAGTATAAATTTTGGGTAAATGGAAGCTATGCAGCAATGGCAGGTTACCCACATGTAACTATCCCATTTGAATATATCGATAATCTACCAATTGGTATGTCATTTATTGGATCAAAATGGGATGATAAAAAACTAATAGAATTTGCTTATGCTGCAGAGCAATTAATTCAATTTAAACCTTCACCAAACCTATAATGTTTGAAAGTCTTGAAATAGTATTAATTGTTATAATTGGTCTGTTCATTCTATCGATTATTCTAATAATTATTAGAGATATCATTAGAGGTATATTAGACAGATTTAGATAGGAATTATTTCCACTTGATATTGCATCCCATTGAAGGGTGTTGATTTGAAGAAATAGCACTTCCATTTAACAAGTTTATGCAAGCACTTCTTAAGTCATTCCCTGAAATCTCAACATCATTTCCAGGAGATGAATTATCCATTCTTCCTCTGTAAACTAACATATTTTTATTATCGTAAAGATAAAATTCTGGAGTACATTCTGCTTTTAAAGCTTTAGCAATATCTTGGGTTTCATCAAACAAGTATGGAAAAGATAAACCTAAATCTTTAAAGAGCTGCTTCATTTGCTTCGGTCCATCTTGTGGATAATTAATTATATCATTTGAGCTTATTGCCACAAAATCTATATTATCCCCAAAATCATGATTAATTTTCTTCAATTCTTCATGATAATGAATCACATAGGGACAGTGATTGCAAATAACCATGATTAATGAGGGTTTTTTGTTTAATAAAGTAGTCGAAGCATACATTTTATCATCAATTACATTTTTAAGCTCAAAATGAGGCATTTTTGAACCTAATTCCAGCATTGATGAATATGTTAATGCCATAATGACTCCTTAAAAGATGAGATGAAAAATATAAAAGATTGAGACAGAAATAAATATGATTGCAATGATATTAAAAATTAAATCAATTTTATTTTCGATAAGACTTAATGTTTCAACACAAAAACTGTATGGACTATGAATTATAGATCTTGTAACTGGAGGCAGTTTACTAAATATTCTAAATGGTGCTCCAATAATTAAAATTATTATTAGAAACGGAACTGACAAAAATAAATATATTAATTTTTTTATTTTAGAAATCATTTATATTTTCTTCTAATAATTTATTAATGGCAAACTCCAATTGGCTTTTTTTTAGCTTTATACCTCCAAAAAACCAAGAAACTTTATCGACAGAATAATTAAAATAAATTTCACTTACTTCTTCATTATACTTATAAAATGTTACTTCATCTACAAAACCCATTTCTTCAGAATCAAATTTTTTAATACTTGAATACGAAACTAAATTTGAATCATTTGGATTCCTGTATAAAGAATAAGTAACTATCATAGGCTTTCTTTTAATTCTAGCCTGATTATATTTTTCGTTCAAAATACTTAAGCCTTTCTTGAGCTCAAGCACCTCTTCATTTGAAAGTAAAACACTAAATGCTCCTTGATTACTCCAAGCAAACAATCTCATAGCATATTGTGATTCAACTAAATTATTGTTTTGATCAAAACTAGATTGTTTTACTATTGATGCTAATATTCCAGATCCTAAAAAAGAACTTCTGTCAGAAAGAATTTTTTCCTCTGTTAATACAGTTTTTCCTTCAATTATATTAGGAACAAATGACAAGCCAATTGGATTTTCACTATCTTGAGCATCAAGAATTGAAGTAATTAGAAAAAAGATTAATATTTTTTTTGTAAAAAATTTCATTTGCGGAGAGAGAGGGATTCGAACCCTCGATACCCTTACGAGTATAACACCTTAGCAGGGTGCCGCTTTCAGCCACTCAGCCACCTCTCCAAGTCTTTAAATTTACATCAGGAATACTATGAAGCCGATAGAAAAGATACAAGCTTATCTTTTAATACATTTAACCCTTTGTTTGAAACTGATGAAATATCGATAAATTCTTCTGGAAATGAACTCCATCTTTCAACAACATCTTCAGACGCAGTGTCTATCTTTGTTCTCACAATTAACCGATCTTTTTCAAGAAGGTCCTTGTTAAACCCTACAAGCTCATCCATCAATTGATTATAAACATCAATGGGTTTTTTTTCTTCAACATCAATCATGAAAAGTAAAATTTTATTTCTTTCAATGTGTTTTAAAAATTGATGTCCTAATCCTTTTCCCTTACTAGCACCTTCAATTAATCCTGGTATATCAGCCATCACAAAAGACTGGTATTCTCCATATTTAACTATTCCTAAATGCGGTTGCAATGTAGTAAATGGATAATCTGCTATTTTTGGTTTTGCCGTCGTCAGCACCGACAAAAGTGTAGATTTTCCAGCATTAGGTAATCCAACTAATCCAACATCAGCTAAAACTTTTAATTCAAGCTCGACAGATAAAAATTCGCCTTTTGTTCCTTCTTGAGAAAATCTTGGAGTTTGTTGAGTTGCAGATTTAAAATGGACATTTCCTTTTCCGCCAATTCCCCCATTACAAATAATGTATGATTCATCTTCTTTAATTAAGTCTTTGATAATGGTTTGGTTTTCAATGTTTTTTATAATAGTTCCACAAGGAACTTGAATAATTAAGTCCTCTCCTGATTTACCGGTTTGATTATTAGATCCACCTGCTTGACCATTTTTGGCCTTGTACATTTTTTTGTATCGAATATCCTGCAAGGTGTGAAGGTTGGAATTGGTTTCGAAAATAATGTTACCACCTCTACCTCCATCTCCGCCGTTGGGACCGCCTTTGTCAATGTATTTTTCTCTGCGAAAGGCTACTGCGCCATCACCACCATTGCCTGCTTGCAGCTCAATTTTTGCATTATCGATAAACATGACTTATTAGAATTTGCTGATAATTTCATCGCCAAACTCAGAGCATTTTAATAAAGTAGCATTATCCATTAAGCGATGAAAATCATAAGTTACTTTTTTATTAAAAATTGCCTTCTCCAAAGCATATTCAATGGAATTAGCAGCTTCTTTCCATCCCATATAGTTCAGCATCATAACAGCTGAAAGAATTACTGAAGATGGATTTACTTTGTCTAAACCAGCATATTTTGGTGCAGTTCCATGAGTTGCTTCAAAAATAGCATGTCCAGTTTTGTAATTAATATTTGCTCCTGGTGCTATTCCAATACCCCCAACTGCTGCTGCTGCAGAATCAGATAAATAATCACCATTAAGATTCATAGTTGCAATAACGTCGTATTCATTTGGTCGTAGTAAAATTTGTTGTAGAAATGCATCAGCAATAACATCTTTGATAATAATTTTTCCATCTAAAATAGCTTTTTTTTGAGCAGTGTTTGCTTCTTCAGTTCCTTTTTCTTCTTGAATTCTATCATATTGAGCCCAAGTGAATACTTTATCTCCATACTGCTCTTCAGCATGAGCATAGGTCCACTTTTTGAAATAACCCTCAGTAAATTTCATGATATTGCCTTTATGAACAATTGTAACTGATTTTCTGTTATTATCAATAGCATAATTCAAAGCTGCATCAAATAGCCTGATAGATCCTTCCTTCGAAATAGGTTTTATTCCAAATGAACTTGTTTCAGGAAATCGTATTTTTTTTGATTGATTAAATTCGGTCATTAATTCGATGATTTTATTGGCTTCATCTGAACCATTTTCAAATTCTATACCAGCATAGACGTCTTCTGTATTTTCTCTAAATAAAACAAAATCTACCCTTTGAGGGTTTAAGATAGCTGCAGGAGTTCCTCTAAACCATCTGACAGGTCTTACACATGCATATAAGTCTAATTCTTTCCTCAATGCAACATTTAAAGAACGAATTCCCCCACCAATTGGAGTTGTTAATGGACCTTTAATTCCAACTAAGTGTGATCGTAAAGTTTCTAATGTTTCTTCAGGAAGCCATTCACCATTTTTGTCATAGGATTTTTCACCGCAAAGAACTTCTAACCATTCAATTTTTCTAGCCCCGTGATAAGTATGTTCAACTGCTGCATCAATTACTCGTTGAGCTGCTGCCCAAATATCAGGACCAATACCATCTCCTTCAATAAATGGTATAATTGGTTGATCAGGAACAATTAACTTTCCATCTTTAATTTGAATTTTATCTGCCATTATAAACCTTTTAGCTTTTTCATTAGTCTTTCTTCAACATTTTTTGGAACAAATTTTGATAAATCTGTGTTGTATTCAGCTAACTCTCTAATAATACTGGAATTTAAATGTAGAAATTTCTCATTAGAAACCATTAATATTGTAGAAACTTCAGAATTTATTCCATGATTAACATTTGCCATTTGAAACTCTAGCTCAAAGTCACTTACATGCCTCAAACCTCGAATTATAGCAACGGCTCCTTTATCTTGTGCAAACTTTACGACCAAATTATTAGGATTTGAAAATGCAGATACATTCTCAAGATCTCTTGTACATTCTTCAATCATTTCAACTCTTTCATCATGTGAAAAGAGAGGATTTTTATGTTGATTATCAGACACGCACATGTATACTTCATCGAACAACTTTGATGCTCTTTTAGCTATGTCGATGTGACCATAATGAATCGGGTCAAATGTTCCTGGATATATTATCCTTTTCATACTTTCCAATATAGTAAGTTTGTATCCCCGAATTTAGCAATTTTATCGAATCCTTCAAGCGTTTCCTTTGATGAGCATTCAATAGCTAATATGCCCCCCTTATTAAGCTTTTTAATAGCATTTTTGACAAATAAATTTAGGTCATAATGTTCATAAGGTGGATCAGAAAAAATTATATCAAAATTATCTGATTTTTTAATGAATCTATGAGCATCTCTTGCCATAAAATAAAATTGATTATATTTAAACTTTTTAGAATTTGAAATGATTTGATTTAAGTATTTTTTGTTCAATTCTACAAAAGTGACATTTTTAGCTCCTCTACTTGCAGCTTCAAAGCCCATTATTCCAGAACCAGCGAAAATATCAAGAAATGATTTTTTCTCTAAGGGGCCTATAGAATCAAAAAAACTTTTTCGACATATTGAAGTAGTCGGTCTAAAAGAGGAGTTTTTTAAAGTTTCAATACTAGAATTTCTAAATATTCCAGAGTTTATTTTCATCATTTTATTATTGAAATATATAGATGAATACTGTCAGAATTATTTTCAAGAAATGCTTTTCTTAGAGATAAGTTTTCATACGCACTCATAATAGATAGTGCATTTATGGAATTTTCAAAGCTGTTGAACTTTAAAACTACATTTTGGATTTGATTGTTATCAACTTCCGATTCAAAGACTTTAAATTTTAGGTTCTTTTCAACTTCGAATAAGCCAATTAGTAGTTCATTAAAACTAATATTATTTTTTGAAAAAGTTGGATATGAATTAATTTGCTCAAATTCAACGCTATCGCCATTGACAATAAATTCAGACTCAGTTAATAAAAAACTATTTATTTCTGAAAATCTATCTTTTAAAAATAATAAATTTTTAATCATTAAAATTGAGTGATTGGGTGAAAACTTTTCTTCAACCATATCTTCAAATACTACATTTGATTCATTGAAATTTGAAGAAGTTTCGATCCTTAAAAAATCAAAGTTTGAAAACATTGAAACTATCAATAAGAGAAACAAGAATGATAGAAAACCAGATGATAAATTTTTAATTATATTGTCAAATTTAAATCCTGTATGTAAAGGAGAATAAGAAGGGGTTTTAATATTGAATTGACCAGATACAATTTGTGCATTATTGGTCTCAGCAAAGTTTAATAATGGAGTTTTATTAAAAATATAATTTGCTAAATACTCAAAAATTTTTGTTTTGTTAAAAAATATAAACTTTAAATTTTGGTTAACTAAATCTGACTTTTTTATTTTTGGAATGTCCAATAAACCAATAATTTTCTCTTCTACTTTTTTTGATCCAGAAAAATTTAGTTTAAAAAACATAAAACCTTTTCTTGTATTTCCAAAAAATTGATATTTATTACCTTTTTTTATTACAGAAAACTGTGAAGGCTTTAAGCCGACAGTTAAAATTGAAGACAATGGAACCATGTATTTTACACTTAAGCCAAAATTGTTAAAATTTAGTTTTATTTTCTCCCTCAATAAATGATGTATTGCAACTGAGTGAAATATATTTTTTGGGGTCTTTTTTTCTTCAGAAATAAAAAAGTAATTGGAAGTGTTGTCTCCCCATTTTAATTCGCTTTCTTCTTTGATTTGTTGATCAATATTATCATATTTTTTTGATCTAAGAACTATCGAATGAGAAAGAATAGAATCATCGATAATAATTGAAGCTAAATTGTTTGTTAAATTAATTTCTTCGCTGATTTCATCTAATGCTCTGGCAATAATAGAATTGAGTTTTTTTGAATCATTTATTGTATTTGAAATACTTAAATGTAACTTAGCCTTAGATGCGAGTGATAGATTCTGTTTAGTTGATGATTCTGTATATACAGATAGAGATTTATTATCTAATAAAAAGTAAATCAATCAACTAATTATCCCAGCTGCGTGATCCGTCAATGATATAACCATGACTTCTTGTTTTAAGTGCAAAAAAACCATATCTATTATCACGATATGAACGTATAGGACTAGAAACTCTAACAGAATTTCCTTCATCATTTATTTCAATAATGTATGGTTCACCTGTCAAAGGACAAAAAAACTGCGTATCATCTGGTAAAAATACAAAATTATATGGATCAGTTTCTTTTCTAAATCTTCTATCAAAATAAGAAACAGTTTCTACTCTTTCAAAAGTTGTTTCTTCAATTATTCCCAAAAACGTTGGATCTTGTTGGACGTCAAATAAATTTTTCTTTTGAACATAAACTGTATCCTCCATTCCAGTTTCCTCAGACATCATTAGTACAGTAACAGTGGTATCAACAATAGTTTCTTTAGAAATTCTTCTTAATCCAAAAGTTGTATCGTATTCAACATCAAAACCTTTTGGAACGTCAACTAAAAATTCTTCGCCATTAAGTTTGACAATCTGTTCTCCTAAAAAAGTCGAATCGGCCATTACTGAATCTCTTACAGCATTTACCAAAGTAACCGCCTTTTTTCCATCTGTTTCATAAGCTCCAGTTAGGATATTGTGAAAATTTTCAACATTATAAACGGTCTGCATTCGAAAACGACTTTCTTCTTTATACATATCTTCTTCTTCCCAAATTAAACTAGGAATATAAATCACCAGTAAAATTAAAATAAAAATAAAGAAGGTTATTACTTCAAGATAGTCGTTAAAAAATTTTTGTTTTGCTTTATCCATTTTTGGCTCCACCGAATTTACAATAATTCACAAACATAGCAATATATTAATCCTCAAATCTTTGAAATTTAATTTCTTTATTCTTTTGAATCTTCAAAAGATCTTCAATTGATTTTTTTTCATCACTACTTAATTTTGAAGGAACTTCAATCTGAACTTTTACCAACTGATCACCTCTTCTAGACTTTCCTATTAATGGAAAACCTTTGCCCTTAACTCTTAAAATTTGTCCTGGCTGAATACCAGTTGGTATTTTAAGCTTAGCAGTTCCATTTATTGTTGGTATATCAATTTTATCACCAAATACAGCTTGTGAATATCCTAAAACAACTTGCAATAAAACATCATTTCCATATCTCGAAAAGAATTCGTGATTTTCCTCTTCAAAAAAAACATATAAATCTCCAGCTTGACCATTAATGTCTTCATTTCCCTGCCCATCTAAGGTCATATAATTTCCATCTTCAACTCCTGTAGGAATTTTAATTTTGATAGTTTCTTCAACGGGTTTCATGCCATCCTTGTTAGCTCCAGAGGGAATGTTATCTACCACCTTACCATATCCCTTACATTGAGGACAAATACTTGTTGATCTCATTTGACCAAGAAATGAATTCGTGACTTTTGTTACTTGACCACTACCACCACACATGGGACATGTAGTCAAAGTTAGTCCTTCAGCGCGCTTTAATCTTTTAATTTTAAGTTTTTTCTCTCCACCATTAACAATATCTTTGTAAGAAACTATAATCTTTACCTTTAAATCAGCTCCTGCTCTAGGCCTGGACGATGTTCTGCCTCCACCAAAAAAAGATTCAAAGGGATTATTGCCGCCAAAAATATCACCAAATTGACTAAAAATATCATCCATATTCATTGAATTAAATCCAGATTGACCACCCATTCCATTAAATGCAGAATGGCCAAATTGGTCATACTGTCTTCTTTTCCCTTCATCACTTAGTACTGAATATGCTTCTGCAGCTTCTTTAAACTTTTTTTCAGCTTCTTTGTTATCTGGATTTCTATCTGGGTGATACTTCATAGCAATCTTTCTGTAAGCTCTTTTTATCTCATTTGCATTTGCAGATTTGGAAACGCCTAAAATATCATAGAAATTGCTCATTTTTTATTTACCACCACTTTAGCATGTCTAATAATTAAATCTTTATACTTATATCCCGATTCATATATTTCGACTATTGAATTATCATCAATTTTTGGATCATTAGTAGTTGTTAAAGCCTCATGTAATTCTGGGTCGAAATTATCTCCAACTTTACCAAATGGCTTAACACCTTTCACATCTAATTTTTTAATAAAATCATCTTTGACAAGCAATAGTGCTTTTTTTATATCATCTTCTTTATATGATTCAATTCCTCTCGAAATGTTATCTAGAATTGAAAGAAAATCCATAATGAAACTTTTACCTTCATACTTTAATAATGACGATATTTCAGAATCTTTTCTTTTACGATAATTATCAAACTCTGCCTTTAATCGGAGGTGCTTATCCTCCTGTGAAGATATCAGTAATTCTAAATCTTTTTTTGTTAGCTTTTTGGTTGAGCTTGTCTTATTTGGTGAGTCGACACCATTTTTATTCTTTTTACTCATTTAAATTTCTCCTCATTGACTGATTGGAGGAATATAATCCAATAAATATTGAAAATCCAATAATCCACAACCACAAATAATCATCCAATTTCACGTTTACTCCAAAATATGAATTAAATGATATAAAAAAGTATTTAACAAATAAAAATGAAAAAATGCTACCAAAAACAGAACACAGAATTGATTCAATATAAAAAGGAACTTTTATGAACATTCCTGAAGCACCATTATACTTTAAAATATCGATGAAATCTTTTCTATTTGTCATTGAAAGATTGATGGTATTAGAAATGATTTGATAAGAAAGAAATATGATCGCAATCACAAAAACTAAAAATAAGAAAATAGCTAAGTTTATCCTATCTTCTATGTCATCGATATACCTTCCTCTATATTCAATCTCATCAACAAAGTTATACGTATTTATCAACTCAATTAATTGATCTACTTTATCAAATTCAAAACTTTCTTCACTGATAAATACCTTGATTGATAAGGGCAAAGGATTATAACCTAACATTTCAACAACATCTTCTCCAAATTCTTCTTTAAAAATAGCAGCAGATTTTTCTTTATCAATAAGCTCTGTATTAGCAATAATTTTATTTTTTGATAATTGATCAATAAAATTTAAATAATCATCTTGTTTAACTTCGTTTACCAGAAAAATTTCAAAAGTATATTTTGATCTAAAAAAGTCGACAAGTGAGCTCGTATTATAACCAACAACAAAAAGTGAACCTAAAATCGAAAAATTAATAAAAATTGTAATAACACATAAAAAACTAGCAAGCTTATTTCGATAAAAACTCTTAAATCCCTCAGAAATTAAAAAAGCAAACTGATCAATCATGAGCTCACCAAACTTCCATCTTTAAGCTCAATTATTCTATAATCTCTATCTGATATAAGCTTATAATTATGAGTTGCCATTATAATTGAAGTTCCTTCTTTATTTATTTGCTCTAAAATTTTTAAAATCTTATGAGCTGCTGCGGGATCAAGATTTCCTGTTGGTTCGTCTGCAAGTATAAGATTAGGATTTTTAACAATTGCTCTAGCGATACAAACTCTTTGTTGCTCACCGCCTGATAGTTGATCGGGATACTTATACTTACAATCTAACAAATCTGTCAATTCTAAAGCTTCTTCAACATTATCTCGAATCATTTTTCTTCCTGCTCCATTTATGTGAAGTGGTAAAGCAATGTTTTCATAAACTGTTCTTTGCTTTAAAAGTTTATAATCTTGAAAAATGACACCAATTTTTTTTCTCAGTTTGTGAATCTTGTTCTTTTTTGTTTTTTTAGAATTAAAACCTAAAACATCTATTTCCCCTTTTAATGGTATAATGTCAAAGTAAATCATTTTTAGAAGACTGGATTTACCTGATCCAGTTGGACCAACAAGAAAGCAGAATTCACTATCTTTTATTTTTAAATCAATATCATAAATACCGGATTCTTTGGAATAGCTAAAAGAAATATTTTTAAACTCAACCATAAAACTGTAAATATAAAAACGTTATATATCCAATAAGAAGTATTGATGCTGTGAACTTTTTCAGTCCTTTGTGAAGATAGATAAATAGCATTAATGAAAGCAAAAATCCAACTCCTAAAAATAATTCAAAATTTACATTAGATGTTTTGACTGGAGTTACCAAAGCTATGGTTGCCAAAACAAATAAAATGTTAAAAATATTTGAACCAATAATATTTCCTAAAGATATTCCAACCTCTTTTTTTGATAAAGCCATCAAGGTGACAAATAATTCAGGTAAGGAAGTTCCAATTGCAACGACTGTCATTCCTACTGCTTTTTCTGAAAAACCAAATTGTTTAACCAAAGGGATAGCTCCATTATCCACAAATAATACAGACCCATAATAAAGTATAGTCGATCCAGCAATTATTCTCAGAACTGATTGATATGCTGGACAAACATTTTCATTTTCAAGCTCGCCATTACATGATGTGATATTAGGTCTTAAAAAACTTGCTATAATATAAACAAAAAATACTAAGAGAAGGCCTTGAGCCTCTTTAGAATTAATTAAATTGTCCTGTAAAAAAATATATAACATCAAACATGCTAAAAGATTATAAATAAATGGTGCAATTGAGTTTTTTAAATCAAAGTTTATTTTAAAAAATATTGCTGGTAAACCAATAGCGAGACCAATATTTGCAATATTTGAGCCTAATACATTTCCTATAACGAAATCAGTGTAGCCTTGAAAGGCACTAATTAGGCCTACTATAAGCTCAGGAAATGAAGTTCCTATAGAAACTATGGTTAAACCGATAACAAGGTCAGAAACTTTTAATTTTTTAGCTAAACTTTTAGCACCATCAATTAAAAATTCGGAGCCAAAATATAAACCTAAAGATCCAAAGATTAAAAAAAATAAACTAGACAGCATCAATACAGTCCATTTTCATTTATGAAATCCCATACCTCTTTTGTCACCATATACCTAATAGTCTTATCCGCTCTCCATCTAGCTCTAATGTTGGTTGATGAAATTTCAAATTGAGGTATGTTGGCAAAATTAACTCTATCTAAAACCCACTGAGGAATATTGCTTGGAGTAAATCCTGGTCTTGTTGCAACAATAATATTACATAAGTCTAAAATATCTTTTGGATTTTTCCAGTTATGAAAATCCATCAATGTGTCACTTCCCATAAGGAAATAGAAATCTTTTTTTTCAATATTTAATTCATCCTTAAAATGCTTAATAGAGTCAATTGTATAGCTGATATCACCTTTTTTAATTTCAAAGTCAGATATTTCAAAATTATCATTATTTATTAAAGCCATATCAAGCATTTTTAATCTTTTTTCTGGTGCAGACATTTTTCTTCCTTGCTTTATCGGAGATAGATATGCTGGTAAAAAAATTAATCTATCAAAATTTTCAGATTCGATTATTGTTTGAGCAATAAGAAGATGTCCAATATGAGGAGGGTCAAAAGTTCCGCCAAAAATACATGTTTTCATATAATATAGCCTTTTTTAAGAATTATCTTTTATGACACTCAAAGCTTGTTCTTTAAATGACTCAGTAACTACAGACTGCTCATTCTTTTCAAGGTCAGTAAGAAATTGCTTTGCTTCATCTTTCTTATTCTGAAGTGCTAAACACCTAATAATTTCCATATTTGCATCATTAAAGAACTTTGTATCATAATACTCATTTATAACGATTTCGTAAGAGACTATTGCCGAGTCATATGCTTTTAACTTAACGTACAGTTTGCCAGTTTCCATACTTTTCTCTGCTAGACGTGTTCTAAGCTCAATTATAAGCTTATCAGCATCTTTTGAATGTTCAGAACCTGGATAATCATCAAGAAACTCTTGAATTTGTGATATTGCTTTTTTGCTAGAATCTTGATCATGATAAAAATTTGGTGATAAAAGCATTAAAGTTTCACATATGCGCCATCTAGATTTTTCAATATAAGGACTAAAGCCCATTCTTGATACAAGCTTTTCAAATTCAATAAGCGCTAGTTCATAGTCTTTATTTAAAAAGTATGATTCGGCTAAAAAGAATAGTGCATCATCTCCTAAGTCAGTATGTGATGCTCTTTCGACAATTATATTGAACTGCTGAGAAGCCTTAACATATTTTGCTTCTTCAAAAAAGGATAGTCCATCGTCAAATCTTGTTTTGTAAGGGATATTATCATCGAAAGGATTTGACATACCACAAGCAGAGAGCAATAATATAGATAATACTAGAATTAATCTAAATATCATAAAAGACCTTAATGAGTTTAAAATTTAACCTAGAAAGATCCACTTAGAGAGAATCTGACCATGTTTGAATGAGGATCAAGTTCACCACCTATTACATAACTTACATCAAATGCAATAGCACCTAAATCTGCACCAAGGCCAAGTGTAGTATAATTTAAATCGCCAGATGGATCGCTAAGAAATCCGGCTCTCAAAGCAAAGTCTTCAACAAGAAAATATTCAGCTCCAAGGTTTGTTACAACAGTTTGGTCATTAAGTTCATAATTTAAATCAAATGCGACAGTAGCTTGACCTTCTAAAGTTAGTAATGATAGTCCTAAACCAAGACGAGTTGGAAGCGGATCTTCTTCTCCATCGTCGAAACTTACACCAGGACCGACATTAGTCAATACTGCACCAAGTTTAAGATTAGGATTATCCATAGCATTATGTTTAAAGTAACCAACATCAACCGCAAAACTACCACTAGAAGCATCTAAACTGTTTATGACAGCTAACTCCTGATAAAAATATTTACCATTTACACCCCAAGAAGAAGTATCGTCAATTTGCTTCGCATAAGATAGATTGAGTGCATACATGTAACTAGAAAATGATCCAAGTTCGTTTCCATTAGCATCAGTGCTAACTTGATCACCAAGATTTAAATATGTAAAATGACCACCAATGGACTCACCATCTCTAAATGGCATTGCAAAGGTTAAGAAATCATATGACATATCATCAACAAGGTTAGGTAAATAGCTTGTGTGCATAAAAGAAAACTCTTTTGAAGATAAATTGGTTAATCCAGCTGGATTATAATATGTTGCATAAGCGTCATTGGCAACACCAATTTGAGCCTCTCCCATGGCGTTTGATCTAGCACCTGGATTTATTGTTAAAAATAAAGAACCCGCTTGACCTTGCGCAAAGGACAGTTGGGAAAGTAAAATTAGCGATAAAATAATGTGTTTTGTTCTCATAATACAATAAAGATAATTATAAATCAGTAAAAGAACAAAGGAATATATGTTATAATTAGTACTCCGATTAATCTTATAAAAAAGAAAGGTAAAGTTGCGCTATAAATAGTAGGCATATCCTTGTTAAATCTATATGATGACAAATATAAATTCATCCCTACTGGAGGAGTTATATAGCCAAGTTCAAGATTTGCAATAAATATTATTGCTAAATGAAATGGGTCAATTCCAAAATATGCTGCCAAAGGTGCAATTAGAGGAACTACCACTATAATAGCTGAAAAAACATCCATCAAACAACCAATAATTAAAAGTAAAATGTTAAGAGCTAAAAGAAATATTATCTTTGAAGAAATAGTGTTTTGAACAAAATTGAGTATTTTTAATGGAATTTGAGCATCTACTAAGTAACCTGTAAAACCCATCGCAAAACCAAGAATGATAAGCACACCTCCAACAAGCGTGGAACAATCAATTATTATTTTAGGCAAATCCTTGAAAGAAACATCTTTAAAGATATAAAGCTCAACAGTTAATACATATAAAACCAATAGCGCAGCACTTTCAACCAGTGTGGCAAAACCAGAAAATAGACTTAAAATAATTAGCACTGGGATAGCTATTTCCCACTTAGCTATTTTTGCAGAATTGTAAGCATTTTTAAAATTAAATTTTTCTATTTTTTTATTTTTTGGTAGCATATAGAGGCCATAAAAAAACATTATGCTCATTAAAAAAATAGCGGGAATTAATGCTTGTCTGAAAAGCTCCAGCGGATTTATACCAGCTGTCACAGAATAAATTATTGCTGGTAAACTAGGTGGAAAAAGTAAACCTAATGATCCTGCTGTTGTAATAATACCTAAAGAAAATCTTTTCGAATAACCATCATGAACCAATATTGGGTATAGTATTGCTCCCAAGGCCAGAATAGTAACTCCCGAACCTCCAGTAAGAGCAGTAAAAAAAGCACAAAGAATAACTACAATCAAAACTGTAGATCCCGGAAGCCACCCTAAACTAGATTTAAAAAATTTAATCAACCTATCAGAAATATTACTTTCAGCAAGAATGTATCCTGCTAAAGTGAATATGGGTATTGCTGCTAAGGTTGGTGAAACAACAATTCTATATGCGCTGTCACTAATTGTAGAGATTAAATCGTAATTTGTAGCCCAATCTGTTGGTTCTGATAAAAAGAAAAAAATTGCTAAGGAGGCTAACAAAATAAAAATCGGTAATCCAAATGCAACCAAAATTATAGAAAAAATTATTTGAGACCACAAAAGCAAAGGATTTGCGAAAGGAAATTGCCAATAATACAATATTAAAGTTGGAACTATAGAAAAAATTGACACAAATAATCTATATTTTAAATCTGAACTACTAGTTAAAATCATTTGATACCAAATTAAAATTAACCCAACGGGTATAATAGATTGAGCAAACCATGAAGGAATAAATGGTGCAACATAATCGGGATATTGAAAACCTATTTGTATCATTTTTAAATATGATACAGATAAAACAAATACTACAGATAATGAAAAAATATGTACGAAAAATTGAGATAAACTCACTTTTTTCATTGATTTAAAAACTGGTTCTCTTACTACAGATAATAGTTTGTTAGATCTTGCAGCTATTACAGCTCCAATGAAACCTATCCATAAAGTCATATGTTGAACAATTTCCTGAGAAGCAGGAATTGAAAAGAAATTTATATATCTTCCGAGAATTTGAAATATTGGAAAAGATATAAGAATGAAAAATAAGGACAAACAAAGCCAGTCAATTGCTCTATTTAAAAAATTATTCATTAATTGCAGAAATCACTTTTTCGTAAATTTCAGTCGATAGAAAAGTTTCAACGACATCAGGTGTAATTTCATCTTTAAAGTCATTCCATACAGCAATTTCTTCTTCTGAAGGTTTTTTGATTTTCATACCATATTGCTGCATGACCTCAATAGCTTTTTTTTCCATTTCTCTTCCACTTTTTTGATACTTCTGTCCAATGTCATTAGCAATATCCATCATTATTTTTTGGTGCTCTGGACTTATTTTTCTCCAAACTCTTTCATCGACAATCACTGCTCCAACAAATGCTCCCCATTTTAAATCAAGCATATTAGGCATTAAAGCAGACCAACCTGAACTAAGAGATAAAATTGGTACAGTCTGCATACTATTTATCATTCCAGTTTGTAAAGATGTTAGAATATCAGTTTCTGATACTGGTACAGCATTAAATCCAAATTTTTTAAAAAGTTCGACTGTGATATAATCACCCGCTGTAGTATAAATTTTTGCATCCATTAAGTCTTTAGGCACTGATATTTCTTCTGCAGAAAACCAATAAACCCAACCAATATCAACTAGAAAAAGTAATTTGAATCCACTTTGAGATAATCCTTTTGATATATCATCGAACATCACAGATTTTACTTTATCAATTTCATTATAATTTTGAAAACCCATTGGAAGCGTGAAAGCTTGAATTTGATCTGTCAATTCAGCAAGCCCTATTGATGACATTGCCGAAGCTTGGATCTGTCCTACTCTCATTTTTCTGATAGTGTCTCTTTCGCCACCAACAACACCATTTGGGTAAATTCTTAACTGTACTTGGCCTGCAGTTTCTTGCTGCCACCTCTGACCCATTTCGAACAAGAGATTGTAGTATTCAGTACCTTCTGGAGCTACAGTGGCAAGTTTAATTATTATTGGTCTAGCAAAAACAATATTTGATAAAAATAAAATGGCAAATATATTTTTGAGTATCTTCATTGAAATAATTTACATATAAAATAAATCATCTACTCTTGATTTTAACCATTTGGCGCGGGACTGAGACAATTTATTTGACTGCTTTAAACTTTTGTCCTTATTAACATCAATTTTTATTGCCTTATCCAGTAATTCAATGAATAATTTTTTATTTTGTTTCGACACAGCATAATTTTCTGCTAAAGTAACATAAATTGAAGCATTTAAACCATTCGACTGTTTTTCAGCTAAGTCAAAATAAGATAAAGCTTTTTTTTGAGCATTTTTGTCACCACTAAGATCATTTAGGTACACACTCATCATGGCAGCACTTAAGGTACCATTTTGCCAATTTGGATCAACAGCAATAGCATTTTCAAGCAACCATTTAATATTTGGTAAATCAATTAAGTATTGAGGGTCTCCTTGACTTGCTTGAATGGCACCTGCTAAAGAACCGCTTAGCCAATACAAATAGTCAATATCTTCTTTTTCAAAGTCTATTTCTTCTCTATTTCTCATTCTTTGAGGAAAATTTTCATACTTTACTTCCAAAGCATTTAATAAATAATTCCTAGAAATAACAAATAAGTCTAAAGATTTTGAATAATAATTTCTTGATTTATAATAATCAGTATACATCAACCTATCTCCCTTTTCCATCAAAATTCCGTACGCATATGTAATTCGACTCTTGGATGCATTAAGATAGAAAAGCTGATTATTGGGATTTTTCTGAATTTTTCTTTTTTGAGACTCAAAGGATAGTGGTAATGCAATCTCTGCGACTTCTGAACCTACCATCATTTTATTATTGACAGCGCAACTGTTTAAAATAATAAAAGTAAAAATTAAGGGGGTTTTATTAATGAATTTTTTTAAAAAATCATTCATATATTGGAAAAGATGAACATAATTCATTGACATGCTTTTTGATTGATTGAATTTTTTCTTTGTTATCATGATTTACAATCACCTGGTCAATTAAATCAACGATAATTTTTACCTCGTTAACTCCCATTCCCCTTGTCGTGATTGCGGGCGAGCCTATTCTAATTCCACTTGTGACAAATGGACTTTTAGGATCATACGGAATCATATTTTTATTGACAGTAATACCTGCTTCATCTAAAGATAATTCTGCTGCTTTTCCAGAAATATTTTTGTTTTGCAAATCTATTAACACTTGGTGAGTATCAGTACCTCCAGAAATTAAATTGTACCCTTTTGATAAAAACTCTTCTGCAAAGCATTGTGCGTTATCAAGCACGCCCTTTATATAGGTTTTAAAGGAAGGGTCAAGTGCTTCTTTGAATGCAACTGCTTTTGCAGCAATAACGTGCATGAGAGGTCCACCCTGCATTCCAGGCATTACAGCACTATCCAAAAGCTCTGACATCATTTTTATTCTACCAGTTTTTGGAGCAACTTTTCCAAACGGATTTTCATAATCATTACCAAGAAGAATTATACCCCCTCTTGGACCTCTTAAGGATTTATGAGTACTAGTAGATACAACATGGCAATGTGGAAAAGGTGAAGGATGCATTTCCGCAGCAATTAGCCCTGAATTATGACATATATCCCCATGTAAAAATGCTCCAACTTCGTCAGCAACTTCTCGAAATTTTTCAAATTCAATTGTTCTAGGATAGGCACTAGCTCCACAAACAATTAATTTTGGTTTAAATTCTCTGGCTTTTTTTAACAAATCATCAAAGTCTACTAAACCTGAATCTTTTTTAACTTTAAATGTTGCAGAATTATAAATTTGTCCAGAAAAGCTAACTTTTGATCCATGTGTTAAGTGACCGCCATGACTTAAATCTAGACCCATAATGCAATCTCCGGGTTGCAAAAAGGCAAGATAAACACCCATTACTCCAGAAGAACCTGAATGAGGTTGTACGTTTGCATACTCTGCTTTGAAAAGTCTCTTTGCTCTATCGATGGCTAAATTTTCAGCCTCATCAACATGAATACATCCACCATAGTATCTTTTTCCAGGATATCCTTCGGCATATTTATTTGTTAAAACAGATCCTGCAGTTTCAAGAACAGCCTTACTTGTGAAATTTTCGGATGCAATAAGTTCAAGATAACCATTTTGTCTATTTAATTCAGACTGAATTATATCATAAATTTTCTTGTCTTTATCTTTAACGATTGACATTGTTTACCAATCTGATTTTTTAGCTAATGTTTCTGATACCCAATCATAACATTTTCCACTTGGAGATACTTTTCCAGAAGCTTGAATATCTTTATCTGTCATGAACCAATCTGCATAACTAAATAAAACCTCGTTTTCCTCTAACCAATTCTTTTGTTTAAAGTATTTTGAATTTCCTTTGTTTTCAGCTTTGACAAAGTATTCATGTGCGAGCGACGCTACAATCTTGTCAGATCTAGAAAAATTATCACCCCTACAAGTTTGCATGGATTTGTAATACAAATTTCCCATATGAGCTAAAGATTCGGCATTATTTCTTGAAATTTTCATAGATTTTTGACCCCATTCATAAGCTGATTCAAAATCATCAATTTCAATGCTATTTATCGATATAAGTAATGCTACTCTAAAATTATTTTTATCAAGGTTGAATAATTCTTCCAAAATTTCAATAGCTTCTTCAAAATCAGCATTTTCATTATATGCTTTGCTCAGAGACATGTAAACCATACTATTATCACGATTATAACTTAATGTATTTTCGAGAACATCAATTGCATCATCAGTGTCACCGTTTGATATTAGTTTTTCGGCATATTCTACTGCATATGAAGCATTTTCAGGATTATCTTCAAATCTTGCCTTGAAAATTTCGAGTGGGTCTTCTCCAGAATCTTCATAAACTCTTGCTAATTCAGACTGAACAGAAGAATTATTAGGATCTATATTTAGAATTTTTTTAAGAACAGAAATCTGTTCGTCAACTCGTCCCTGCTTTCCATAGGCATTAGCTAAATCTCTCAATGAATCTGTATCGTCCGATCCACTGTCCATTAAGCGCTCATATTCGATAATCATTTCATCAATTTTTCCTTGTTTTTTGTAAGCATAGGCCAATCTTGTCATCAAAGTCGTATTCTCTGGAAGTTCATCTAAGCCTTTTGTTAAAACTTCTTCTGACTCTTCAAATTTTCCAAGGTTTTGTAAAGCAATTGACCAATATAAATATACATCATCAACATTAACCCAGTCAGAATTCCATTGGTCGCACTTTAATTCCATTAATTGAGAATATGATTGAGCACTCAACTCCCAATTACTACTTCTATAATATTCGGCAGAACTGCTAGATAGCTCAGGACATCTATCTTCTTGTTCATATTCAATAGAATATGGATACCAACCTTCATTGTAAATCAATCTAGTAGCCTCTCTGCAATCAACAACTTTTATTTCTATATCATTAGTAATTCTTAACTGTTCGCCTCTCTTGCATTGAGCCTCTAAATTTGAACTAATAATAAAAATTGCTATAATAATGAATAAATATTTTTTCATTCTTTGTTCCTATTAATTTAAATTTCTCTTCTTTTCACAAACCATAAATCCCCAATACTAATACCAATATTGAACATATGTAAAGTTTCATCTTCAACAACAAAAACTCCAGTTCTGTTTGCATATTTGTAACCAAAGTCAATTTGATTTCCAGTAATTCCAAAATTAAAACCTACTCCTAAACCTAAACCAACTTCATTAATATTTTCAAGATTTTTAACTCCGTAATTTTGAAAAAACATTGATGCTTTAAAATTAAAACGATCGCGAGAAAATGGTTGAGCAAATTTAATATATGATAAACTTAGCTTACTTTTATTTTCGATGTGTCCTCCATAAACAGAGTTATCAAGACTATGTTTTCCATTATTACTTAATTGTAATAATTCGAACTGAAAATGTTTTCTTGGACTAAATTCATAATCTGCTCCAAATTTAAGTGAATTAATTTTGAGCTCATCTTTAAAATTTTGGGTTAAAGGTAAAAGAGCTTGACCAACATTTGGGAAATCATTTACATCATGATAATTATTGTCATTCAAATCAATAAAAGCTTGATAAGAATCATTCTCAATATCGATACCACTTAATGGTATACTATATGCAACTGAAAAGAATATTGGCTTTTCATCTATCTTAAATCTGTTGGTTGAATAAAATAAATCAATCATATTACCTGAAAAATAATCTCTTGACTGAAGAAGATGATTTTCATTATCAACTATAAGATTTCTAGAGCTCCTTGAAGAGCCAAAAATAATATTAAGACTAGTTCCAAAACTATCCATTTCATTAAGTTTATAACCAAATGATAATTGACCTTTTGATGGACCTCCAGATGAATTATTTATTCTTGAAAATAAAATATCCTCATCATTAAATGAAAATGATGAAAAAGTACTATCGCTTATTGTTACTTCTCTATTAAGAAATGGTTCAAAAGAAACTCCAAATGCCATCTTTTGCTTCCATGGAATAATAAGTTTAGCTGAAGAAAAAGAAAAGTTAGTACTACTATCAGACTGAAAAACTGAATTTTGAACATTAACTGAGGTATTCAAATAAGAGAAAAGCAAATTATGCCAGGTTGATGGATTAGATAAAGAAACTTTACTCTTAAATGAAGGAAGTAATTCATTCGAAACGCCTAAGGATGCAGCCTCGCTGTTGTCAACAGAAGATCCAAAACCATAACCACTCAGTGCATTTTGAGGAAAAATGAAGCTAATAAAAAATATAATTAAAATTTTACGGCTCAACATACATTACCTCAATTGCATTAAAATTTAATCTGACTTTATCAAAAGGACTATTTACTGGAGCACTGTACAGCATTAATTCATTATGTTGAAATAGACCGTTTTTGTAACCTTGTAAAAAGGCTTGAATAGGAATTCTAACTTGGTTGTCCTCAATTTTTCTTGAAATAATAAAATTTGCATCTGAAGAAATAGTTTCTAACTCTTCTTCATTTTCAACAAATGGGGTTGAAAATCCCCAATTCTGAATAGAGTCTTGTAAAGCTGATACAATGATATAAAACTCATCATCCTCATTCAGGTTAGAATTTTCGACATCTAGAACAAGATTTGAGTTTTTAAAAAGCTCATTTCTAGAAAGTGAGTCAATAATACCTAAATCAAATTCAATAACTGACCTTAGACCTGAGCCAGAGTTTAAAGAAATATAGTTAAAGTCATCGTCTTCAATAGCTGGTGGAGCGAAAACACTTATATCTGTCTGTGAGAAGAAAGTAATAAAAGTATCTAACGTAGTTTCCTCGTCAACAAATGCTTTGAACCAAACTCTCATTTTAGGTCCATTTGAAGATTCATTACTTTCAATTGTAAACAACTCATTTAATGATCCATCTTCATCTTTGAGCATTAATGTCCTTGCTGGATAAGTATCAGAATCTAAGAAATACTCTTTAAGTAAATCTAAACTTCCAGAATTTTCTTCAAACATAAATTTGATTGAATCAAGTCCTGTTGTATCAGGCGCAACAATTTCAGATGAAAGATCTAATGTATTTAAAAGCATAGAATTATTCTCATAATCAATAAAATTATCTTTTGTATAGTAATTTAATGAGTCTGAAAATACACTATCATCATCCGCGATAATGGAATAAAGACCTAAAGTAAAATCAGTTTGTAAAGAATCAGAAGTTTGAAAAAAAACCATAGCACTATCAACCTGAATTGAATCAGCTAAAAGATCTACTAAACTAACAGGAGGTATATTTCCCGAAAACAACGTCATTTGAACTAAAGAAAATAAGTTTTCTGAATCTTTAACATTACCAAAATGAAGTTTTGAATTTGATGAAAATGAAGGAAAAGACTGATATAATTTATTATTTGTCTGAGGCAATGAAGCTGTCTTTATAGTTCCTTCTCTATTTTCAATTTCATCATAAAGAATTGTTTCTTCGCTACAAGATATTAAAAACATTATAGTGATAAGAATTTTATTAAAATTTTCAAAATTTTTTTTCATACTATTAAATCGTCTTAATAACTTTTTCAATTTCATCTAATAAAAGAGAAGAATTTCCATCTGATTTTGTAATATCAACATGTGAGCAGGATTTTGAGTCCTTGTAAATTTTAGTCTTCATCAAGTTTCCATATACTTTTTCTTCATCATCTACAATGATTGTTGCATTAGCATTTGCACAACCTATTTGATTTAAATTATACGGTTTTAATTCATTTAAAGTTTCAGTATTAAAGGGAAGATTTGAATGATCAAAAAGCACATCTTTGTTTAAAGAGTTTGTAATGTAGATTGTTTTAATTTTGGAAAGCTCTTTATTACTTTTTGCTAATTTTTTTAGAATGAATGGTACTAAAGCAGATGTCCAACCATTACAAACTATTATATTTGGAAACCAAAAAAGATTTGGAAGCATTTTAATTGCCGCAAGTGAATAAATTGCAAATCTTGAATCGTTATCATGCAAAAATCTTCCATTTTTAGACTTAAAAAGTAGGTTATTTAAATCATCAAATTGTTCTTTATTTTCAAGAAAATAAACTTGTAAACGGGATTTTGGCAGAAAAGCACTTTTTGCAGAACACTTATAATTAGAACCATCAAAATCAAAAAGAATTTCTTTTAATCTTATAACTTCTCTAAGAATGTATTTTCTTTCACTGATGAAACCATATTTTGGCATTAAACACCTTACATCGTTACCCTTTTCTTGTAAACCAAGGGGGATTTCTACAGACAAATTTGCTAAATTTGAAACCGACGCAAATGGCTCCATTTCGCTATTAATATAAAAGATTTTTTTAACCATGATAATGAGCAAAAGAAGTTAACTAATCACTATCAAAACTACAACTGCCAATAATAATTAATTTTTTGAAAAATTTGTTACCAAAGAAAGAATAATGAAACAAAGAAGCATGAAAGAACCACCCGCTGAGACAAATGGAGTTGGCAGTCCTTTTACAGGCATCAAACCGATGGTCATTGCTGAATTAACAAAAATATGAGAAAAAAGAATTGATGTTAAACCAACTATAACCAAAGATGAAAAATAGTCAGACGATTTAAATGCAATATCTAATAAGGTTTTAATTAGCATAAAAAACAAAAACATGATAACAGCTATACCAAAAAAACCAAATTCTTCTGCTATAACAGATAAAATAAAATCAGATTCTTGAACAGGAAGGAATTTTAATTGGGTTTGGGAGCCTTGACCCCAACCTTTTCCAAAAAGTCCTCCTGAGCCAATAGCAGTTATACTTTGAATTATATGATAAGATGATCCCATTGGGTCTAAATCAGGATTAAGGAAATCAATAAATCTTTGCCTTTGATATCCATTTAAAAAATCATTCCAAAAAAAAGGAAATAATAATCCTGTAAAAATATTCGCAAAATAAATTAAAATTCTTTTTAAAAGATTTCCTTGAAAGGCTAAAAAAATAATAAACATAAGAACTCCCCAAATATTAAAAATCATATTATTTGAAGCAGCAATGATTGTTATTACAGGAGCTATTAGAAGAAAAAGCGTAAAACCACTAACCCCAGCCCAAAGTAACATAGGTAATACCGGAGCAAAAATAATTACTGCTGTTCCTAAGTCAGGCTGATTTAATACTAAAAATGAAGATATGAGGGCAATAAGAATTGGAATTACAACGATATAACCTTCTTTAACTTCCAGCTGGTGATTAGAAAGATATTTAGCTATCAAAATTATTGTAGCACACTTTAAATATTCTCCAGGCTGTATATAAAAAAACCCAAAATCTATCCATCTATAAGTATTTTCTACAGGTGTCAAAAGGAAAGGTACAAAACATAGTAAAAATGAAAAAATATAAATTAGGGTCGAATTATCATGTATAGTTTTAATATTTATTTGATTAAGAATTAAGAAAATAAATAATGAAAAAATTATAAAGATCACTTGCCGCATAAACGAACTATTAATCGATAATGGATCGGTAGATATACTAAAAAGAGTAATAAGTCCAAAAGTAATTAATGATGATACAATTAAATATAATCTGCCTAAATACTCATTTGATCCGTAAATGTAATTGTTAAAAAAACTCATTTATTAACCATTTCAACTTGCTCATTTGTAAAAAATTTTACGATTTGTCCAGCTAATGGCGAGGCTACAGCACCACCACCACCTCCATTTTCAACTAAAACGACTAATGAATATGTTTGTCCTTCAAAATCAAAGAATCCGTTAAACCATGCATGTGGTTCGCCATGAGGATTTTCAGCAGTACTTGTTTTTCCGTACAACTTAACTTCTGTCTGCTTTGCTCTCCATCCGCTTCCACCTTCAGCATTTACAACATCATATAAACCTTTGATAACTCTATCCCATGTTTGTTCTGAGAGGATTATATCATCATAGTATTCAACTTTTTTATTTGCATTAAGTTTGAGCTTAGCGGTTTTTCCTTTAGATGCAATGTGATTAATATATCTTAATGATTGTAATGGAGTAACTAAAATATCTCCTTGACCTAGCGTTAAGTTTAATAACACTCCCCTTTCAGACCAACCCCATCTTCCATAAGTATTTATAAAAAATTCCTTATCTGGAATCTGACCTATTAATTCATTTGGTAAATCAATGTCGGTTTTATTATTAAAACCAAATATTTTGGCAGTTTTTGTCCAATCTGATAATTTGATTAGCTGTACTGTCTCATAAAAGTATACATTACAAGATTGAGCAATCGCTTTATTCAAATCAACTAGTCCGTGCCCGTCCTCTTTCCAGCAATTGAAAGTATTTGAACTCCCTGGAGGTGTATAGGATCCAGTGCACATTAAACTATCTTCAGGATCTAATAATCCATTCTCTACCAAATTAAGGGCAGTAATGATTTTAAAAGATGACCCTGGGGGATATAGCCCAGCTATATTCCTGTTGATAATCGGTTTGCCTTCATTTGAAAGTAAATCTCTCCATTCAGAATCAGTTGTTTCTCCTCGATAAATATCTAAATTATAAGATGGATTACT
>ENA-OSEY01000258-OSEY01000258.1-marine-metagenome-genome-assembly--contig:-NODE-258-length-38972-cov-7.761615_pt1 | contig 38972 bp, 38 predicted proteins | sample MGYA00248465_ERZ534230 | MGnify/ENA primary metagenome ERZ534230 (study PRJEB26409, sample SAMN06344110) | marine metagenome | isolation source: Sea water from surface | place: Atlantic Ocean:Southern... | reverse complement strand
AATGAAATAGGTTATGAAACTTTTTACTTACCAGGTGAGAAAAGTCTTTTTCATGGTGGAACTGCTGGTGATATAGACAATGATGGTGATATTGACATTGTGGTAACTCCGGGTCCAAAAAATGAAATCATAGCTTATTTGAATAATGGTAAAGGAAAGTTTAAAACAAAAAAAATTTTAAAAAATGTTGGGAGAAATTATAATTTAAAGTTATGGGATATAGATAAAGATGGAGCTCTTGACTTAATAATTGATGGACACGCTGAACCTTTAAAAGTTTTCTGGGGAAATAATAAGGCTCAATTTAAAAGTTCAACAACCATAAAAAATCTTCCAAATTATTGGACAATGCAAGATGCTGTTTTTGTTGAAAATAAAGATGAAACCACTAGCATTGTTACTTTAAGTAGTATTGCATTTAGTGAAGAAGTAAAAGCTCCTTATCAAGGGTTTTCAATAGACGAAATTAAATTTAAAAAAAGAATTGAAGTTTCAAAAAATAATATTGATCAACTTGGTTTTCCAACTAAAGAAATTGCACCATGGTTCCCCTTTTTTAGTAAATGTGATTTGTTAAATGATGGCGATTGGGATTTAGTGGTAGAAATCATTGGGGAAAATAGGCTGTTAAATATTGGAATGGCAACATGGATGTATTTAGATAAGATTATTTGGGAAAATAAAAACGGTTCATTTGAGAGAATAATATTAGAGGATCCTTATTATATTTTTGAAAAAAAATATACAGCTAAAGTAAATGAATTAGCAAAATCAATTGGTGTATCATTAGAAAAGTATATGGCTCAACAAATTTATTATTCAACATATGATAAAAAAGATTGGACCACTTATAAATTGCCGCCATATGAAAATAATTATGTCCCCAAACCATGGGCAGCAATGAATAATGAAGAAAAGGCAATTACATCAAAACCTCATCTAATTGAAGATCTCATTTTACTAAATAAACCAATTGAGAAACCTAAAAAGAGCCAAAGTAAAAAAAATGATCCAGATGAAGTTTCTGAAAAAGTTAAAAAAATTCTTAAACAAATTAAATCTGGTAAGGACAAAATTACCCTTGAAAAAAATGATACTCCTTCCAACGAAAAAATAGAAAGCCAAAGTAAAAAAAATGACCCAGATAATGTATCTGACAAAGTCAAAGAAATATTAAAAAAAATAAAGAATAAAGCTAATAATTAAATTTTTGAATTTAATCAGAACAGACTAATTAAAAACTATAGTTTTTGGGGTGCCTCAAGGATATGTCTTAGGGGTGGGTGTTATGATTGTTATGTTTGTTATGTTCAAAACAAACAGATTTTTTTATGAGTATTTCTTAATTCATAAAAGGTTCAAATATCCTTTATAATTTTAATCAATAAATTGAAGACATTCTAATTTTATCATAAGTTATGATTTGACTGCTAAATTCTTAATAGGTGTTATTTATGGATAAAGACAATTATTTTTCTTCTGCAATTGTGACCTTTCCTTCAGAAGGTGATTATAAATTATGGTCAGATAGCTTTAAATTATTTAATACGGATAAATCAAAAGAATTTTTGAGAAAATCAGGCCAATTAAATGTTAGTTGTATTCGTATTGCAGATGAAAACCTTGTAAAAATTTTGATTATTTGGGAGTATGAGGATGAAGAGGCCTTTGTTCGATGTCAGAAACTTTGGTCAAAGTGGGGAGATATTGCTCAAGAATTTGTTTCCAAAATAGTTTTCAACAGAGGAAAGAAATTTTATAGTTGGTAGTGTTCTCATCCTATAGGATATGTCTTAGGGGTGTATGACATGTGTGACATGTGTGACATCTAGTTGTGAAAATTGTGCAACTGCCCCTTTTACTGCCCCCTTTTGCTCATTTTCCCTATATTTTTCATTTTACAAAAAACAATTTCTGGTCGTATAATTTACTGAAAGCAAGTTTCAGAGATGGAGGAAACACCAATGAAATATAGTGCAAAATGCCATTGTGGTGAAATAACTGTCGAGATGGAACATGACCCTATGATGCAGTTTATGTGTCACTGTTCTATATGCCATCAAAGAATTGGAACCTCTATTTCTGCTTTAGCTTGGCCCGAACATGAAATTAATATAACTGGAAATTTAAAATCTTATAAAATAGTTGGTGGTAGTGGGATGGACATGTATTACTATTATTGTCCATCTTGTAGTTGTTTTATATATAATAAACCTGACCTTCTTGAAGGAATGGCTTATGTACCTGCAGGACTATTAGGAGATCAAATAGAATTTAAACCAACCGTTGAATTATGGTCAGAAAACAGACCCAACTGGATGCAAAAAGCTCCATCCATAATCGAGTCTTTCAGTGATAATGGAACCTTAGAAAGACTTCAAGAGTTATTAGAAAATCTAGATCAAAGAGAATAATGTATAAAATTATTTACTTTCTTTTAACAGGATAGGTTTTTTGATTATGTGACTCAGAATATATCTAAAGGGTGGATTTTATAAGTATCCTAACTGTCAAATTTAAATGAAACTCTTAAGAACTATCCCTTTAAGTCACCTTTTTCAGCCTTTTTAGAGATATAAAAAATCAAGCAACTTATTTATAAAGTTTAGATTAGGTATCGATTATTTTTTTTAGTAATGAGGAAAGTAATTATAATTCGTCCAATAAAACAATAAAAAAAGTGATAACCTCTTATCAACATTCTCAAGCTCATTGTAGTTTATCTAGGTTCCACAAAAAAGTTCCATTTTTGTCATCTTTGAATAGCAAATAGTTCACTGCATAGTTTCTTATCATACTAACCAATGAAGATAGTATAATTTTCAATTGCATTTTTAATTAATAAATAAAAAAATGTTTGTATAAATTTTACTCATTTAAAAATTCATTGATTAAATTATATGTGTTTTCAATCTTACTTTCTTGAAAATTCACAAAAATGTTGAAGTTTTGAAATATTACATAAAATTGATCATATGAATAATATAGATCTAGCTAAATTGTATCATTTTGATGAGATGTTTGATAATACTTCAAAACCTCATAGTTGTTATAAGGATTACTACAAATGGCTTTCTAGTGAAGAACCTGGAAATTTAAAAAAACAACAAATAGAGGCTAACGAATTCTTCAAAAAAATTGGAATCACCTTTAATGTTTATGGTGATTTGGAAGAAGAAGAAAGGATTATTCCTTTTGATATTATTCCCAGAATAATTTCTGAGAAAAAATGGCTGGCAATTTCTAAAGGAATAGAACAAAGAGTAAAGGCAATAAATTATTTTCTTAATGATATTTATAATCAACAAGAAATCATAAAAGCTGGAATATTACCTTTAGAGCTTATCAAAAATAATACTTCTTTTTTAAATGAAATGGTTGGTTTTACTCCTCCCGGTGGTATTTATACTCACATCATTGGAATAGATTTAGTCAGAACTCCTAATGAAGATTTTGTTGTTCTAGAAGACAATACAAGAACACCATCTGGAGTATCATATATGATAGAGAATAGACAAACAATGTTACAAATCTTTCCAGAACTTTTTGATAAAATAAAAATTAAAAATGTCACAAATTATCCACTTTCTTTACTTAAATCACTAAAAGAATGTTGTTCAATAAATAAGAATTCAAAAAAAGTAATAGCAATTCTTACCCCAGGATCACATAACTCAGCATATTTTGAACATGCCTTTTTAGCTGACGAGATGGGTGTAGAGCTCATAGAAGGAAATGATTTAAAAATTAAAGATAAAAAAGTATGTATGAGAACTACTCAAGGATATAAACCAATTGATATAATTTACAAAAGAGTTGATGATGATTTTTTAGACCCACTTACTTTTAATCCCACATCAATTTTGGGAGTACCAGGGTTGATGGACGTATATAAGTCTGGAAACCTTATATTGGCTAATGCACCTGGTTCTGGAATAGCGGATGATAAGGCTATTTATTCTTACATACCAGACATAATTAATTTCTATATTGGAGAAAAGCCATTATTAAAAAATGTAAAAACTTGGCGATGTTCAGAAAAAACTCATTTAAAATATGTCATAGATAATTTGGATAGTCTTGTTGTTAAGGAAGTTCATGGTTCTGGTGGATACGGTATGCTTATTGGTCCAAAATCTACGAAGAAAAAAATTGAGTTTTTTAAAAAGAAAATATTACAAAATCCAAATAAATATATTGCACAGCCAACGTTAGAACTTTCTACTGTTCCTATTTTAACTAATAAAGGTTTAAGTTCTAGACACATAGATTTAAGACCTTTTGTTTTAGTATCACCTAAAAGTATTAAAATAACTCCTGGAGGATTAACGAGAGTCGCACTTAAAGATGGTTCATTAGTGGTAAATTCTTCACAAGGTGGAGGAACCAAAGATACATGGGTATTAGAGGAATTTTAATGCTAGGAAAAACCGCAGCACATATTTTTTGGATGTTTAGGTATTTAGAGCGTTGTGAGAATACTGCAAGACTTATAAATGCTAGTCATTTTATATCTCTTACTCAAAAACAAAATATAGCCAATCATTGGGACTCAATCTTAAATGTTGCAGGAAATAAAAAAGCTTTTCTTTCAAAATATGGAGCAATCAATAAGTCAGCAGTCATTAATTTTATCCTTAGAGATAAAACAAACCCTTCCTCTGTTTTATCCTCAATTGAAAATGCAAGGCAAAATGCACGAATAGTAAGAAATAACTTAACAAAAGAATTATTTGAAACAATAAATGAAACATACCTTAAATTATCAGAAATTTTTAGACGTCCTATAAATGAGAAAAACTTATTAAATACTCTTGCAACTATAAGGACTAAGTGTCAGTTAACTAGAGGTACTCTTCATGGTACAATGCTTAGAGATGATACATATATCTTTGCAAGAATGGGTTCTTTTATAGAAAGAGCTGATAATACTTCGAGAATACTTGATATGAAATATTATGTTTTGCTGCCATCAGCCGGATTTGTTGGGTCAACTGTTGATAATGCTCAATGGGAAAATATATTAAGATCTGTATCTGCTTATAGATCTTATAATTGGTTAAATGAATATGAGTTTAATCCAAGTGGTATTTGTAAATATTTAATTTTAGATGAACGCCTACCTAGGTCACTTATTTTTTGCAATCTGAATATTTATGAAAATTTAATGTCCATTTCTAAATTTTATAATAAAAATTTTAAGAGTTTAAATAATTCTGAAAAGTTTTATGAAGAAATGTTAAATTTAACTATAGAAAAAGTATTTGAAGAAGGGCTGCACGAATTTTTAGTACGATATTTAAAGAATTTATTTATCCTCGCCACTATTATTGAAACTGATTTTAGATTTTACAAATAATGAAACTTAACATTAAACATGTTTCAAAATACGAATTTTCAAATAATTTAACTTATGGAGTTCAACGACTTCGTTTAAATCCCCAAAATAATAAAATCCAAAACATCAAAACATGGAATATTAATATTGAAGGAGGTATAAAACAATTTGAGTATTTAGATCATCACCAAAACATATGTACTTTTGTAACACTAAGTAATGATTCAAAGGAAATAGTAATTTCAGTTGATGGTCAAATCAATACAATTGAAAATAACGGAATGCTCGGTAATGATAAGCCTAAAACTAAACCCTGGATGTATAATATGTATACTCCAATAACTAAACCTGGTTACTATTTAAAATCATTTTGTAAAAGATGGAAAAATTCATCTTATTCAGAATTAGATATTTGCCATTTAATCGCTGAAGAAATAAAGAAATTGGTTAAATTTAGAAAAGGATCTACTTCAGCTTATACTTCTGCGGAAGAATCATTCAAGAAGAAAAAGGGTGTTTGCCAAGATTTTGCTCATATCTTTATCTCTTGTTTAAGGTATTTAGGTTTTTCAGTAAGATATGTAAGCGGTTATCTTAAAATTGAAGGAGTAAATGAACAGGATGCAACTCACGCATGGGCAGACGTTTTTATTAAGGACTTAGGATGGGTTGGATTTGATGTCGCTAATGGAATTTCACCTGATGAAAGATATGTAGTACTAGCGAATGGTTTTGATTTCTTTGACGCAAGTCCAATACATGGGTTACATTTAGACAGTCAAAATATAAAATTAGATGTTTCTGTTTGTGTGCAACAATAAAGGTAAAGATATTTAGATGACATATTGTCTTGGAATGAAAATCAAGGATGGATTAATATTCATGTCAGATACTAGAACAAATTCTGGTGTGGATAACGTTTCTTCTTATAAAAAAATGTTTACTTGGACAAAAAATAATAAAGCTTCAATTACAATTTTAACTGCAGGAAATCTAGCAACGACTCAAGCGCTTGTAAGTGAACTTAATGGTAGAAATATTAGCGATAATTCTAGAGCTTTGGAATTATTTAGCCAACCAACAATGTTTCAAGCCTCTAAGTTTGTGGGTAAAAAATTAAAGAAAATAATTGATGGTAATTCTAATGACGGACTAAGGGCAGATTCATCTTTCAATGCAACTATTATATTGGGTGGTCAAATAAAAGGGGGAGAACCTCGAATATTTTTGATTTATCCTCAGGGTAATTTTATAGAAGTTTCACAAGATAATCCCTTTTTCCAAATTGGAGAAACTAAATATGGCAAGCCCATACTAGTAAGAGGATATGATTATGAAATGGGTTTTTCAGATGCCGTTAAATTGATGCTATTATCCTTTGACTCTACCGTTAAAGCTAATTTATCAGTTGGTTTTCCTTTAGACCTTCACATTTATAAAGCTGATTCTTTTAAAGAGGGTAAAATAAAAAGAATTGAAGCAGATAATAAATACTACTCAAAAATTTCAAATGGGTGGAGTAAGGCCCTTAAATCGGCTTTTGATTCAATGCCAAATTTTCCAATTGAATGATGACAAATAGGATGTGTTTTTTATCAACTAAAAAAAATAAATAATCATTACATTATTTTTTTTAAAAGGAATTACATACATATAGAAAAAAGAGTCAATTATTCTCCGTAATAATGATTTAAATATTAGATATTTCCCAAACCATTTAAAAAGAGATAAACCGATATTACCCATTTTATAACTCTAGTAGTTTATTTATGCTCCACTAAAAAATTTAGTCATTTTTTCCAACTTTAATCTCTTTAGATTCATTAATCTTCTTATCATTTTATTAAAGATGTGAATATATTTAAAAAAGGTTTGATCAAAGTTGAGTGAACTAATCATACCCAGATACTTGAATAATATCTCTATTTATCAATCAAATTTTATTTATATTTATATAAATTTGTCCAATAACGTAAGGTAAATATTGTAAGAATAAAAGAATCAAAATATTTTGGAAATCTGATATTTAGTTTATTATTTGAAATTTCCAATTTATGTCTCTCGTAAAAATAAGTAGCAACTACTGGATGGATTTATTTAAGGATGATCCAGTAAGACCAAATTTAAATCCTAAATTTAGATTAACAGAAAACAGAGTAAACTTCCTGCTAACTCAAGATTTTACCAAACCATGTGCCATCATTTGTGTTGCTTTTACTAAAGATATTCCTAAAACAGAAAAGCAATTAGAAATGTATTCAATTAATAAGCTTTCCGTTAATTATGATAAAGCTATTTTTTACACTATATGGAGTTATTCTAAGGGGTCTGGAAAGGATATTCTATTTAACACAGTTTTCTGGCTAAAAAAAAATAAGCCAGAAATAAAGAGATATATAACTATGAGTCCAAAAACCGAAATGGCTAGAAATTTTCACTTAAAAAATGGTGCATATGAATTGAAATCTAATAGAGAAACTATAAATTTTGAGTATATTATTTAAAAAGTTGTGTAAACAAATATTAATTATAAAAAGAATTCAACTTTTGGATTCTTAAAAAAAATTTTTAATGTAAAATATTAAAATTGTTCAGAATAATATTTTGTTAGAAAATTATAAAAAAAATGATTTTTCTGGAATTTTTATAGTTGTTTTATCTTCAATATGTTTTGCAGTAGTACCAAGTTCGGCTAAAATAGCTCTAGATAATGGAGTATCTCTTTTAGTCCTACTGTTTTCTAGATGCTTAATTGGGCTTATCTTATTATGTCCAGTAATATTTTTAAAAAAACAAAAAATTATTTATTTTGACATCAATTTTCTTAAATTAATATTCATAAGCTTTGTTTCAGTTAGCCTGATTGCCGTTACATACCACGCAATCGAATTTTTAAACGTTGCACTAGTACTTATGATTTTATACTTATTCCCTTTAGGCATTGCTATTATAACATATCTTTCAAAAGAAGAAATCTTTCAACCTATACAATGGTTTTGTATATTATTTATTATTTTTGGGATTGGTTTAATAATTATAGATGGATCATTTGAGGGAAATATTTATGGATTTTCTATAAGTATTTTGGGTTTATTATTAATGATAGTTTTCATATATTTCTCAAGCAAATTAGCTGATTTAACTGGTTCAGCAATTATGAATTTTCATATTAATTTATGGAGCAGTTTACTATTAGGCTTAATAATTTATGCAACAGATATAGTTGTAAAATTTCCTGTAAATTCCAAAGGTTGGTTGGCTATTTTCAGTAATGGTTTTTTTTATGTTCTTAGTTACTTCCTATTTTATGAAGGCTCAAAAAAAATTGGAATAACTAGAACTTCAGTTTTAGCAACAATGGAGCCTGTTTTTGCAGCGGTTTTTGCCCTAATTTTGTTGAAACAATTTTTAAATATTACGGAAACCTTTGGTTTTGTAATAATAATATTGTCTATATTTTTGTTTGAAAGATTTAAAATAAATAAAAAAACTAATATTTACAAATGATTAATAAAATCCTTCAACATGTAATTAGAGGTATTAAAAGAAATTTAAAAAAATAAAATAAATGGTGTTGCAGTGACTCGCTTGGCTTAAGGCTTGCTCAGCGCTAAGTCTAGAAAATCGTAGATCTCCCCTGTAATAAGAAATACTTATAACAACCTTTAATAATTTGCAAGAATATTAAATTTCCAAAAATACCTTCAAAAACAACTAAATAATTGTGAGTAGTAGAGGTTGCTAAAGTCAAGTTTAGTTTTCTTTTACTAAAAGTGTATTCACAATTTTTTTTATAGGCAGAAGGATCATTAAATTCTATAATACCAAAGTTTACTGCGACCTAGATACCAGATTGGTAGCAGTGCACTGAATACCTGACTAAAAGAATATAAAAAAAATCATAAAGGAAAATCTTATGAAAATGTTAGTAACTGTAAATATATCCAAAGGTTTTGCACGTTGGAAGGAAATGGCTGAAAGTTTAAATCCTGAAATGGAAAAAGTTGGTGTAAAAATGATTTGGGCTGGAACTAACCCAGAAGAAAGCAAAATTTTCATGGTTGTGCATATGGAAGATGCATCTCAAATGAAAACTTTTGGGGAAAGACCAGATATATTCAAAGCTCGCACTGAAGCTGGTGCTGATGTGGCAAGTACTACTGTAATTTCTCCAATAGGAGAAGATTGGTTGCCTAATTAGGGAAACTAAAAAAAATTAACTAAAGGAAAAAACAAATGTACATGGTAACTACAACATGGCGGCACGATAAGCCAATAGATAAAGTAAATATGCGCAAAACCCTATCAGGATTAAAAAATAGAAATAATAGTAGTGAAGTAATTGATGTGATGTGGTTTGAAATAGATGAAGTCACACATGGATCAGTTTTAATATATTCCTCAAAAGAAGCGTGTGATAAAGATATGCAAGCAAGAAATAAAAATCGAGAGGATAGTGGTCTAAAAATACTTAGAGAAGAAAAGGGCGAAACTTTTGCTGTAATGAGTGAACTTTAAAACCTTTTTAATTCTACCAAATTATAAGTAGTATGCCGAAGATAAAATTAATTCATAATAAACCGAAATATGTATATTTCGGTAATTGTGAATAAAAGGTATTGTTTTTTAAGTTATTTAATCAAGAGAATAAAAAAAAAGCAGTTTATATATAATTTATTTATATATTTTATTTTTCCATAGTAAAAAAAAAGAACACTTTTTTTATATCTTTAAGAGGTTAGGTACTCCAAAAAAAATCTGTTTATTACGTAAGGTTATTATAGCTAAATTATATTTATAATATGATTATCATAGGATAAAAAATAATTTAATCAGAGGTTCAATATTATGATTTTAAAACTATTTTTCTCATTCTTATTCACAATTTTAATAAGCTTTTCTGTTTATTCTTCTGAAGATATTCCTAAAACTGGTTGGGGAGCAGTGCTCAAAGTACCTGTTGAGGAAATTGAATATGTGGATAAATGGTTGGTAGAATGGGGGAACTGGATCAAAGATACCCATCCTATGGGAGCAAATGAAAAAGATGGATTAGAGAGTTTAACTATCACTAAGAGTGATGAGGCTTCTGGTCATGTATATTATGTAATTATTGAAAGGTATCACTCTGAATCTGGATTAAAAAACCATACAAAAATATTTCAAAGAGATGTTGGTGGAGCATATCAAAACATGTTTAGTAAACTCTATTTCTTCAATAAATATCGGGTGGCCTCATCAGAACAAAGGAAAACACTTTACAGTTTAATTCCATCAATTAATTGAAAAACTAAAAAATCCTCTAACCTTCCTTAGTTGAAGAATCATAAAAACTATCAATATAGTATGTGTGGTAGAACCATAATTTTACAAGCCAACTTGGATTCTTGTATGAGCTGCCTTTATTAGGTTACATTGAACATTATTTCTTTTAGCCAATTTTATTAAGTATCCAAGGATATGTTCACATTCGGTTTTTTTTCCCGACTCAAAGTCGCGAAGCATTGAAGCTTTTAAAAGAGAGTCTTTATCAGTAATTAATTTTAAATTATAATTCGTGGCTTCAATCCCAATATCGTAACCTTTGCTTAAAACAATTTTTTTGCACTCTTCATGAATTTCGATAATCAAACTTTTTCCAAAAGTTGTATCGCAAATCTCTCCAAGTGGTTTTTGAAAAAGTACAGTACTTGCTGCAGTTGCGCCAATTAATACATACTTTCTCCATAAGTCCAATTCTATATGATCAGAAAAATCACATTCAAATTCAGTTTCTTTACATATTTCATAAAATTCGTTTGCAGTATTAATATTCTTTTGCGTTCTTGGACCAAATTTTATACTTGCTCTAGATGTAATTTGTTGGATTGAACCATAATTATTCATGGCAGTTGAAATATATGCTGTACCCCCAAATATCTTTTCCTTACCAAATTCCTTATCCAAAATTTCATAATGAGCCATACCATTAAGCAGAGGAATTATCACTGTTTTGTTAACATAAGGTTTAATCTCTCTAATCGATTCAATAAGATCATAAGATTTATTTGTCAAAATAATTACATCAAAATGCTGACCTGATAAATTTTTGTCCAATAATTTGGGATTAACTTTTAATTCTCCGTTAATACTAAAAATATTAATACCCGACTTTTTTAATTCATCTTTCCTTTTTTCTCTTACCAAAAAAGATACGTTTGCTCCTGACTTCATTAAATGTGCGCCAAAAAATCCACCAATTGCCCCTGCTCCAAGAATTAATATTTTCACAAATTAATACCTTTCATCTACTTTTTATTTCCAAATTGAGATTTTAATTTTTTATTTAAAATTTATTAGAATTTGTATTTCCACTAAAATTTACAGTTATAATTTCATGAAAAAAAAATTATAATTTTTAATCTCCAGTATCTTTGGAATCTGCGCATATTGCATCTAACTTAAAAAGACTACCATCTCGTTTAAAAACTACAGTAGTGCAAACATGAATTTCTCCACCATATTGCATGTAAAAAAGTCCGTAGTCAGTGACATGTAATAATTTACCATTACCCATAATTTCTGCCGAAAATTCCGGACTGTGACGTTCTGCAAAAATGGGTGTTCCAATTAATACTAAAATCACTATTTGAATTATATTTTTCATTTATTTTTACTCCTTCTTTTTTGGAAACAAAAGCAAACCAGCTATAAAAAACAACATGATTGTCCAATAAATTATGAGTGCATTTTCAAAATATTTTAACCAAAATTCTCTTAATAAAAAATTAATTATTAATCCTATAATTGATAATTTTTGAATTAGACTTCGGTCATTAATTATTTTCAATGTATTTTTTCTTTCTTTAAGATTGTTGGTAATGCTCTTATCCAATTGGATATTTTTTAGAGGTGGATGACATTTTTGACATTAATGACTTCTGTTGATAGAACTCTTGCGATTTTTTTTGATCAATATAAATTATCAATAATTTCAAGCATATTTTTTTTATTAAAAATTACTTATTCTATTTCACCAATTATTTTTAACTCACTCTTAAATTCACTAAATGTCTTTTCATCCATTTCGTATCTAGTTAAATATTTTTTTGTTAAACCCCTATTCTTAGCTCTTGTAAAATATAATTTTGCTGAATCTAAATCGCCTTCTTTTACTTTTATAAATGAGTAATAAGCTAGTAAATTGGCAGGCATATCTGTAGCATCAATTATAGGTTCTAATATTGTCTTAATTCCATCTATATAACCACCTCTATACATTGAAGGAACTAAATATCTTGTAATAAACCAACCATTATCATTAGGAACCACAGCAAGTGCGTTTCTAAAACTCTTAATGGAAAGATCATAATCTTTGCATAAAAAATAAATTGTTCCTGTTGTTGTATATGCATCAACTGTTCTTCCTAACTCTATAGCCTGTTTTGCATAATCTTTTGCAACATCACAATCTTTTGAAAGGAAAACAAGTTCTACAATACCTTTAAAATGTAATGCATTAACTCTTAGATCAGATTCCAATACTTCGTCTAGAAGTATATCAAGTTTTTCAATATCTTTTGAAGGTTCTTCTGATAACCCAATACGTAGTTTTTGAAAAAGACCATATGCTCTATTAAGAATTATAAAGGGGTTATCTTCACCAATTTGTTTAGCTAATTGGTCTGTTAACTCGTTATATTTATTATATCCCTCAGGATTAAATTTTCTCCATTCGTCCCTTGCATTTAAGGATAGTATAAGTCTTTCGGGTGTTCCTAACTTTTCAGCAAATGTTCCAGATCCTGCCACTAGATTAATTTGCAAATATTCTAAAATCTCATTTCCTATTTTTTCTTGAGCTTTAAATATATCTGATATTTCAAAATCTATTTTATTTGACCAAACAACAGTATCTTTTTTTGCATCAGTAAGTTCTAAATTTATCCTCGAGTTATCACCAAATGTTTGAATTGAGCCTGTGACTATAAAATTTACTGCATATTTATTAAAAATTTCACTGGGACTCATTTCATTTTCTTTAACAAAAAAACTAGTACTACTAGATAAAGTCCTAATTCCTTTATATCTAGACAAACTACCTATCATGCTTTCTGTTAATGCCTCACTAAATCTATTCTTATTTTCAGGATCAGTTATATTTTTAAAAGGGTATACTAAAATAGTATTCAAAGAAGAAATATCTGAAGTAGACTTCGATTTATTTATTTGGGTTATATATAAAAAACTTACGACTGCTATCACTAGAAAAGAGGCTGCTATTGCTAAAATGGGCTTATTAGATTTTTGCGTTTTAAGTTTTCTTTTTTGTGATGGATCAAGGAGAATATCATATGCGTGAAATTCATTCTTTTTGACTTTTTGAATACCTAAGTCATTATATTGATGAGACGTTTTTGCTTTAACTAAATCATAGATGTTTTTTGAAATAGTTATCCCATTTGTTTGAGCTAAAGCTTCTAACCGAGCAGCTATATTGACACCATCGCCCAGGAGATTTTCTTTCTCTTTAATCACATCTCCCATACTGATCCCTATTCTGAACTCTAAAGGGACTGTGATTTTGTCTGAGCTATTTCTTTTCTTTAGATCTGTTTGAAAAGCTACTGCACATTCAACAGCTTCTACAGCACTTGGAAATTCAATAAAGAAAGAGTCACCCCCTGAGTTAAAAAGACGACCATCATGTTTTTTGATTACTTTTTGTAAGATTAGCTCACAAGCACGAAGGTTCTTAACCGTCTCACTTTCATTAGCTTCCATGTGTTTACTATAATTAACAACATCCGTAGCTAAAATAATAGCAACTTTACGATCTATTTCTTTTTCAGCCATCACTCTCTCCGATAAAGATAATGTTAGGTAAAGCCACTATTTACTTCAAACATGACGTAGCGTTAAGAATGTGATACATATCTTAATAATTAGTTCTACCACTCCAAATACAAGAACTTCAGAAGTACCTTATTTATATGGCTGGGGTGGTAGGATTCGAACCTACGGTACACGATACCAAAAACCGTTGCCTTACCACTTGGCTACACCCCATCCGTCCCTTTTTTTATTAGTTTTCATTTTTCTGTGCAAGTGGAAAAGTGTGCTTAGTTGCCCAAAAGTTGCCCAAACTTTTTAATTTTTCTATGAAGATGTCACTTATGTTATATATGTTATCTAGTCCCTAAAGATATATAATTGAGGATCAAAAATGCCTAATTATGTCAATCTAATTTATGTAACTTCATTTATTTTATATTTAGCAACAATGAAATTAGTATAATGATTTAGCTAATTTAATATTAAAAATATATATTATTTAATCAGCAAATTTTCAAATGAGTAAAATTTAACCAAATAGGTTTTATTTTTAATGAAGTTGTTGAAAATTTTTTCAATATAAATTAAGTCAGTAATTTTAAATAATTCCTATGGAAACTATATTTTTTTGGATGACTGGTGCCCTGATTTGCGGGCAAATATTTAGATTATTATCATTACCCATTTTAGTTGGGTTTATTTTTTCTGGTTATCTTTTTAGTATTTTTAATTTTGAAGATACTAACAAGCTATTAAATCTACCTGCGGAATTGGGTGTAGAGCTTTTGCTATTTTCTATTGGTTTGAAAATAAAACCATCCTACTTTTTGAACCTAGACATTTTTTCAGTTTTTTTTATTCATATTGGAATTTTAATTTTAATTTATTTTGTTTTTCTAACTTATGATATCAACATTTTTGTATTTTTGATGTTGTGTGTTTCATTAACGCTATCAAGCACTGTTATTGCTTCAAAAGTTTTAGATGACAGAAATGAGTTAAAAACTTTTCATGGCAGGATATCAATAATTATTTTAATTTTTCAAGATATACTTGCATTAATTTTATTAACATCCACAGAAATAGATAAATTTTCTTCAAATTTTTTTTTCATAATTTTATTTCCTATTTTTATACCAATTTTATTATATTTTTTGTCAAAAATCCGTACTAATCATGAATTAGAACTTATTTCTGCTATTTTAATAGCTTTGTTTTTTGGTGCTGAGTTTTTTAAATTTATTGGTTTAACAGGTGAGATAGGTGCTCTTATTATGGGTATTTGCCTTTCTAGTTATAAACACGCAGATAAGCTTGCAGAAAAAATATGGGGATTAAGAGAGATATTACTTTTAGCATTTTTTATTTCAATTGGTATGGAATTAAAAATTGATATCAATGTCTTAAAAAATGCTTTTTTCCTATTATTTCTTCTTATATTTAAATCTGCATTATTATTTTTCCTCCTTCTAACTTTTAAATTGAGGGCTTACACTGCTTTTCTAATAACTATTTCTCTTTCAACTTATTCTGAGTTTTCATTAATACTTTTATCATCTTGGTTAGATTCAGGTATCATAAATTCTGAAATATTAACTATTATAACTTGTAGTGTTTGTCTTAGCTTTATAATTGGATCAGTTATTAATAGTTATGTGCATGAAATATATGTATACTTGGAGAAATATCTTGTTGTATTTGAAAGAAAAACCCATCATCCAGATGAGGAGCCTCATACTTGTGGTGAAGCACAAGTTATGATTTTTGGTATGGGTCGAATAGGGAGTGCAATTTTTCAAAATTTACAAGAAAAGAATATTAAAGTAGTAGGATTTGATGCAGATACTGATTTAGTAAAAAAATATTTAAAAAATGGTAAAAGGGTAGCATTTGCAGATGCTGAAGATCCTGGGTTTTGGTCAAAACTGAGATTTGGAAAACTAAAAACAATAATACTATCACTACCAGAATTTCATTCTCAAAATTGGTCAACACAACAAGCAAGAAAATTTGGCTTTAAAGGTAAAATTATTGTACCTACAACATCAAAAGGAGATTTAAATATTTTAAAAGACTCTGGAGCAGACGAAATTTATGATGCTTATGATGCAGCTGGAATTGGTGTAACTCAGATATTGATGAAATAGTTTTTATTTATAGTTTATTTTTTAAATGCAATACTGAAACTTAAAATAAGAAAGAAATAATTAACAGAATTTTTATTCTAAATTAAAGTAGTAGTGTTTATCTAGTATTTATTTATATGAGTTTAATGGATATATATACTGAAAAACATTTACACAATAAATTATCTAGATTTAGCATAAAAAGCTATTCTTCTTTCTAACATCTCAACTAATCCTATTATGGTAAATGACATAATAAAAACGACTATAATTAGTGCCCAAAACCGTTCCATTAGAAAATAAGATAGATAAGTACTGAAGAGGCCACCAAATCCAATTAATGCTATTACTATTTGTCCCACAATAACACCTTTGACTGCCCTTACTACAGAAAGTCGGATTCCAGTTATTATTTCTGGCATTGCTGAAGGGATTACAATCCAGAAGATAATTTTTGATCGAGAGCAACCAAAGATTTTACCCATTTCTACTAAGGAATCTTTTACGTGAGTTACGCCGGCTTGAGTATCAATTATAACTACCCAAATTGAAAACAATATTACTGTTGCAATTACAGTTGCATCAGCAATACCTAGTATTGGCATTAGTGCTGGGATTACTGCAGTAATTGGAGCTGAGAGAAAAAGGTTAACCCAAACAGACAAAATTTTGTCTGCACGACTACTTATTCCCATCAAAATGCCAATTGGTATTCCAACTATAATAGACAAAGAAAGCCCAATTCCAAAAGTTCTTGCAGTCATAATAAATGCATCCCAAAAGGCAGATTGCTGAAAAAGCTCAGCAAAAGCAAACCATATTCCTGATAAAGGAGGAAGCAAAGTCATCCACTGCATTTGTCCAACAAACTCCCATACTCCTGCCCAAAAAATTAATGACCAAAAAGGAGATTTCTGCATCAGCCTTTTTAAAGAGAAAGAATGGCTTAACAATTTATTATTTTTGGTTTTGTTATTCGACATATTTTTTCAAACTACTCCAAATCTCATCAACCAAATCAATGTAACCAGGTTGACGTCTAATTAGATCAATCTCACCTGTTCTATCAATTTTTGGATATACAATTTCTGCAACAGATCCTGGTCTTCCAGAAAGAATGATAACTTGATCTGCTAAATAAACAGCCTCCTCGATTGAATGAGTAACAAATATTACAGTTTTATTTTCTACCTTAAGTAAATTTAGCAAATCCTCTTGAAGTTTTCTTCTCATTTGCTCATCGACAGCAGAAAATGGTTCATCCATCAAAAGAATATCTGAATTTATTGTAAGTGCTCGAGCAAGCCCAGTTCTTTGTCTCATACCCCCTGACAATTGGTGAGGATATTTATCTTCAAATCCTAAAAGTCCTACCTCTTTTATATAGTGTAAGGAGGTTTCGTCTCTCTCTTTTTTGGGTACACCTCTAGCACGTAAGCCAAATCCAACATTTTGTAATACTGTAGCCCAAGGAAGCAAAGCAAAATCTTGAAATACGAGAGCACGATCAGGTCCTGGACCTTCAATTTCTTTTCCTCGAACTTTTACTGAACCTGAAGTAGGTTTAATTAGACCTGCTATAACTTTTAAAAGAGTTGTCTTTCCACATCCACTTGGACCTAAAATTGCTGTGAGTTTTGCTGCCGGTATATCTAATGAAACATTCTGGAGTGCAATTAGGGATTCTTGGTAAACCACATTAATTGAATCAGTGCTTAAAATCACTTCAGTAGATCTACTCCTCTTTTTCATATTATTTAGCTCCTAAATCAATATTTACACTAATTTTTTTCTTTTGGAAAAAGCCAGTCTTCAAATACTCGCATAAGGCTTAGTGTAAGACCTGCAATTGCAAGAATTGAAACAATTGTTGCAAACATTTTGTCATATCTTGCGATAAATCTATTATAAGTTATGAGGTCACCAATACCCGTAGGTGTTATTAGCAACTCAGCAAGTACAATACCTATGAAAGCTCCTGAAATACCAAGTCTCAACCCAGCAAAAATCATCTTTTGAGCTGACGGTAGTATAACAAAAATTATTGTATTAGTTCTGGAAGCAAGAAAACTCGCAGACATTTCCAAGAGGGAAGGATTTGTTGATTGAATACCTTTATAAGAATTAAGCGCAACCAGTGGCATGCCTAAAATTACAATAGCAACTATTTTTGATGTATCACTAATACCATAAATATAAGTTAACATAGGTATAAGAGCAGAAACTGGTGCAGTTTGAAAAATAATAAGTAATGGCATAATAAACCATTCAGCACTCCTTACTAAACCTACACTAACACCTATAATTACACCTCCAACTACTGTTATTAAAAGTCCAATTAAAAGTGGAGGTAAACTGTCTGCATATGCTTCGACAAATTCTCCAGATAAAATCATTTCTATAAATGCAAGAAAAACTTTACTAAATGGAGGAAAAGCAATGCTGATATCAGATCTACCTGCTAATTCCCATATTAAAAAAACTAGGAAAAAAGATATTATTCTAAAAAAAAGTAAACTGGTTTTAGGACCAACCTTAGTAATATTTAATTTAGAATCCTCATTAGCCTGAGAATATTTTAGTTGATTTTCCAAAAAGTAGATCCCTTAACAAAAGATACTGTGGCAGAAAATCTGCCACAGTATAAAGTAATTTTAGGTTAATTTTAGTTCAAAGCTGATTTTGCTTTTTCTAAAAGTTCAAAATTCCAAAAATTGTCTGGGTTTAAATTTGAAGCTGGTCCTTTTAACCCTCCTGATGCTACTAGAAAGTCAAAATCTCCTAAAGCTGCTGGTAGACCACCACCATCCTCAGCAAACATGCCTTGTTTTACTGCTGTTTCAAAATATGGTGTGATTTCATCTACTAATTCTTGCGGTAAATCAGGTAGAAGGCCCATTTCTTCCCGTAGTCTTGCGGGTAAAGTTGGATCAGCATTAATTTCACGTGCTGAGCGCATTAGTTCCTCTAGGAGAATTTGCATATCACCCGCGCGCTCTTTCAAAAAGTCAGATCGTGCAAATAAAAGACTATCTGAACCATCAACATCACCGAGATCTAAAATACCAAATTTATCAGGATCACTTGCTAGAACGAGTCTGGTATTTGTAATATCTAAGAAAGTTGCATTAATTGTACCTTTCATCAAAGCTACACCACGTACCTCTGATCCAGGAACAAAACTCATTTCTGAAAATTTAATATCATGCACCTTTTCCATATAGTAGGATATTGCTTCCGTACCTGATCCACGAGCATGGATGGTAATTGGTTTTCCATCTAAATCTTTCCATGATTTTATTTCGTTTTTGTTTACAACACATAGAAAACCAAGTTTTTTGAGTTGATAAAAGTTACGTACTGGTGCATCGGCTCCTAGAGTTTGCATCGCAGCATAAGCTGAACCTACACCTATTTCCACTTGCCCATTCAATACAGCTTGAAAAACAAGGTCATCAGACTGTAGCGAAATTGCTTCAGCATTCACTCCTCGAGCTTTTGCTCTTTCGAAAGCTATCAAATTAATAAGACTTTCACCGGTAATAGTATCAGCCTCTGCAAAAGTAATCACGTCATCAGCATAAGCTAAAGAACTTGTTGCCAATAAGCTAATAATAAATGAAACGGTAGCCAATATTTTTCTAATTAAGTAAACCATTTTTAACTCCATTTAATTTTTAATTCAATTGTCCACGGCCTGTTTAATAATGATTTGCCTGTATAGAAATAAATGCAAGGCCTTTAAATGCATTCTTTCTTTTAATTAATGTATTCAAATTATATTTTTTTGCATATTCATACAACATTAAATTAAAATTATACATAAATTTCTTAGATTAGCCCAAAATTTAATCAATTTAAAATTTTGGGCAACTAGTTTTTATTAATTAAGTGTTGATACTTTAGGAGACCACTTAGCCAAGCAACTTGTATTTATACCAATTGATCTAAATGCCCCCCACAATGTGAGTACAACACTGTCTAATACAGGAACACCTGTTTTCTTTTCTATAATTGGTGCAATTCCTGCTCCCTCTAAATTTGTGCAAAGTATAATCACAACTTCTGCTCCCTCTGAAATGACATCCTCAGCTGCTTTAGCTATTCTTGTTTCTGCTACTTCTCCAAAGCTAAAATTGTCAGTAATACTAAAATGTCTTTCAGAAACACAGACTAGTTCCTCGTGCTCAAAATTCTTTATTATTTTATTTTGAATTGATTTAACGTAGGGTGTTACAAATCCAATTTTTTTTGTATTTAGCAACTTTAATGCTTCTAAGATCGAAAGTGTTGAAGTTACTGCTCTGAGACCTGTTCTTTTTTTTATTAGGTCAATTAAAATACGGTCCCTGTTAAATCCAAGCCAAGATGCTGACGTGCCATTCCATCCGATTACCATAGGCTTTACATGAGATAATAAATCAAAACTTTTTAACATATTTTCATCATGGAACTGTGCCAAGCTGTCTTCTTTATTATCTATCCTAAGTACTTCTACTCTTCCAAAATGCACAGTTGCGTTATCTAAAGAACCTATAATCTTATAGCACCAGGGCTCTACAATTGAATTAGAGGAGGGTGTAAGCATCGCAATTCGAGTTTTTTGAAATTTATTATTCATATCTTTTAGAGATAGTCACTTTTTGTACTAGAAGAAACAGATGCAATAAAATCTTCTAAGTCATTACCAATTAGACGAAGATGAGATATAGCTTCATTTTTTGCAAGTTCACTTTCACCTTTCTTAATAGCAATTAAAATTTTATTGTGTTCCTCTAATGTCGAATTCATTCGGCCTGGTTGAAAAGTTACTCGCATCCTGTAAGGTGACAATCGTCGTCTCAATCTCAATGTTTCTTCAGCCAAATATTGTGTATGGGATGCATTATATAATAAGTCATGAAATTGTAAGTTTACATTGTAAAATTCTTTATGAGTACCCTTTTCAAAGGTCTTTTCTAGTAATTCATGTGTTTTTTGCATCTCAAATAATTGATTTTTAGTTGCTCGCCTGGCTGCTAATTGTGCACACATACCTTCCAAAACTGCCATTAATTCAAACATTTCGATAAGCATTGATATAGATAATTTAGCAACTTGTGAACCTTGCTTTCCAGTGTTTTGAACTAATCCAATTGCAATCAACGCACGGATTGCCTCTCTAACAGGCGTCCTTGAAACACCATATTTTTTTGCCAAAACCATTTCATCCAATCGTTGACCTGGAACCATAGATCCATTAACTATCAATTTTTCGATTTCAGATACCAGTATTTCAGTGCGAGTATTTTTCTTTGTTATTGATTGTTGAATATTCATGTAAATTTGTCTTTATACATAATTTCTTAAATTATTAACTAAGTACTACATTTATAAAAAAAGAGCTAGCCAAACATTTCATTTTTCTATTAAATATTGTACATAATTTTAATATTTGTATAACAAAATTGAGGTATTGTATTATGGATCTGCAGCTTAAAGGAAAAACTGCATTAATTACTGGTGCGTCAAAAGGAATAGGTGCTGGATTAGCAAAAGTTTTTGCTGAAGAAGGATGTAACTTACATTTGGCAGCTAGGGACGGAGCTGCAATGAAATCTCTAAGTGATGAATTAACAAATAAATTTGATATTTTTGTGAAAGTACATGAAGCGGATTTAAGTTCTACAAAAAGTATGCAAGAGCTCGATCATTCAGCTGGTGAATATGATATACTCCTTAACAATGCAGGTGATATACCTGCAGGAGATATTGAGGAAGTCACAGACGAAGCAATAAAAAAAGGTTTTGATTTAAAAGTATTTGGGTACATTTCCCTTTCAAGGGCCTTTTGGAATAAAAGGAAAGGGAGAGATGGTGTTATCATAAATGTAATTGGAAATTCTGGAGAAAATTGGGATGCTGCCTATTTTGCAGGTTCTACAGGAAATGCTGCACTCATGTCTTTCACAAAAGCATTGGGTGGAAGAAGTTTAAACGAAGGAATAAGAATCATTGGAGTAAATCCAGGGCCAGTTGCTACAGACAGAATGTTAAAGATAATGAGACGTAAAGCCATTGATATTTTAGGTGACGAAAACCGATGGGAAGAACTTTATAACCACTATCCTGCCAAAAGACCAGCTACAGTTAAAGAGGTTGCAGATTTATGTGCTTTTCTTGCTTCTCCACTAGCAGGATATATAACTGGGACTATCGTGACGATTGATGGGGGAATTTCTTCAAGAGGGTCTGTTATTTGATAATAATATCATTGCAGTTCGTGTAATTTTTTAATATCCCAAGAACAGTATACGTCATCACTGATTTTTAAGTCTTTTGTAAAAAACTCTGAGTCACCTAAAATTACATTAAAATGTTTATATTTTGTATTATTTAAAATAATTTTTACACTATTACCCTGAAACTCAATATCAGTAATTTTCATTTTTTCAGTATTTTTTTTGGTTTTATTATTTTTTTCCAAACGAATATTATCGGTTCTAATAGAGAATAATTTATTTCCTTCTTGGATAATGTTATGTCCCCCCACAAATTCAGAAACAAAAGCGCTTTTAGGTTTGTTATAAACGGTAAGGGGATTATCAATTTGTTCCACTTTTCCTTCATTCATCACTACGGCAATAGATGCAAGTGCTAAGGCTTCTTCTTGAGAGTGTGTAACATGAATAAATGTTATATTAAGTTCTCTTTGCATTTGCTTAAGTTCTGTTCTCATTAAAACTCTAAGTGCAGGATCTAAAGCCGATAAAGGTTCGTCAAGAAGTAAAACACTAGGTTTTGTTATTAGAGCTCTTGCTAATGCTATTCTTTGTCTTTGGCCACCGGATAATTGATGAGGCAAACGATTTTCATATCCCTGCATTTGAACCATTTCAATATATTTTAAGGCAGTTTTATTTCTTTCTTCCTTGGATATTCCAGCGATTTTTAAGGCAAAAGACACGTTATCTATTACTTTTAAATGCGGGAATAAAGCATAACTCTGAAACATCATAGATGTTCCTCTTTTGGCAGGTGGTAGTTCATTTAGTCTAGAAGGGCCAAGAAAAATTTCACCTTCACTTATTTCTTCATGTCCAGCAATCATCCTAAGTAAAGAAGTTTTTCCACAACCGGATGGACCAAGAAGACAGCAATAGGATCCTTCACTAATCTTTAAATTGATCCCATGTATAGCATCAAAGTTACCATAAGATTTTTTAACATTGATTAATTCAAGTTCATTTTTCATTATAAATTATCACCTGATTCTTTTGTCCACATTATTTAAATTTATAAAGATAAACAAATTCATTTTATAAAATTCGTACTTAATTTATGAGTTAAATCTTAGCAAAATAATTATTTTGCTCTTTTTTTAAGCAAAATAAACTGTTATTGTAAGTTTTGACCATCTCTATTAACAAAATTGTTTAAAATCCAGTCAATTATTATATCAGGGATCTACATATTTTTTAACAACGGAGGAAAAAATGAAATCCAAAAATTCATCATCAATCTCTAGAAGAAAAATGCTTAAATTAGGTACAGGCACTACTGCAGCTGCTGTCGCCGCTCTATATGCTCCTAGTGTTATTTCTTCAGATCCAATCACTTTAAGATACTTAGGAACTGCCGTAAGTATGGGAGATGAAGTACAAAAGAAATTATTTGAAGATACTGGTTTAAAAGTAAAATTTATAGCAGTAACTACCGATGAAGTTACTAAGCGAGTTTTAACTCAGCCAAATAGTTTTGATTTAGTTGATACCGAATATTTCAGTCTTCCGAAACTCGTACCTTCAGGAAATATTCTAGGAATGGATACCAAAAGAATAAAAGAATGGGATAATGTAACATCAATTTTTACAAAAGGTGTAACACCATCTGGAAAGAAAGTTGGACTTCAAGGAACCGCACCTTCAAAAGTGATGTATCTTGAAGGATCAACAGGTAAGAAATTTGCTAATGAAGTAACTCAGTATGCTACTCTGATACCAACTATTTATAATGCAGACACTTTAGGTATAAGACCAGATTTGATAGGAAGACCAATTAGTTCTTGGGCAGAATTATTAAATCCTGAGTTTAAAGGAAAAGCTGCAACTCTAAACATACCATCTATTGGAATAATGGATGCTGCAATGGTAGTGGAAGCAATGGGCGAATATACTTACCCTGATAAAGGCAACATGACTAAAGATGAAATCGACCTAACGATGAAAATCTTCACTGAAGCTAAAAAAGCAGGTCAATTTAGAGCATTTTGGACTGATTTTAATGAAAGTGTTAACTTAATGGCTTCTGGAGAAGTTGTAATTCAATCAATGTGGTCGCCTGCAATAACTGCAGTTAAATCACAAGGTAAAGATTGTGTGTATCAGCCACTAAAAGAGGGTTATCGTGCATGGGCTGCAGGATTTGCTCTACCAAAAACAACAAAAGGAAAAACAGCAGATGCTGTTTATGAATTCGTAAATTGGTATCTGTCTGGATGGGTTGGTGCTTATCTTAATCGCCAAGGCTATTACTCAGCGGTTCTTCCAACTGCAAAGCAATATATGTCTGAAGATGAATGGGGTTTCTGGATGGAAGGTAAGGCAGCTCAGGGAGACATCCTTAGTCCTACAGGTGCAAAACTTGCGTCAGCCGGTGAAAAAAGAGATGGTGGTTCTTATGAAGACAGAATGGGTGGTGTTGCTTGTTGGAATGCTACAATGGACGAAAATAAATACATGGTCCGTAAGTGGAATGAAATGGTAGCATCATAAGTATTTATTCTTTAAATTGTCAATTTGGGCTGTTAATGTTGTTAATGGCCCAAATTTTTGAATTTATAAGAGTACACAAAATTGAAAGAAAAAATCCATATTTTTCAACCTAAACTATCTTGGTTAGCAATACCCTTCGCTTTAATATTTATTGCCTATTTTATAGTGCCCCTTACGTTAACTTTAATTGTAAGTTTTTGGGATTACACTGAATACTCTATTATACCTGACTTTATTGTAGGAAATTACATTTATATATTTGATGGTTGTTTTACTTTTGAAAATGGACTTTGTCTAACATTTAAGACATATATTTCAACTTTTTTCTTTTGTTTCTTTACATGGCTAATAACATTATTGTTAGGTTTCTGTGTAGCATATTTTCTTGCTTTTTATGTAAATTCTCTTCCATTGCAAATAACTTTGTTTTTAATTTGTACTATTCCTTTCTGGACATCTAATGTAATACGAATGGTATCTTGGATACCCCTTTTAGGTAGAAATGGTCTAGTAAATGATACATTAATTACTTTAGGACTTATTCAAGAACCTATTGAATGGCTTTTATATTCAAGTTTTTCAGTTATTTTAGCTTTAGTTCATTTATATACTCTTTTTATGATAGTACCTATTTTCAACTCTATGTTAAGGATTGATAAAGAAGTCATTGAAGCTGCGTATGATTCTGGAGCCAATCAATTTCAGATAATAAAAAATGTAATAATACCACTATGTAAGCCTGGGATTATTATAGGCTCAATTTTTGTAATTACAGTAGTAATGGGTGATTTTTTAACTATTGGAATTATGGGCGGTCAACAATTAGCTTCTATTGGTAAAATAATTAATACAGAAATGAATTATCTTCAATTACCAGGAGCTGCAGCTAATTCAGTGATACTCCTGTTTATTACAATTTTTATTATTATTGTAATGACAAAATTTATTGATATCAGAAAAGAGCTTTAGATGCATAAAAAAGGTTCATTAGGTTTTTTTATTTTTTTAATAATATTCTCTTTTTTTGTTGTTTTTTTATATGGACCAATACTTTCTATTATCTTGTTAAGTTTTCAGGGTCCTTCAGGTGGTCTAACTTTTCCATTAAATGGATTTTCGCTTTATTGGTTTGGTGAGCTCTGGAAAGGTTCAGGGTTGGTTGATATTGGAGCATCTTTTCGAAGGTCCATTATGCTAGGAATATTTGTTATGATTTTAACAGTTGTTCTCTCAGTATCAGCAGGGTTAGCTTTTAGAAAAAAATTTATAGGATCAGATCTTCTATTTTACACCACAATTGCCAGTCTGATCGTTCCTTCGATAGTCCTTTCCTTAGGAGTAGCTTTGGAATTTAGATTAATAGATAGTATTATAATAACTATTGGTGAAATGTTTGAAATTCAAACTATATTAGAAAATTTTCAAACATCATTAGGAATGTATACAAGTGGTTTTGGTGCACAATTAACCTGGACGCTGCCTTTTGGATTACTCATTATGTTTGCAATATTTAATAGGTTTGATAAATCCTTAGAAGAGGCAGCTAGAGATTTAGGTGCAAATCCCAATCAAACATTTTGGTATGTTGTCTTCCCAATCATAGCCCCTAGCATAGTCGGTATAGCTCTTTTTGGATTTACTTTATCTTATGATGAATTAGCAAGATCATCACAAGTAATGGGTGCCACTAATACTTTACCCCTTGATTTGAGAGGATTAACAACAACTGTTACAACGCCAATAATCTATGCTTTAGGAACGGTAACCACTAGTATATCTTTTCTGGTAATAGGGATTTCTTTATCTTTTGTTTATTTACTTAGACATCGTAAAATAAAATAGGAAAGAAACAAATATGTTAATTTGTATTATAAATCCTAATACAACAAAAAAAATGACTGACAATATAGAGGTAGTTGCTAAAAAAGTAGCTTCTAATGGAACAACCATTGTTTCAACGAACCCTAAAAATGGACCAGAAAGTATAGAGGGCTATTATGATGAAGTTTTTTGCATCCCAGGTTTAATAGAAGAAGTTTTATCAAATTCAGAAGCTGATGCATACATAATAGCATGCTTTGACGATACTGGTTTGGATGCTATAAGAACAATTACAAATAAACCAGTTTTAGGAATTGGTGACTCTTCATTTCACATTGCTTCGTGTTTAGCAGGTACATTTTCTGTTATTACAACCCTAGATTTGAGTGTTCCAATTCTAAAAAATAATCTTCTAAAACGTGGTTTTGACCGAATTTGCGTAAATGTATCTTCCGTGAATGTTCCAGTTTTAGATCTAGAAAATGAAGAAAGTAATGCACTTCTTGCTATCGAAGATGAAATTCAAAGATCAATCACTAATGATAAAGCTGAGGCAATTGTATTAGGTTGCGCAGGTATGGCTGATTTTGCAGAAAAATTGGAAAAGAAATTTTCTATTCCAGTAATTGAAGGAGTTTCATCCTCCATTATATTAGCAGAGGGTTTAGTTAAAATGAAAAAAACAACAAGTAAGTTAGGAGGGTATTCATACCCTAGACCCAAAAGTTACTCAGGTATATTTAAACCGTTTGAATTTAAAAAATAAACACCACTTTAAAAATAGAAAATACTTTTAAATTAATGAACAAGTTTGAAAATTCTAAAACTAATTTCTTTAAAATACCGCCTGTTCATAAAATTCTCAATTTACCAGTAGCTCAACAATTAATTGATAGATATGGACACTTGATTGTTGTGAACGCAGTTAGAGATATACTAGCTGAATATAGGTATAATCAAAAAAAAAAGTCAAATAATAATAAGATAATTTCTTATAATGATATTATTAAATTACTAAAAGCTAGAATAAGTTCAGAAACAAAAGACTCTTTAATTCCTATTTTAAATCTCAGTGGAATTATATTGCATTCTAACTTTGGAAGAGCTTTATTACCAAAAATAGCACTTAAAAAGACAGTAGATGTACTTGGCTCTAATTATAATCTTGAATATGACGTTCAAACTGGAAAAAGAAGTGATAGAGAAAATCACATTGAAAAAAAATTATGTTCATTAATAGGTGCTGAAGCAGTAACAATAGTAAATAACAATGCTGCAGCTGTAATGTTGATATTAAATACACTTGCAAGACGTAAGGAAGTATTAATTAGCCGTGGTGAGCTTATAGAAATTGGCGGATCCTTTAGGCTACCAGATATCATGAAAAGCTCTGACTGCATATTACGAGAAATAGGAACAACTAATAGAACAAATCTAAGTGATTATGAAGATGCAGTTAAATCTAAAACAGGTTTAATTTTTAAAGCTTATTCGAGTAATTTTACAATAAGTGGTTATACAAAAATTGTAGATGAGAAAGATTTAGTTAATTTAAGTAAAAAAACAAACCTACCTTTTGTGATAGATTTAGGAAGTGGAAGTATTATAGATTTAAGTAAGATGGGTTTCAAATTTGAGCCAACACCATATGATAAACTGAAGTTAGGTGTTGATTTAGTCACATTCAGTGGTGATAAATTAATGGGTGGGCCACAATGTGGAATTATTGCTGGAAGAGCTGACCTCATCAAGAAGATTAACAAAAATGCTATGAAACGAGCCATGCGTTGCGACAAATACACAATTGCTGCTTTATATTCAGTCTTAAAAATTTATCAAAATCCGATGAAAGCAATTAATGAAATTCCTACTCTAAGATTTCTTACTCGAACAAAAGATGAAATAAGAGAACAAGCTGAAAGGATTTATAATATAATAGAACCTTTATTCAGAGAACAAATAAAAGTAAAAATTGTAAATTGTTTTAGTCAAATGGGCAGCGGTGCTCTTCCTAATTTATCAATACCCAGTGTTGGTATTGCTTTCAAACATTGTGATAAGAAAAAAAATGGATTATTTCCAATAAAATTTGCAGAAAAACTTCGAAAACTACCAACCCCTATCATTGGTAGGATTAATGATAGTACTTTAGTTTTGGATCTTAGATGCCTTGAAAAAGAGACTGATCTTATAAGACAGTTACAGTCTTTAAAAAATGTGTAAGGAATTTTGATCTTATGATAATTGCCACAGCGGGTCATGTTGATCATGGAAAAACAAAATTAATAGAGGCAATTACAGGAGTAAATTCTGACAGACTTCCTGAAGAAAAAAATAGAGGCATGTCAATTGACCTTGGTTTTGCATATCATGATCTCGGAAACGGAGTAATTCTAAATTTTATAGATGTACCTGGGCATGAAAGGTTTATAAATAACTTACTTTCGGGCTTTTCAAACGTTGATCTTGGGCTCCTAGTTATTGCAGCTGATGATGGACCAATGCCACAAACGGAGGAGCATTTATCAATCTTACAATTACTTCAGGTAAAAAATTGTATCATTGTATTGACCAAAATAGATAAAGTTAATCAGAAGAGATTAGATAATGTTTGTTGTCTTATAAAGAAAATGATGCACAAAACAATTTTTTCAGATGCTGAAATTTTTCACATTTCTAACAAAACCAGTCAAGGTATTGATAATTTAGTCAGTCACTTAAAAATCATCGCTCTGAACTATCATCATAAAGAAGTAAAAGGAAATTTTAGACTGTCGGTTGATAGGAGATTTTTAGTAAAAGGAGCTGGTATAGTTATTACTGGTACAGTTGTTTCGGGTGAAGTTAGTGTTGGGGAAGAACTCATACATTCAAAATCAGGCGAAAGTTTGAAAATCCGTGCTATACATAGTCAAAGTAAGAAAAGTAAAAATGGAATACAGGGTCACCGTTGTTCTCTTAATATTACTGGACAAAAAATTACTATAGATAAAATAAGTCGAGGAGATTGGATATTATCAAAAAATGTTTTTTTCGTAACAAATAGATTAGATGCAGTTCTCTCAATTTTAAAAAATGAGAAAAAAATATTTAAACATTGGACAGCTATACATCTATATTTGGGTTCAGGAAATGTAACTGGTCGTATTGCTATTTTAGGAAGTTTTTCTATCAATCCAGGTGAAAAGAAAATTGTTCAACTGGTATTGGACAAACCAGTTCATGCAGTATTTGATGACAAATTCGTTATTAGAGATATATCATCTAGTCGAACAATTGGTGGAGGATACATTTTAGATCCCTTTGCAAAAAAAAATAATAATACTAATTTTCGTAATTTTCGTTCAGAAAGATTAAAGTTAATTTCTCCAAATTCTTCAAAAATTGTTCTAAATAATTTGCTCTTGCATTATATCGAGGGGATTGGTCTTAAGTATTTTTTAATGTCTAGGAATTTAACTGCATCTGAATTTGAAAAAATCATCGAGCCATTGGACATCGTAACTGAATTATATAAGAAGCATAAGTGGTTAATTCTAAAAACAAATTGGATATGTCTTCAAAAAATTATTTTAGATAAATTGTTAAAAAAAGATCAGCCTCTTTCTGGCCAAGGTATGGAGCTTAATACCATTTTAAAAGCAATTAAATTAAATGTTCCTAATTTTGTTGTTCAAAATATCCTAAATGAATCATTAAAGTCTGAAAAAATAAAAAAATTTAAAAACTTATTTTTTCATCCATACCATTTTTCTTCTTATATCAAAAATATGTCATGGTGGTTTGACATAGAAAAAAAATTTAAAAAATATGGCTTTCAACCACCAAAAATTAGAGAAATTTCTTTGGAGATTGGAATTGATTTGAAAGCGCTAGAACCTATTTTAAACAAAGCATTGAGTTTTGGTTATTTAGTACAAATTAATAAGAGCAGATATATCTTAACTAGCTGTTTTAAAGATATAGGCTGTATTTTTGAGGAAATATTCAATAAAGAAAATATAGAGAAAATAAATGTTCAAATGTTTTCTCAACATACAAAAATATCGAGAAATTTATCGATCGAAATCTTAGAATATTTTGATGAAATAGGCTTCACTAAACGACTTGATGAAGGAAGAGTTATTTTAAAACCTCTTAAAAACCTAAAATTTTTCAATACTAAAATTTAAGAAGTAGATTATTTTTTGTTTTTTGATATTGTAAAAGAGGAAGGTAAACGTTCCCCGGTGGGGCGCGCGGATTTCAAATCCGTTGAAGCTCATTACATGAGTTTGGTGGGTTCGACTCCCGCTCCTTCCGCCAACAAAAATATATTGATGTAATTTTTTTTTTTGATAACTTATTTATTAGATAGTCAGCAATGGAGTCGTAAAAAAAATTGGTATTAATAAGAGAAATGCCTGCAGTTGGTAGAGGGTTTATAGAAAGACTTGAACCTCCAGACTTTGATAATTCACACTGGACAGAGTCAGTTCCATTAAGAAATAGTAAAATAGCCATTGTCTCTACAGCAGCCGTATCCAATAGAGGAGACAGACCATTCTCTTGGTTAGCAAGAGATTATCGAGTAATAGGTAAAAATGACCGTGATTTGGTAATGACTCATGTTGCAGTAGAGTATGACAGGACTGCTTGGCAACAGGATCTTAACACGATAATACCCTTAGATCGATTAATAGAAATGGAAAAAGATAAAGAAATAGGGTCTGTCGCTGATAATCACTATACTTTTATGGGTGCTGCTGACCCTCGTGATATGGAAAAATCAGCACTTGAAGTTTCAAAAAAAATGAAAATGGAAGCAGTTGATACCGTATTTCTAGTTCCTGTCTGACCATTTTGCACGCGCGCCGTGTGCGGGCTTGCCCAAATATTTGAATCTCAGGGTTTTTCCACTGTACTAGTTGGATTTGTTAAAGAGCATATGGAAATTATTAAACCACCAAGAGCTTTGTGGTTAAACTTTCCAATGGGAAGACCTATGGGAAAACCAAATGATCCAGAATTTCAAAAGAAAGTTATTAGAGTAGCATTTGAATTATTGCAGAAAAGTCCAGGACCAGTGTTAGAAGATTTTCCCGAAATAATCCCAGTTAAAGAAGGAAGAATGAGTTATGCATTACCTGTTGATCTTGTTTATAAAGTAAATCAATTAGGAGATATTGATAAGTTGACAGACGAAGTAAATAAAGAATTGTCCAATCTTATGCCTGATTATTTAAAAGCAATTGATATTAATGGTAGGACAACTGTAGGAGCTAGTGAGATGAAGATTTCTGATTTTGTCCCTTACATTTCTGAATTTGCCAAAGGGAATAAACCAAAAAGCCCAAGAAAAGGATTACCCGCCATTCCATTATTAAAACTTGTCGTTGAGGATTTAAATGCAGTTTATACAGAAACTAGAATTTATAGAGATAAAATTGACAATTTTGAGATTCTAGGGAAATGGTTTTGGGAAGAGACCAATGCTGGAAAGCTATTATTAGCAATTGAGGCAGTTTCTTTGGAAAGTGACGATCAAGTTCTTCGTCAAATTGCTTCAATGTCTCTTCTTACCCCAAGGTTTTGGTCTGAAGGACCTCTACCTGGTATTTCAGGTTCTGGTTGGACTTAATCACTAAATATTTAAATCAATAAAAGGCGTATTTAGTTTTATTGAGCCCTTGTTTGTAACGTATTAGTTCAATAATAATAAAATTATTATGACCAACATTCACAAGATAATAAAAATTAAAAATGACAATTTTATTACTAAATTTCGATTTATAAATAGTAATAGAAATACAAAAATATTGACTTTTGACAAAATCAATTTTGGTTGGTTTGATACTCCTTTTGGTATTGCTCTAATTATGAAAAATGAAAGTGGCTTATGCGGATTAGCATTTACATCTGAATTTGGGCAGAAATTTGCTTTACATGATATGAAAAAAAGGTGGCCAAATACAAGCTTTTTTGAAAACTTTGAAGCAGTCAAAGAATATTATAAAATTATTGTCTCAGGCTCAGGTGAATTGTGTTTGCATTTAAATGGTTCATCATTTCAATTTAGAGTATGGGAAGAGCTTTTAAACATTCCAAGAGGTCACACAAAATCATATTCTGAAATTTCTAACAATATTGGATTGCCAAAAGCTACTCGAGCAGTTGCAACTGCTATAGGATATAATCCCATTTGTTGGGTAATACCTTGTCACAGAGTTTTAAGAAAATCAGGAATGTTAGGGGGGTATCGTTGGGGTATATCAATTAAAAATAAAATTCTAAATTATGAAAAAATTTCTTCTTAGAATAGTGAGAATTTTTTAAGATAAATTCTTTAGCTATATGAAAGATAAAACTACAATTTTGATGAATATTATTAGTAAATAGTATAAAGAAGCGCAGTTTTATGAAATGGGATTTTTTTGCTTAAAAACTAATTATAACAAAAAAACTTTTTCAAAAATTGTATTGATACAGGCATAATTTTTAAAAATTTGTTTTATGAGAAATTATAAAATTAGATAAATATTCAAACCCACTAACCACTTTTAATCATTAATAATGAAAAATTTCTAAAGTCTTTTTATTTATTTTTTTATTAAGGTATTTTCTAGTATATCAATTCCTTGCATTTTCCAAAAATGGAGAAGGTCAATAAAAATCCAATTTTCTGATAACTTACTGTTCTCTCTTCGATATATATCAATTACCCTCATCTCACCAGGTATTTGACTTGCAGGCAAATTCATAAATCCTCCTGTAGGGATAAGGGATAAATTTGGCCAACCAAAAAATCCTCCATAGTTTCCTTCAGCAATACGGCAAATATGTCCAATGAATTTTCTATCCTTAAAGCCCGCCCTAAAGGGGCCAGAATGTTGTAAAGCATATCTTTCAATTGTATAAGTTGCTCCAATTCCTTCAGGACCCCACCAAATCATATCATCATTCCAACTTTGTTTTAGTTCTTTTTTTAAAGATTTTTGATCAAAGTTTTGCCAGTCTTTTACATCATTTACCATTGATTCAATGATATTTAATGTTCTTTTACCTTCTTCATGATCTTGATTATTAAATAATAAACCATCATGTGTTTTAGGTCCTGGCTGAACCAAATGAGCAGCAGTTTGATAAACAAAAGGTTTAATCCCAGTTTGTGACATCAAATGTGGAATATCAAAAAACATTGCTGTTTCAATAATTTTTCCTTCTTCAATTTTATTGAATTCACAATATCTAAGCATTGTAAGTTTTTCAGAAGCAGGAATTCCTAACCAACTCTCATCAAAAAGACCCATTAAGTGCCCCATTGACACTACCCAAACACCCTCGTGACCTTTGATTTCATTAAATCCTGCAAAAAAAATATCTTCTCTTCTTTGACATTTTTTGAGGCTTTTGAGTAAAGGGTACCAAAACTTTTTTCCAACTTCTTCTGGACCTCGAATCATATTGAAAGGATGAAATCCACGCCATATTAATGTTTCAGAGCAGTATTTTTTTAAAACTGATGGTATATTTTGGGGATTAGACATTTCAATGGATTTATAAAATTCCTGAACAAGTCTTTTTTCAATTTGAAAATCCATTATACTCAATTAAAAATAGTGTTTTGTATTACTTTAATAAATATATCTTGTTAGATAAAATTAGTGTTTATTAAAACCTAATATAAATTTTTTTGTAATTCTATTAGAAAAAATTCTTGCAAGTTTTATTTCTTTAATTGTACCATTGAATACGTATGCAAAATCTTTTTAGGTAACTCCATTGGCAGAAATTCAGTTGCGTAATCTTAGTAAAAGTTGGGGAAACTTTGTTGCTGTTAAAAATTTCAACCTCACTATAGCTGATAAAGAATTTTTGGTACTACTTGGTCCTTCAGGTTGTGGTAAAACAACTACAATGAGAATGATAGCAGGTTTAGAGGATATCTCAGAAGGAGAGATATTTATAGATGGAAAATTAGTAAATAATTTAGAGCCTAAAGACAGAGATATATCTATGGTTTTTCAGAGCTATGCACTTTATCCTAATATGAATGTATATGAAAACATTAGATTTCCTCTAAAGGTTAGAAAAATAGAAAAAAAAATTCAGGATAGTAAGGTTAAAAAAGCAGCTCAAATGGTAGAATTGACTGACTACCTTGATCGGAAGCCGGCCGAATTATCAGGTGGGCAAAAACAGAGAGTTGCATTAGCCCGTGCTATAGTTAGAGAACCTAATGTTTTTTTAATGGATGAACCACTTTCTAATTTAGATGCTAAACTTAGAGTATCCACAAGGGCTCAAATAAAAAATTTAAGTCATGAATTAGCAATAACTACAATCTATGTAACCCATGATCAAATAGAGGCTATGACACTTGCAGACAGAGTTGTAGTTATGAAACAAGGGATAGTTCAGCAAGTTGGAAGTCCAACAGATATATATGATAGACCTGCAAATTCATTTGTTGCAGGATTTATAGGTTCCCCAGCTATGAATCTTATTGAAGGTAAAATTATAAAGGGTGTCTTTTCTTCTAATAACACTTCAATCAGAGGATTAAAAGCAGATGATGGGGAAATTATACTAGGTTTCAGAGCAGAAGATGCAACCGTGGTGAAAGAAAAAGGCCAATTAAATAGTCAAATTTTCACTCTTGAAATTTTAGGTGATGCTACGATGGTGACAGTTAAAGTTGGCAAATCGTTAGTCAGTATAAAAGCAAACAAAAATTTTAGAGCAAATATTGAAGACAAAGTTTCTGTTAAAATACCTGCTCAGAAATGTCACCTGTTTGATAAAAAAACAGGGGAACGTGTAGGAGGTATAAATACCTCTTAAATTAATTCGCTTAAGCGATGTCAATCAGTGTAATTAACTTGCACTTAATAAATATGGAGATAAAAATGATGAAAAAACTTTTTTATTCGGTAGTCTTCGGATTTACCTTATTATTTGGAGTACCAGTTTTTGCTGGTTGTGAAATTTCAGCCAGAGTAAGTATAGTTGGAAATGAATTTCCTGCAATACAAACTGTTGGAGCTGGTGCACAAGAATGTACTGGTGCAAGTGTTGAAACCAACCTGACATCAGAACATCAGAAAATAAATGTTCCTGGTATGCAGGGAAATCCTGCAGAATACACTTCTGCTATTATAGCTAATTCTTCAATTGTTGCCTTAATGAATGAAGACGTAATAAGACCATTAGATGATTTGGTTGCTAAATATGGTAAGGGACTTCAAAAAAGTCAGCTTATAAAAATCGGCGATAATATTATGGCTGTAGCATTTATGGCAAATGCTCAGCATCTTATGTATCGTGCAGATGTACTTAAAGAAATTGGAGTAGAACCTCCAAAAACATATGAAGATATGTTAGCGGCAGCAAAAATGATAAGAGATAAGGGCATTATGGAAAATCCAATTGGTGGTGCTTATGCTGCTGGATGGAATCTAGCTCAAGAATTCAATAATATGTTTTTGGGATATGGTGGATCTCATTTTAAATCTGGATCGGCTCAGCCAAATGTAAATTCAGATGCAGGCGTTAATGCCTTAAATATGATGAAATCATTATCAGAATATATGAACCCTGATTTTTTAACTCATGATTCTAATGCAACGAATGCAGAGTATCGTGCTGGAAATATTGCACTATTAAATATGTGGGGTTCAAGAGCGGCTTCGCAAACTACTGCTGAAGGTGTAATTGATGCAGTAAAAAATAATCACTCTATTGCAGGACCAATGACAGTAGGTGGGGGTTCGACACCAGCTTCAACACTATGGTGGGATGGTTGGACCGTTGCAAAAAATATTTCTGATGCTGAAGCAGAGGCCACTTTTATTGCAATGATGAATGCTATCCATCCAGATAAAATGAAAGATGAAAAAATTCGAACTCAAGCCGTATGGTTGATAGATGGTTATAAGCCAACTGATGCAGCAATAGGAGTTTTTGAAGCAGCAAAAATGAGTACTACTCCATATCCTATGTTGCCTTATATGGGCCTTTTACACACAGCACTTGGGAATGAATTGGCAGATTTTATGCAAGGAAAAGAATCTGCAAGTCAAGCTCTTTCTGATGTAGAGGCTGCATATACAGCTGCAGCTAAAGAAAAAGGTTTTCTTAATTAATAAAGAATAAAAATGGGGGTCAATAGACCCCCAACTCTTTATTTGAAGATTATTTATGAGACACAGTACTTTTTTTTGGTTTGTTTTACCGACGGCTACTGCAATGATCCTATTTATTGCTTTACCAATTATATCAGTTTTATTGCAGTCAGTTCATGCTCCCCATCAAGCAGTATTGGTTGAAGTTGAAACTTGCACTCCTTTAGTGGGTTGTACTGTTGAAACGACAATGGATCAAGAAGCAACAAAAGCACTTAGAGATGCGCAACCATTAGGACGCTTTGTTGGATTAGACATATTTTTTGATAGAGGACATCTAGCAGTTAATGAAGTAAAAAAGATTATAAATAATTCAAATACATGGAATGAAATTTTCACGCAGCTTTCAAATCTTCCATTCTATAGAGCAATGGCTTTTACTTTAACTTTTACTTTTGTTGTAACTCCTTTTGTTATTATTTTTGGTTTTTTTATTGCAATTGGTGTAAATGCAATAAGTTCTTATTTTAAGGGCTTAGTCATTTTTTTTTCTTTATTACCTTTTGTTGTAACACAATTAATAGGTGCGCTAGTCTTATTTTGGATGATCGACAGTAGGGGTATATTAGGAAGTGCAGTGCAATGGATTGCGTCAGATCCTAATTTATCATTAAAGGCTTCAACTGGGGTTATGTGGCTTTCTTTAATAATTTATGGCATTTGGCACGCTGCACCCTTTGCTTTTGTTATATTTTATGCAGGCCTTCAAACTTTGCCCCAGGATCAAATAGAAGCTGCAAAAATTGATGGTGCATCTCGTTATCAACAAATCAGATATATAGTTATACCTCACTTATTTCCCCTTATTACTTTTGTAGCGTTAATTCAATTAATGGATAATTTTAGGGTATTTGAACCAATAGTAGGTTTTAATGCATCTGCACATGCACAAAGTTTGAGTTGGTTTATTTTCAATGATTTAGGGGGTGAAACTAGACAACTTTCATCTGCTGCAGCATCCTCAGTATTAACCATAATTGGTGTTTCTATATTACTTTTCCCAGTCTTACTAAGAACTTGGCGTGATTTCAGGGAGCAAACTTAGAATGGCACTTAGGATAGATAGAAGACCAATAAGTTTAAAATTATTAATTTATTTTTTAATTTTCTCTTGGGTTATAATTGCTGCTTTTCCATTTATTTGGACTGTTTGGGGTAGTTTTAAAGTCGAATTAGATTTTTTTTCTATTTCTGACTGGACTTATGCTCTGACTGGAGAGAGAACTAAAGCCGAATATGGTAGTCCTTTTACTGGAAAAGGATATGAAGGCGCATGGCTAGATAATTATTTTTGGCGTAATGCAATAAATACTTTCATAATATGTTTTTTCGTTGTTTGTACTTCCTTAACAATCGGAACATTAGGTGGATATGCACTATCTAGATCAAGTTATCAATACACCTTTTGGCTACTGGTTATTGCACTTATATTTAGGGCAATGCCCCCAATCACTTTAGTAGCAGGGTATATGTTACCTTTTTTTGAATGGAATATTTGGGGGATTTTACCAACTACAATAATAGTTTTAGTTGCTATTAATCAGCCATTTACACTCTGGATGTTACATTCTTTTTTCCAAAATATTCCTAAAGAACTAGATGAAAGTGCTAAAGTAGACGGTTGTACTCAGTTTGAGGCATTTCGATTTGTTATTATTCCAGCAATGTGGCCAGGGGTAATAACGACTGGATTATTTTCTTTTCTTTTAGCCTACAACGATTTTGCGGTTACTTCCATGCTGCTGGCTGAAAATAATAGAACTATGGTTCCAGCCATAGCAGCGTTTCTAGGAACTACTTACACTGAAGGTAATATAATGTTTGCGGTTGCCGCTGTTGTTTCTACAACTATTCCTCTTTTCTTGTTGGTTATGTTTTTCCAAAAACAAATTGTAAGTGGATTAACTGCAGGAGCAGTAAAAGGTTAAAATGTATTGTGATAATAAAAACTGAATTA
>ENA-OSEY01000257-OSEY01000257.1-marine-metagenome-genome-assembly--contig:-NODE-257-length-38984-cov-8.277405_pt1 | contig 38984 bp, 48 predicted proteins | sample MGYA00248465_ERZ534230 | MGnify/ENA primary metagenome ERZ534230 (study PRJEB26409, sample SAMN06344110) | marine metagenome | isolation source: Sea water from surface | place: Atlantic Ocean:Southern... | reverse complement strand
TAAAAAGAGCAGAAGAGCTTAAAGGTGGTGGGTCAGAAATTATTAGAGATGTAGCTAAAGACATAGATGATACGTTTCAAAATTTAGGTTTTACTCAGGATGATTTACTTAAGGCTTTAGAAGAAGATAATTTTGAAGGGTTTGCTGATTTTGCTAGTAAACTAGCTGCTGCTCATGGAGATCCGTTTGTTTTACAAAAATTTGTAAAAGAAAGTATTGGCGATAAATTCTTGAAAGGCGCAAACGAAATATTCATTAATGGTATTCTTTCTAACCCTGCTACTCATGCAAGAAATACTATTGGCACTATGCTTAATGTAATTAAAGGGCCAGCCGACTTGTTGGCAGGTTCAATATCAAAAGAAGGTCTAGATCCTATTTTATTTAGAAGAGCAATGGCCGAGTTTGCTATGTTTAAACAAGCTCAAAGTGATGCTTTAAGACTAGCAGGGCAAGCTTTTAAAGATGAAAGAAATATTTTAGATAAATCTAGAATGATTGTTGATTCTGGTAATGACCCCACACAAAGATTTGCTATAGGTATGCGAGGTGGAACTTATGATGGAGATGGTCTTCAAAAAGTAAGAAGTGGTGAAATGAACATAGCACAATATGTTAGGAAAGGTCTTGTAGCTGATCTTGTTAATACTTTTGCAACTATAAATAGAGGCCCAGGAAGAGCTTTATTAGCAGAAGACGAATACAATAAACAATTATCTTTTAGAATGTTTTTAAAGGGATCATTAGTTGAAGATGGTTTAAGAAGAGGTTTAGATGGTAAGGCTTTAGATGAATATGTTGATAAAAGTTTTGAACTTGGTACAAGTTGGATTGCTAAAAAAGGAGAAGAACTAGACTTTGCTCTTAAAGGTATTTCTGAGTCTAAAACTTTTATTGGATCAGATGGAGAAGCAGTTGCAATAGGAGAAGATCTGTTTTTAAAAATAAGAGATGCTCTTGATTATGCTGCTGATCGTACATTTACCACCAGAATTGATAATAAATTTGTTAACGCATTTAAACATCCTGGATGGAAACCTTTAATACCTTTTATGAATACACCTCTTAATTTGCAACAGACCTTATTAAAAAATACACCAATGGCAACTAAGCTAACAAATAATCCTTTATTAAAAGGAATGTTAGATACGCATAGAAAACAATTACAAAGTGCTGATCCATCTGTTTCTGCAAGAGCTAGAGGTACAACTAGAATGGGTACTGGTATATGGGTTACTGCTATTGGTTTAAGTATGGCTGCTGCTAATAAGTTTGCAAAGATTGCTTTAGTTGATGGTAATGATCCTAATTGGGTTCAAGATAAAATAAGACAATATAGTGGTGATATAGGATATGCTTTAAGAATATTAGTTACTGATCCTAAGACAAAAGAACCTGTGCTTGGTCCTGATGGAGAACCTAAATATAATTTTATTGATGTTGGCAGAATTGCACTTGATCCAGTAAGTGCAATATTTAGAGCAGCAGGTTGGTGGGGAACATACAGTAAATATCTTAGTGATGAAGACCAAGAAAATGCAGCTTTAATTATGAGTACTGCTTTAGCTAGAGATCTTTTGAATATTCCAATGCTCGAAAACATCCAAACACTTTTTGACATTATTGACAATAGACCTGATGCTGCATCTAACTTTCTTGCCAACTATCTTCATTCTGCTCTTTTCCCCGCTTCTTCATTAAGAAGAGGTCTTGCAAAAAGAGAATATACAATTATTGATCCAAGGTCAGGTAAAAAATTAAAAGGGTTTTTTAGACATGATAAATCTATTCAAAAAGGTGATTATATAAAACAAGAGGTAAGAACAAAATTTGATGATGGCACTCTAATACCAGAAGATCATCCGTTATATGGAACATTAAAAACACAAAAAGGATTACCTTTAGAATTTTTTGTTAAAAGAGTAGCTTTAAAAATGTTTAAAGAAATAGAAACAAGTTTTCCATTTAATACAGATATAAAGCCAGAACGTCATTGGCTGACTAATCAGTTCTTAGAGTATCCTAAAAATTTTGGACCAAATAGCGGAATGAATCCCACTTACTTAGGAACATCTTTAAACGATCCTGTTATTAGTCTTATGTTAAGAAGTCGATCAAAAATAGGACCACCATCTTCTCATTTATTTAGAAAATCTCCAGATGGAGGTATTCTTTTAAATTCAATACAATATAGAAATTTAAAAGAATTTATTGGTTCTACAAAATTAGATGACAATGGTATTGAAAGTGAAAATGGTAAGACTGTATATGAAAGACTTTTTCCAATCGCAAAAGATAAAAAAGTTTTAGAAATTTTAAATTTTATAGATGATGGAGAAGTTGATGAAGAGTTTAATCTTGAAAAATCAGCCGTATTAATTGACAGAGCAAACACATCATCAGAACTTAGAAAAAATTTACGAAAAATAATTAATCCATATATAACAGCAGCAAAACTTAAATTATTTAATTTAGAAGATGAAAAGGGAGGAGCAAAATCTTTACTACCTGCTTATGTAAGAGAAAAGAAAAGACAAAAAGAAAGTCTTTTAAATCGTTTAAGGTAAATTTATGTTTATAACGATATACTTAAAACATTAGAAAGTGTTTAATTAAATTAATCATGGCTACTAACACTACTGCATCTTTTACAAACCACACAGGCAATGGTACTGCTGGTCCGTTTAGCATTTCTTTTTCTTACTTATCAGAAGCTGAAGTTGACGTATTTGTAGGTGGTGTTTTAAAAACCATTACTACACACTACACATTTACAAGTGCAACTCAGATTACCTTTACTTCTGGTAATGAACCTGCTAATGGTGCTGTAATTAAAATTCAAAGAGATACAAATATAGGTGCAAAAAAAGTAGATTTTAATGATGGTAGTGTTCTTACAGAATCAGATCTTGATACACAAAACGATCAATTATTGTTTGGCTTACAAGAGCTATCGGATGAATATGTAAAAAGAGATGGATCGCAATCTGTAACTGGTAATATTGTATTTGAAGGAAGTACTGATGATAATAACGAAACAACTTTAGCTATAACAGATCCTACTGCTGATAGAACAATAACTTTACCTGATAGATCAGGAACTGTAATTACATCAGGAGATACAGGTACAGTCACCTCAACAATGATTGAGGATGGAACTATTGTAAATGCTGATGTAAATGCAAGTGCAGCTATAGCTGGTACAAAAGTTACACCAGCCTTCGGTAGTCAAAACTTATCTACAACTGGTACGGCTGCAACTGGAGCTTTGTCAGTAACAGGAAATATTGGCGTTTCTGGAACTGTTGACGGTAGAGATGTAGCTGCTGATGGTACAAAATTAGATGGTATAGAAACTGCTGCAACCGCAGATCAAACCGCAGCAGAAATAAGAACTTTAGTTGAAGCTGCTACTGACTCCAATGTATTTACAGATGCAGACCATACAAAGCTAAATGGTATAGAAACAGCAGCTACCGCAGATCAGACAGATGCAGAGATAAGAACTGCTGTTGAAAATGCAACAGATAGTAATGTCTTTACAGATGCAGATCATACTAAATTAAATGGCATAGAAACTGGAGCTACTGCTGACCAAACAAACTCAGAAATAAAGACAGCATATGAAGCAAATTCAGATACCAACGCTTTTACAGATGCAGAAAAAACTAAGCTTGGTAATTTAGGTTCTTTAAATGCTTTATCTGATGTAAACACAGCAGGTGTAGCAGATGGAAAGATACTTAAATATCAAGCATCAAGTAGTAGTTTTATAATTGCTGATGATGGTGGTGCTGGTGGAGGAGGTAGTTCTACATTTACAGGATTATCAGATACCCCTGCAAACTTTGGTAATGCTGCAAATAAAACATTAAAAGTAAACTCTAGTGGTAATGCTGTTGAGTTTGTTGATGTATCTACAGATATAGTAAATGACACCACACCACAGCTAGGTGGCAATTTAGATGTCCAGACAAATGAAATTAATACAAGCACAACTAACGGCAATATTAAATTAAATCCAAATGGTACAGGTGTTGTTGAAATTAAAGGTGATGGTAGTAGTGCTGATGGAACTTTACAACTTAACTGCTCACAAAACAGTCATGGTGTAAAGATTAAATCACCAGCCCATAGTGCAGGTGCAAGTTATACTTTAACTTTACCTACTAATATTGTTAATGGTCAGTTCCTTAAAACAGATACAAGCGGAAATCTTAGTTGGGCTGCTGTTGATTTAACAGCTTTAAGTGCATCTAATTTAACTTCTGGTACAGTTCCAGATGCAAGATTTCCAGCAACCTTACCCGCTTCAAGTGCAGCTAATTTAACTAACATTCCAGCAGCAAATATAACTGGAGCTTTACCAGCTATAAGCGGAGCAAACCTTACAGGTATTGATACGGACTTAGTTTCTGACACATCACCTCAGTTAGGTGGTGACTTGGATACCAATGGCAATATCATAACTTTTGGTACAGGTGTTGGTTTTTCTAAAAAAACAGGAGCAACAAACGCTGTTGTAAATGGTGTTACTCAACATGTAAAACAAAACTCTCTAATAATAGATGGTGGAAGTTACGATTTATTCTTTACAGGAGGAACATCAGGATCAAAAATAACTTTTGGTAGTTCTGATGGTCTTACACACGAAGTAATGAGAATTACTCCATCAGTCTTGGGTGCAAGTCAACATGGTAAAGTTGAGCTTAAATATGTAACAGCAAACGCTGGTGGTAGTACTTCTTCTTCTACAAAATTAGCAACTACCCCGACTGGTATAAGTGTTACTGGTACTGTTGCTGCCACAAGTTTTACAGGAGATGGATCAAACTTAACAGGGGTATCGGGAGCAAAAGGTGGGTCAGGTGAAGCTATATTCTATGAAAGTGAAAATACAATGGATAATGATTACACAATATCAACAAATCATAACGCTTTGGTTGCAGGTCCACTAACAATTAATGCTACACTAACAGTAAATACTAACTCTGTTGTGACGATTCCATAATGGCAATATCAATTAACGGATCTTCAAATACCATTACTGGATTAGCACAAGGCGGTTTGCCTGATGGTTGCGTTACTGATGCAGACATTAATGGTATGGCAGCTTCTAAGCTAACAGGAGCTTTACCTGCTATTTCTGGTGCAAATTTAACTGGTATTTCAAGTAGTGGTACTGCTAAGGCATGGGTTAATTTTAATGGAGTTGGAACTATAGCAATCAGAGATTCTTTTAATATAAGTTCACTTACAGATGGCGGTCAAGGTATTTACTCAGTTAATTTTACTACAGCTATGGCAAATACAAATTATTGTGTAGTTGGAATGGCTGAACCAAGTTTGGTATCAGGTGTAGGAGCAACATTTTATACTGTTTTTGGTGGTGGTAGTTCAGATGCCTTTACAAGGACAACTTCAGCAGCACAAATTAAAACTTCATATGTATCAAGTACTAGTGCAGCATCTACACTTTGGGATTGTCAAGCTGTTCATTTAGCAATTTTTGGAGATTAATAATGAGTAAGATTATTTATACAAATCCAGATGGAACTGTAAGCATCATCATCCCTGTTGGTAATGTTAATGATTCTATAAAAGACGTTCCAAGTGGTTTGTCTTATGAGATAGTTGAAGATTCTGCGATTCCAATAGATCGTGCTTTTAGAAATGCTTGGAAACAAAATGGTAAAACTATAGAAACAGATATGGCAAAAGCTAGAGAGATTCATAAAACCAATATAAGAAACGCAAGAATACCTAAACTTGCAGAACTTGATATTGAATTTCAAAAAGCATTAGAGACATCAGCCAGTACTACTGATATAGTTAGTAAGAAGCAAGCATTAAGAGATGCACCTGCTGATTCTGCTATAGCATCTGCTGATACAGAAGCTAAGTTAAAAGCACAATGGAACACATCTATTCTTGGAGATTCACCATATAGTTAACAATGACAGGAAAGATTAAACTAAATGCAGCATCAGGTGGTGGCTCAGTAAGTCTAGAAGGGCCAGCTTCAAGTAGTGCTGATGTAGAATTTAAATTACCTGTAGCAGATGGCAGTGCTAATCAAGTTTTAAATACAAATGCTTCGGGTACTTTAAGTTTTGTTGATGGTGGCACAATTCTTCAAGTAAAACAGGCTTTTAAAAATGACACACAATCAACCACAAGTGCTAGTTTTATTGATTTAACTGGATTATCACAATCAATAACAGTTGGAACAACTGGTGGAGTTGCCAATAAAGTTTTAGTAATGTATAACATAAACTCGTCAGGATCAGGTATAACTAAAGTTTTTAATATAGTTAGAGGTTCAACAAATATCGCTCAACCAGCCAATTCAAGTGTTTCTCATTTTGGGACTCAAAATATGCACGTTAATGCTGCTCATTTTTTAAATCATGCTTTTACATTTTTAGATACACCTACTGCTGGTACGCATACTTATAAAATACAATTCAGGTCAGATGGTGTTAACACTGCATTTATCAATAGATATTACAGTAATGATAATTACCATTCAGTTAGTTCATTAACTGTAATGGAGGTGAGACCATGAGTTTAGATCACGAAGCTATTTACAAAGCGTACCCTAACGTTGTATCTATTGATGATGGTTTTGGTGCGTTTGATAAAGACAATAAACTAATTAGTATTGAACAATCAAAAATAGACGAGGCAAGAACAGCTTTAAATGCTGAAGCTCTTGCTAATAAGTACAAAACTGATAGAACAACTGATGGTAAAGAAACTTATCCTTCTGTTGGAGATCAATTAGATGCTCTTTGGCATTGTATTGATGCTGATGCTGATTTAAAAGTTAAATTTGCAGGGTGGTACGATTACCTTAAAGTGGTTAAAGATTCTAACCCAAAACCTTCATAGGAGATAAATTATGAGTAGTAGAGTTGTTGTTAACAGTATTAGACACACAGGAGCAAGTGTTGATGGAATTACTTTAGATAGTTCTGGTAATTTTTCTACAGGCGGTACAATTACAGATAGCAAAGGCGACATAAGAAAAATAATTATAAGCAGTAAAAGTAGTGCATATACTTTAGTAGCTGCTGATGCAGGGAAAGCTATATATATTTCAACTGGTGGTGTTACTGTTCCAAATGCAGTTTTTTCTGCTGGTGATGCAATAACAATTATCAATAATAGTGGATCAAGTCAAACTATAACCCAGGGTACTAGCGTAACCATGTACAATACTGCGGATGCTGCTACAGGAAATAGAGCTTTAGCTGGTAGAGGAATGGCAACTATATATTTTGTTGATTCTTCTACTGCGTACATCTCAGGATCAGGGTTAAGCTAATGGCTACTCAACAAATATTGTTGGGTCTTGGTGGTGTTTCTGCTGTAGAGGTAAATGCAAGTAGTACTACAAATGTTGTTTTAGCAACTGTTTTTGGATCAGATTGGGCTGCTACTGTAGATAAAATATACAATGTTCCATCTGGTGTAACTATAGGAGCAACTGCTGGAAATGCAGCCATATTAGTTTCATCTGGTATGGGCGGAACATTAGTGATTAATGTTGCTGGAGCAGTTCAAGGACATCATGGAACTGCTGGAAGTGGTGGTGCTTCAAATAGTATTGCGAGTCCAGCTCCAAGTGGTACTGCTGGTGGAGCAGGCGGTCATGCAATAAGTGTCGCTTCATCTGGAACAACTATAAACAACACTGGTAGCATCTCTGGTGGTGGCGGTGGTGGCGGTGGTGGCGGTCAAGGAGGTTACAGGCAGGCAGGGTTTTTCTTTCAACTTGGAGGTGCTGGAGGTGCTGGAGGAGTAGGCCAAGGGTACAATCAATCTAATACTAGTGGTAGTGCTGGAAACACTGATAGTATTTATGGTAATCATGGTGGAAGTGGTGGCGGTGGTGGAACTTTTGGTTTCACTGGAAGTGGTGGTAATAGCGGTACTAGTCTTAGTGGGAGTGCTGGAAGTGGTGGAAGTGGTGGTGCTGCTGGAAAAGCTATTAATAATGGAGGAGCATCTTGGACAAACGGCACTACAAGCGGAACATATCACGGTTCTTACACCTAAATAATGGATATACCAGAAATTAATCTGCCTGATACAGATTATATTCTCGTACCACCTAATACAATATTCTATCCACCTGTGGCAGAGATTCCATATCTAGATCCAGTTCTTCTTCCAAGTCTGGAACAGGTAGAGTCGGGTTTGGGAGGTCAGGAAGCTGCTGTCGAAGAAGAAAAAGAATCTGCAAAGGAGGAAGCGTTGCAAGTAACACCAGAATCAATACCGAAAAACCTGCCAGAAACCAAAGAAACCTTATCAAGTGAAGAAGCTATAGCTACCTTTACTATACCTTTTTATGGTGAAATGCCTATACCAGCACCAGAGGTCATTGCATCCTCTGTGATCGCTGCGGGTACAGCGTCAGTAGCAAGCGTAGTAGGGGGTATTGCTATGCAGTCAGTATTAGCTTTTATCAAGAAAACATTTAAGAAAATATTTACTAAGATTCTTAAAAAAGAAGTCGCAAATGTAAAAGAAAAGATGGATAATAAATAACGTAGGTAGTGTTCACATACCTGTATTGGGTAACTCTTGTGGTGTCTAAACTACCTACTTGAATTTATCTGCGTTGGCTTTTACATAACTTCGTATATTGATTACATCATTGCAGATGTATGCGAACTTAGAAGCAGGGTTTATCATGTAGCCTGATGCGTGAAGCTGTCCGCACTTCAAGATACGAACTAGCTGCTTATCATGCACTTGCTTGTCTAATTCTTCTTTGGCTAACTCTAGCTTTACTTCTGCTAACTCAGAACAAGTATCATTATTAGTTCCAAGAGGAACCATAAATGACATTTGAAACCCCCATCCTTGGTTAACGCTATATGTAGGACCTTCTGGATTAGGATTTCTTGCATCATTACCTGTATAAAAAGGTGTAAATGCCATAGTAGGTTGACTGCAAACTAAGTTACCAAACTGCAATTTACCTGTCATTCCATTATTAACATTCATATTTTGGTTGATAATACTGGAGTTACCAACCGCATTAGGTTGAGCTATAACGTCAGTTTCTGATGCCCTGATAGGACTACTGACTAAAGACAGACAAGCTAGTAATAACGCTTGTTGTGTTAATCGTGTCATTCTGAGTTATTTGCTCAATAAGACCTGCTGATCTTGTTGTGATATTCAGCGACCAAGGTAATGATGAATCGTCAACAGTAAACACTGCATCGCCACCTGCGATACCTGCCGATGCAGCTACAGATATATTAGATCCTTCCCAGGTATTTATCTCAGATCCATATTTTTCAGTCACAATGCTGCGAGTGATAGTCTGAGTTGTATTTTCTGTACGGTTACTAGAACCTGTACTCCAAGTTGGTACACCGTTTGCATAACAAGGTGCAGCTATAAACAAACTTAGTAGTAATAGTTTTTTCATTTGATACCTACATTAGTGTCTTTGTTATCTACTATCTTAGCAGCGTTATTAGGTTTCTTTTTGTTCACACTGATACCATAAGAACCTAAAACCCCACTGGTCAAACCTGCTAAAAAAGCTCCGTCATTACGGATTTTATCCATGTATCCAAGAGTCATCATTGCTAATGACCAACAAAGAATCATAAATCGGACAGCATGACCAAAGATTTCTCCCCAATCAGTACCTTCTTTTTCTTCTTGATCTTCCATATTAAAAAAAACTGCCTAGTGTGTGAGGAGTAAGCTGTTGACCACTGCTTATTTAGGCAGCCATATGGCAAACTTAGCAAATATTGGTATGTTTGGAAAGTAACACAATACTAATTATGCTGAAAATCTTAAAACCAGTACTACTAAAATTCTTTACCACAACTGCTGTAAAGAGATTAGTCGTTGATCTGCTTCGTGCAATCTGCAAACAAACCTCGAATACTCTTGATGACAGGGCTGTTGATATGTTGGAGCAACAGTTGTTTCCCAAAATGAACTGACATGAATAGCCAAGAGTTTTTTAAAATACTTATAGGCGAACCACCTCTTGAAGTTGAGTTAGAAATAGAAATGAAATGTAGAGAGGTGGAAGAGTTGCCAGAAAGTATTATGAAAGCATATGCTTTTGCTTTGGTAAAAGAAAACAAAATGCAAGATTTACTTATTATGGCAGCTATGCAACGTATTACTGAATCAGAAATTAAGTTATTAAGAACTGAAATGGCTCTTCATCATTACAAACATAACTTAAAACCAAAAAAGAAAAGTTTACTCAACAGAATCAAGACTATGTTGGGCGTGTTCAGATGATCTATTATCTTCCCATAACACCTTGTAGTAATACATTTTAGTACCTGCTGAGTTTTTTCTTTCTATAGTTTCAGTAATATTGCCATACTTTTTCTTATATGTATTAGCTATAACAGAATAGTTCTTTCTAGATACACGATCATTGATTTGGAATCTTTGTCCGATTAGCTTATTAGGCATAATTTGATAAAACAAGGTATATTAGTTTCAAAACCAATTCTAATTATGGGAAAAGAAAAAAAGTTAGAATTATTAGAAAATCTTCAAACTGTTCTGATACAAGAACTATTAGGAAAGATAAAATGTGGCGAAGCAAAACCAGGAGATCTTAACGTAGCTAGACAATTATTAAAAGATAATGGCATAGAGTGCATACCAACAGAGAAGAATCCTATGGAAGATCTTATGTCAAACCTACCAGACCTTGATGTAATCCCCAGTATAGAAAGATAATTTGAAAGTTCTTATTGCCTGTGAATATAGTGGTAGAACTCGTGACGCTTTTTTAGCGTTAGGACATGATGCAATAAGCTGTGATCTCTTACCAACAGATTCTCCTGGACCACACTATCAGGGTGATGTAAAAGACATTCTAAATGATGGTTTTGATTTAATGATTGCACACCCAAGTTGTCAGCATCTAGCAGTATCTGGTGCAAAACACTTCTGGAGAAAAGAAAAAGAACAGAAAGAATCTCTTGATTTTGTAAGAACACTTATGAATTGCAATATTCCAAGATGGTGTATAGAAAACCCTGTAAGTATTATCGGATCAAGAATAAGACCTGCTGATCAGATAATTCAACCATACGAACATGGTGATCCTTTTCAAAAATCTACTTGTTTGTGGTTAAAAAATTTACCACTACTAAAACCTACAAAAATAGTTGATAAAGGTGAGTTCTATGTATCTCCCTCTGGTAAAAAAATGCCTGATTGGTTTAGCAAAAATAAATCTTGGAAAGTAAGAAGCACCACGTTTCAAGGTATAGCAAACGCATTTGCTTCTCAGTTTGGAGATGAAAATAATTTACCAGTACCAGTAGAGCAATTATCTCTATTTGAACAATATGCAACCGCTTCCTGAGAAACTACAAGATTTTAGATACTTTCTAATAATTACCTGGCGACATCTTAACCTTCCTGACCCCACACCAGTTCAATTAGACATAGCTGAGTATTTACAATACGGACCTCGTAGAAAGATCATACAAGCCTTTAGAGGTGTAGGTAAGAGTTGGATTACATCTACCTATGTAGTGTGGAAACTACGGATGAATCCACAACTAAAGTTTCTTGTTGTATCTGCAAGTAAGGATAGAGCAGATAACTTCTCTACTTTTACTATGAGATTGATCAATGAGATGCCTATACTTGCTCCATTACGACCAGATGACTCACAAAGAAACAGTAAAATTAGTTTTGATGTTGGCCCTGCACACGCTGACCACGCCCCTTCAGTAAAGTCTCAGGGTGTTTTAGGACAAATGGCAGGTAGTCGTGCAGATGAGGTCATAGCAGATGACGTAGAAGTACCGAATAACAGCTTTACTCAACCAATGAGAGACAAATTATCAGAAGCTGTTAAAGAATTTGATGCAATACTGAAACCTAACGGCAAAATAACCTTTCTTGGTACACCACAAACAGAACAATCTCTATATTTAACCCTAGAAGAGCGTGGATATACGACTCGTATCTGGACTGCACGTTATCCAGAGATAAAAAACAACTATGGAGACAGATTAGCTCCTAAGTTAACAGAGAAGCTTGTACAAGAGCTTGTAAAGCCTCAAGAACCTGTTGACCCTGATAGGTTCTCATCAATAGATCTGATGGAACGTGAAGCTTCCTATGGCCGTTCTGGGTTCTCTTTACAGTTTATGTTAGACACAAGCTTATCTGACCAGGATAGATACCCTCTTAAGCTATCAGACCTTATTATCAGCAGTGTTAACATTGATCACGCACCAGAAAAGATCATATGGTCATCTTCACCAGAGTATGTAATCAAAGAATTACCTTGTGTAGGCTTTAATGGTGATCATTTCTACAGACCTGCCCAACAATTTGGTGATTGGATTGAATATACAGGCTCTGTAATGTTCGTAGACCCCTCTGGGAAGGGTCGTGATGCCACTGGTTACGCTGTTGTGAAGATGCTTAATGGTAATCTATACGTTCCTGATGCAGGGGGTCTTAACGGTGGTTACAGTGACGCAGTTTTAACAACCCTATCTAAAATAGCTAAGACTAATAAAGTTAATACAATCCTCGTAGAATCAAACATGGGTGGTGGTATGTTTGCAGAACTGATGAAACCTTTTCTTATGAGGTATCATCCCTGCGAAATACAAGACGTTAGAAATACTAAAACTAAAGAACTACGCATCATAGATACCTTAGAACCTGTAATGAACTCTCATAGACTCATAATTGACAGAAAAGTAGTAGAAAAAGACTATAGATCTAACCCTAATGAAGCTCCAGAAAGAAAACTAAAACTTCAACTCTTCTATCAAATGTCTCGTATAACAAGACATAGAGGTTCTTTAGTACATGATGACATCTTAGATGCTCTATCAGGTGCTGTAGCTTACTGGACTGAATACATGAACCAGGATGAAGACCGTAATATTAACTCTCGTAAAGATGAAATGCTTAGAGTACATCTAGATAACTGGGGGTCTTTTATGAATAACACTATCTCTCAAACTGCTATGGGTATGTCTCATGGACAAATAAGAAATTCTAATACCCCCGATGATGGCTTTATAAGTAAATCTTATTAAAGCTCACTTGTAGATAGATCATGGGGGGACTATAGGGGGGTCGTTAAGTTCCATCCATAGATAGACTATAGATTTGACCTTCATCAGCATCTTCATTATAATCAACCCATAGGTTCTCTCTCCTCATAAAGACCCTATAATTGACCCTTGTAGTTTCCTTCTGGGTGGTCCTATAAGGGTCTTATAAAATGTTTTTACCACAAAAATTTGAAAGGCTTACGCATATATACAAATCTAGGATTTACCCCATATATACAACTTTTTGTACAAATTTAGTCTATATATAGAGTCTTTTATATGTAGTACTGTCATAGAGACAGCACTGCAAGTTAAGCTATAGCTAGGATCTAAGGGTTTTTATCTTGTTTTGGACAGTAAAAGGACAATAATTGGACAGGATGGGGGGATATATAGGGTCTATTGTTACAGATTGTAAAGATTTCTATGTTTTTATTTTATCGATAGCCAACTCATAGTAATAATTCAATCAGTACTAGAAATTATTTTTATAGTACTAATCCCAGAAACTTATTAATCAAATGATTACTACAACAAACCAAAAGGAACAACTAAGAAAGTTTTATGATGCTTTCAATATTGAACCAAGCGGACACATTGAACTTAAGGAAGATCAAAAGGAAAAGTATCAAAGTTTTGTAAGAAAGTTACATGATGACGAATTGCCTAATAATTGGAGATATGGAATCATTACAGATCTACTACAAAACTTTGTTAATGAGTACGACCAGGACAACTTAGAAGATTATCTTTCAGAGATTGCTGATAGTTTAGTAGATGTTTACAACATTGATCTTATTGAATGGTTAAAAGGTGACATCATGAGAGGTTCATTTTTAGAAATAAGAGAACTTAACATAGATGAGCCAAACATGACTATTTTTGATCTTATTAGACAGATGCAATATGAAGTTATCTATTCAATGGGTTATCAGATATTAAATCATCAATATCAAACCTTTGAAGAGTTCCACGAACAAAGAATCAAAGAAGACATTGAAAGAGAAGGCGACCTAGACAAACTCTATGAAGGCCTTTAGACAATCCCTTAAAGCCTCTACGGAGGTTTTAAAGGGTTCTCTTAACAAGTGAACCTTAAAAAGCCCAGTTACTAATTTTAATTATTATGTCTAATTCTTTTAATGCTGTTGCTAGAAAGCATCAGCTAAGAATAGCTAAACAAACTATAAAGAATCCTCATCTAGCATTATTAGGTGGGATGACCTTAGAAGACGCTGAAAGAATTGTTATGAATGAGGCTATCAGGAAAGCCAATGACTTCTAACAACCACCATGAGGACAGCTTAAAAGCTGCTAAAAGAGCGGAGATAGAGCGGATATGGTTCGCCCAGGAAGCAACTAATAAGGAATTATTAGAAGCTTATAAAGCTCTTGATATTAAGGAGAATGATCAATGACTAGTCTTATTGTTTGGATATGCTTAGTTATTCTCTTGTATATCTTTCTTAAAAACTTTATTAATCACGCCTAGTTAACTCTAGGCTTTTTCTTCTTTTTATTTTTTATTATTCCTGGTCTTATTATCCTTGGCCAACTTTTAGATGGACTCTTAAAAACTTTTTTGTAATAGTTTTTATGGGTTCTTCACTGAACCTTTATCCCAGATTATTATTTTTTATGGCACAAAAAGAAACAAAAACTAATGACTCTTTGAGAATTAGTATCTCTCTAACAAGAGAACAGTGGACTATACATAGCCTACTACTAAAACAATCAATTCCAATGCTTGAGCAACCATTATGGAGGACTGCCGAGCAAATTGAAAAGATGTTTGAAGCATCACTTATGGCAGCAAATTTAGAAAAGGAAATTGTTAAACATGAAGGAGGGGATAGCTAGATGCAACTTAAATTAGATTTACCAATAGAAAGATGGGAGTTTATTAAAAGTAAACTTGAACCACATAAAAATGATTCTGAAACAATTACTTTGTTCTGTCATGCCATTGAAGCTTTTGACTTTGAAGAATCTTTTCCTTCAAAAATTTTTCAATGCTTGTCAGCAAGTGGTAGAAATCCTTTTAAATTTCCTGATGTACGCACTATTACATCTTGTAATGGTGGCCCAGGTTTAATTAAACAATCAGCACAAGCGGGTTTATCATGGCCTACTTTATCTGAGCCTTACTATCAATTTCTTTTAGACAATTTTAGGATGGAGAAAAAGTAATGAGTGATTATCCATACAACCTTACAGCAATAGCTACTCATTTAAGGGATCTTGCAAGGTCTATTGCTAAAAAACTAGACATAAGTGAACAGGATGCCTGGGATCTTTGTATTGAAAAGCTTGAATCTAAATACCTTCAAATGGACAGCCAGTATCGTATTAAAAAAACTTTATTTAATGATGATTGTTTAACAAAGGAGGACAATAATGATTCAATGTCCTAACTGCAACAGCGACAATACTATTGTCTTACATACAAGAGAAAGGGAAGCTGCATATCTTTGGAGGTCTAGAACCTGTAAGGAATGTGGTAAGAACTTCAGTACAAGAGAGTACAGTTTGGAAGAACTTGCCAAACTGATTGATGAAGGTAAAGAATCTCTTGATATTATGCGTGGTCACTGTGATGAATTGCTAAGTGATCTACAGGTTCTAATCTCTCAATACTCAAATAGTAAGGAGGTTAAATAATGATGGATAAAAAAGAATATTGGATAAAATTAACAATGGAAGACTACGGATTTATCCTTAAGGCTTATGGACTTGCAGTAATTTTTTTGGCTACGCAATATCCAAAACCAATAAGAGGTAAAGATTGTGAGTGGAAAAAAGAAAAGAGAAAAAAGAACGAAGAATTATGTAAAAAATTAAATAAATCTCAAGACAGATTCCTAAAGACTTGTAGGGAAACTATGAAGGAGGAGGTTAAATAATGAAATTTACTGATAGTCAGAAAGATTTTATTCTTGATTCTCTTACCACTGAGATTACTAACAAAGAAATACTCATAAAATATTGGACAGATAAAGCTGAAAAAGAAAACAACATACAACTTAAAAATGGCATGAGAAAGATGATTGAATATGCAGTACAAAAATTAGAAGAACTAGAAGAAATGATAAGGATAATAAATGAGTAAGCAAACTGATTTAGAAGATCGGATGTGGAGTCGTGGGTTTGACAGACGGCAACGCAACATCAACAACAACTTATCTAAAGGTACAGAATCAGAAACAGATTATGCAAAAACCATGATCAAAGCTGGTCTTCTACCTTTTGTTGATGCTATACAACAGTTCCTTGATAGAGCTTGGAGAGGTACACCAGGAGTAAAAGCTACAGCGGCAATCAAGCTACATGAATTTAAAGATGTAGATGTTATTGCTTTTATTACTTTTAAAGGTGTTATTGATGGTGCTTCCCAAAAGAAAACAGCCACACAGGCAGCACTACAAGTAGGGCATATGCTTGAAGATGAACAGAGGTTTACTTTGTTTGAACAGCAAGATAAAAAACATTTTACAAACGTCAAGCAGCATATATCAGATACCAATCATCAGAGGTACAGACGCAATATGATGATAGGTCACATGAGAAACAGAGGTTTTGTTTTTAAATCGTGGTCAAAGGAGGACAAACTTAAGGTTGGTTTGAAGCTTATAGATATAATGATTAGTGCCGTTGGCATGGTAAAACTTTCTACTACCAGATTAGGTAAACAATCAAAAACATATATTGAATTTACGCAAGGCACTATGGATTGGATAAAACGACAACGCAAAAATAGATTAGCTTGTTATCCACTGTATGAACCATGCGTAGAACAACCGATTGATTGGACTAGCACCACTGAAGGTGGTTTCCATACAAAAAGACTTAGACATATCAAAGCAATCAAATCAAAAGACCTTACTTACCATGAAGAAGTAACAAAAAGAGAACCAACAGCACTTTATACAGCACTGAATTGTCTTCAACAAACAAAGTGGGAGATAAATACAACTGTTCTAGATATTGCTCAAAGCTGTTGGGATAGAGGTATAGAAGTAGGTTGTCTAATAGATGCTGAACCACTGCCACAAACTCCAAAGCCATATGATATTGATACTAATGAAGACTCAAGATCTTGGTGGAGAAGAGAAGAAGTATTAAGACATGATCAAAATGCACATGATCGAATGAAAAGGTATCAATGTATCATGTTGCTTGATACTGCTACTAAGTTTGCAGAAGAACCTTTTTATCACGTTACACAGGCAGATTTTACAGGCAGAATCTATTATATATCTGGTATTTTTAACCCACAGGGTAATGATTTAGCTAGATCTTTACATAGATTTGCAGAGGGTGCAGCAATAACAGATGAGAAAGCAAAGAATTGGTTGGGTATTGCAGGTGCTAACTCATGGGGTTTGAGCAAATGCAGTTATGAAGAACGTATCGAATGGTCTAAGACAGAGGGTGAAGCTTTAGCTAGGCAGATAGCAAGCAATCCAGAATCTTACATCAGTATATGGAGTAAGGCAGACGAGCCTTGGCAGTTTCTTAGTTGGTGTTTAGACTTCAACGAGCTATTAGAACAGGGCTATGGCTATGTAAGCAAGCATCCTGTGTTACTTGATGGTACAAACAATGGCTTCCAACATTTTGCAGCCATGTCTCTTGATGATGATCTTGCAGCAAAAGTAAACCTAAAAAATTATGACCAGGTAGAGGACTTATATGAAGATGTAAAAGATCAAGTTATAAAAGAGCTTCGTGATCTTAGTTATGAACAATGTCTAGCTGAAGATTGGTATAAGCATCACGAATTAATTACAAGAAAGATGATAAAAAAACCTGTGATGATGATACCGTACAGTGGTAAAACTTTTGGGATTGCAACTGCTGTTCGAGATTATTTTGTAAGCAGTGATGAAGAGTTGTCTTGGGATAAAGACTGCTTCTTACATAACCATTATCTTGCAAAAATTATAGAGAAAAGTGTAAATAATATTTGCCCTAAATGTATAACAGTTATGAAATATTTATCAGACATTGCAAGATGTTTTGGTCAGGAAGATAAAAATATATCATGGATTACACCATCTAATTTTTATGTTAAGCAGCAATATTACAACTTTAATATGAAAAGAATACGCACGAAACTGCACACTAGCACTGTACAGTTGTCACTTCTTACTGACACAAAAGAAGTTGACAAAAGAAAATCTACACAGAGTTTTGCTGCAAACTTTGTTCATAGTTTAGATGCTGCTAATGTACATTTAGCATTGACAAAAAGTAAAGCTAGTGGTCTTAATCAGTTCTGCACTATTCACGATTGTTTTGGTTCGACTGCTGCACATATAGAAGAGTTTATAGGCTATGTAAAAGAAAGCTTTGTTGATATGTATAAAAAAAATTTATTAGAAGATTTATATCAGCAAGCAGTTGAACAATTAGATGATCCAAGCAAGCTACCCATACCACCAGACATAGGGGATTTTGATGTGTGTGAAGTTTTATTAGCACCATATGTGTTTAATTAAAGAAAAACGTGACAAGTGATTTTCTTACGGTAATATCAGTGATACATCCAACATGGATGCAATTAAAAGAAAAACTTAAAAGAAAAACTAAATGATCAAATCAGAACCAATGAACATCACGACACCAGTGTGTCAATTTCAATTCGCATGGCTGGTAGAACCTGATACAAAATTTGACCCTGCTGGCATTTGGCAAGTTGAGTGTCTTATTGATCCAGAAAAATCACAAGAAATTGAAGAACAATTAACAGCTTATTTAGAAAGATGGAAGACCCAACTTAAATCTGCTAATCCTCAAAAAAAATACAAGCTTGCACCTATGCAATGGGAGTACACAGAGGTTGATGGTAAGCCATTTTTTAAAATAAAAAGCAAATTAAAAACTACTGTTACTTATTCAGATGGAACTGTTAGAAAGAACAGACCGCCAGCTTTATTTAAATCAGATGGTGTACCAATGTCTGAAGAGGAAAAAGAGGCTGTTAATAAATGTGGACCTGGCACAACTGGTCAAGTTAATTTGCGTTGCAAAGGTTGGGAAAACCCTAGCTTCGGTGTCGGAGTAACTATTCAACCAGAAGCTGCAATCATTCACAACCATGTCGAATACACAAAAACCGCACAAGCCTACGGCTTTGAAACAGAAGAAGCAACCATCGAAGAGGAGAAGCCCAAAGCGAAAGCAGGGTTTGAAACAGTCGGAGCAGACGAATTTTAGAAGTAAGTTTGAAGCTGCAATAGCAGCTACATTACAAACAAATAAAGTTCCTTACACCTATGAAACACTTGATGTTAGCTACCAAATCAGTTGCGTTTATAAGCCTGATTTCATCCTTGACAACGGCATCTGTATTGAAACTAAAGGCTTCTTCTCAAAAGAAGACCGCAGAAAACATATTGCGATCAAGACGCAACGACCCGACCTAGATATTAGGTTCTGTTTTCAAAACAGCAAAGCAAAATTGAGTCGTGGCAAAAGAAGTTTAACCTATGGTGCTTGGGCTTCTAAGCATGGGTTTCTTTGGAGTCATGGCTCTATTCCAGAAGAATGGTATGGAAACCAAAAGTAAATACGTCAGAAAAGAACCTTGCCCTAAGTGTGGTAGCAAAGATAACTTAGCTATCTATGATGATGGTCATGGTTACTGTTTCGGTTGTGGCTACACGCAGCAACCACAGAAAGATAAACCCAGAAAATCTTTTGTTAAATCAGTGAAGAAACCATTACTAAAATTTGTTACACCAAAAGCATTACCTAAACGTGCGCTCACAAAAGAAACTTGTGAACTCTTTAACTACGGAACATCTGAACATAATGGTCAGCCAGTACAAGTTGCTACCTATGAAGATAAATTAGGTAGGCAAGTCGCACAGCATATTAGATTTCAGAATAAAAAATTTATTTGGCTTGGTGATGTAGGTGATCTACAGCTATGGGGTCAAAGATTATGGAGACAAGTTAATACAGGTAATATGTTTGTCACTATTACAGAAGGAGAGATTGATTGTATGTCAGTCTCGCAAGCACAAAATAACAAGTACCCTGTAGTAAGTTTGCCTTCGGGATCACAGTCGGCTAATAAATATATAGCTGCGAATTTAAAATGGTTATCTCAATTTGTACGGATAGTAATTTGTTTTGACAGTGACGAGCCTGGCATGGTTGCTGCCGAAAAAGCAATTAAAATCTTACCTCCTGGTAAGGCAGCAATATGTAGATTACCTAGAAAAGACGCTAATGAAATGCTCATCGCAGGTGAAGGGGAAGAACTTAGAGATCTCCTATGGAAAGCAACACCTGTTAGACCAGATGGAATCCTTAACGCCTCTAACCTCTGGACAGAACTAACAAAGAAAGGCAGCAACAGTATCTGTTCTTTTCCTTTTCCAGAACTAGATAAGTTCTGCAAAGGGTTTCGTAAACAGCAGATGCTTTGTATAGCAGCAGGTAGTGGTACAGGTAAGTCAACTATATGTCGTGAACTAGCACATCACTTTATGAAGAATAGTCTGACCGTAGGTTATATAGCTCTTGAAGAATCGGTACAAAGAACAATGCAGGGGATACTCGGTGTAGAGATGAATAAACCCCTGCATCTTGAGGATAATGTAGAAGAAACAGAAGGGCTAAGACAATCCTTTGATAGGCTGTTTGGTACAGGAAAACTATTCTTATATGATCACTTTGGATCTATTGATCCAGATAGATTAGTCGAACAGATACAGTATCTTGCAACAGCAGAAGGTGTAGATGTTGTTATCTTGGATCATCTAACAATAGTTGTTTCTGGCATCAGTGATCTTGATGAGAGAAGAGCTTTGGATGTAGTCTGTACAAAACTTAGGCAGGTAGTTGAATCTACTGGAATAGGTTTGATTATTGTTTCTCACTTGCGTAGGCCAGAAGGTAAAGGACATGAGGAGGGTAATAAAGTTTCTTTAAACCATTTGAGATCGTCACATAGCATAGCTCAGTTGAGCGATTTGGTTGTTGCCTGTGAAAGAAATCAACAATCAGAAAGCTATGCAGAAAGAGCAGAACTACAGTTAAGAGTATTGAAAAATAGACACACAGGAATGACAGGACCAGTAGATAAATTATTGTATGACGAAAAGACAGGAAGACTTGTAGTACCTATGGAAACTTATTTTGGAAACTAATGACTTTACTTATTGACGCTGATTGGCTTATCTATTCTTCATGCTGTGCCTGTGAACAGGATATACAGTGGGATAGTAACTTACACACACTTCATGCAGATGAAAGAGATGTGCATGAAATGGTTGATGGTAGAGTTGCACATTATCAAACCATTGCTGAAGGTGATAAGAATGTTGTTATGTGCTTTACTGAGTATCCAACATTTAGACATACAATATATCCAGAATACAAAGCTAATAGAAAACACAAAAGAAAACCTTTAGGTCTTCGTAAAATTATTGAAGGGGTAAGAGAAAGATATACGTCTGAAAGTTATGCAGGTTTAGAAGGTGATGATGTGATGTCTATTCTTGCAACATCAAAAAAATATGACAACCCGATAATAGTTTCAGTCGATAAGGATATGAGATCTGTGCCTTGTACCCTTCTCGCAGGTGATGACATGGAACTTATAACCAAACGTAAAGCTGATAGGCATTGGATGATACAGGCTCTTACAGGAGATAGTACAGATAACTACTTTGGAATAGATAAAGTAGGGCCAGTAACAGCAGAAAAGATATTAGGTGAAGCTAAGACACTTGAACAGATGTGGGAGAAAGTAGTAGCTGCTTATGAAAAAAAGAAATATAATTTTGCTGATGCTGTTCTTAATGCACAGCTTGCAAGGATATTGAGAGATGGAGACTTTGATTTTGATACAGGTGAAGTGTCTCTCTGGACTCCATAAAAAAATACCAACAACGCAGTAGCATGGGCTGTTGGTATTTCTTAGTTGCCTGGATAAGCATATCAACCTTATCACACAAATATAAACTTGCTGTACTTTATTACTAAACTTGAACTATACTATTAGTAAATGTTTTAAAGCATGGCATCTGAAAAACTACCAGTTATCACAGATGAATTGATTTTTGCTTTAGATCAAATCTTTCCTAATCGTCATCCTGACTTGTCTTTATCTGATAGAGAGATATGGTATAGGGCAGGGCAACGATATGTTGTTGATTATTTAATTGAGCAACAATCAAGACAGAAAGAAACCATGCTCACTAATTCAGTTTTGGAAAACTAACTATGTGTCCACCAAGAAGACCAAGGCCACCAGCTTTACCACCTCCAAGGCCAATAGCACCTGCACCAGAAAGAACTGCACAAACTGTAAAGGTTGGTTCAGACAGAGGGCAAGGTACTAAAACTAAAACTGAACGCAAAAGAAAGCCTACTGGTACAGATACATTAAGGATTCCAGTAACAATGTCTAGTGATCTGAGGTATTAATTATGTGCATAGGAAGGCAAGCATTTCCAGCTGTTGTACAAAGCCAAGCACCAAGGAATGATGCTCCCACTGTTACTGGCAGACAAAGAGGAGTTACAGATCCTATTGATACTTCAAAAGTAACAGCACGTTTAAAGAAAAGAAGATCAGATGAAAGATATGCTCAAGGTCTTAAAAATATGAGTGCAAAAGGAAGGTCGCCAAATGACCTTAAAATAACAGGAACACCTGCGAGAGGCCAATCAAGTAATAAAGCAAGGCTTAGGTAATGGTTTATTCTGGACAAGGGCAAACTGCTGCTGGTAGGTATGCACAATTAGAAAGTGCAAGGTCTACTTTTGACAGAGAAGCAAAAGAATCATCAAAGCTAACCATACCTAGCCTCATTCCTGAAAGTACAACAGGCACTAGATCAAAAATAAAAACCCCCTTCCAAGCGGTAGGAGCAAGAGGTGTCAATAGTTTGGCATCTAAACTTTTATTTGCATTACTACCTCCATCAACTGCATTTTTTAAATTAAGTATTGATAGTCTTGAACTTTTAAAACAAGGTCAAGAAGGTCTTGAGTCAGAAATAGATAAAGGATTACGAACAATAGAATCAGCCTTGATGAATGAGATAGAGATCTCTAACGATAGGGTTGCAATGTTTGAAGCACTAAAGCATCTAATTGTTGGAGGGAATGTTCTTCTCTATCTCACAGATGACGGACTGAAAGTATATCCACTATCTAAGTTTGTATGTAAACGTGATGCAGTAGGTAATGTCTTAGAAATTATTACAAAAGAATCAGTCAACCCTAATGCACTTTCACCACAGTTTTTAGAACAAATAAAAAAGAAAGAAAACTATGATGAAAAAACAATGGAAGGAGATCTTGATATATACACATACATTAAAAGAATTAATGATGAACATTTTTGGCATCAAGAATGTAAAGGAGAAAAGATACCAGGCACTGATGGCAGATCAAAGGTAGAAGTATCACCTTGGATTACTCTTAGGTTTGTTCGTATTGATGGTGAAGATTATGGAAGAGGTTATGTAGAAGAATACAGAGGAGACTTGATTAGTTTAGAAGCTTTAATGCAAGCCATTATAGAAGGTGCAGCAGCTTCAGCTAAAACAATATTTCTTGTAAATCCTAATGGTGTAACAAGAGCAGCTACTTTAGCCAAAGCTCCCAATGGTGCAATAAGGGAAGGAACTGCTAATGATATATCTGTAATGCAGGTAAACAAGGGAGCAGATTTTAATGTGTCATTTTCTGCGATACAACGTATTGAATCAAGACTTGAATATGCTTTTCTTATGGCAAGATCTGTTCAGAGAGATGCTGAAAGAGTAACAGCAGCAGAAGTCACTATGATGGCTAATGAGTTAGAAAATTCTTTGGGTGGTATATACAGCATTTTGACTCAAGAATTTCAACTTAAATATTTGAAGAGAAGGATGCATATGCTTGTTCGTTCTGGTAAAGCACCAAAGCTACCAGAGAGATTAGTCAAACCTAAGATCGTTACTGGTGTTCAAGGGCTTGGTCGTGGTAATGATCGTAATAAGCTTATTGAATTTATTGGAACGGTTTCACAAGCTTTAGGTCCAGATATAATGCGTCAGTACATGAATGTGGATGAAGCCATAAAACGACTTGCAAACTCTATTGGTATAGATACTGTAAACTTAGTTAAGACGCAAGAAGAGATCCAGGATGAGATGGAAGCTATGCAACAGCAGCAGCTTATTCAACATCTTGGACCTGCTGCTCTTGGATCACCATTACTTGATCCACAAAAAAATGCAAATGCAAATTCACAACAACCAATGGAGGTAGATGATGGCAGCGAAGAAGTCTAGAGCAAGAGATGAAGATGGCAAATTTGTCTCTGCAAAAGCTATTGTTAGCGAATTAGGTGTAAACGATACACCCGAACCGAACAAACCAAAAGTGGTCGAAACTAAAAATGGTCGTACAATGACTTATAACTAACCAAAAAAATTATGACTTCATCACAAGTAAACATTTCAGAAACACCACCAATGTCTGCTAATGACTTGGAAGGTTTAAAAGATGAAAATGGTTTATATGCTGGTAAGTTTAAATCTGTTGAGGATCTTGTAGGAAGCTACAAAGAACTTGAAGGTAAGCTTGGAGCTATAGATCAAACCAGAGAAGAACCAGAAGGCAATGTAGAAGAGCAAGCAGAAGAACAAGAAGTCAATGATTCTGAATTTAATGCAGAAGAATATTATGGAGATGGTCTTGCTTCTGTTTTAGAAGAAGTTGGTATTGATGCAGAAGACATATCAAATCGTTTTTTAGAAAATGATGAAATTTCTGAAGATGATTACAGCAAGCTTGCAGAAGCAGGGTTTTCAAAACAAGTTGTTGATTTATATTTAGATGGTGTTCGCAATGCTGGTATTGCAGGTGAAGTAGATGCAGAGGGTATCAAAGAATCAGTTGGTGGAGATGAAAGCTATGGTCAGATGGTTTCTTGGGCTATGGAAAATTTACCTGCTGAAGATATACAAGCTTTTAATAAGCTTACCGATACAGGAGATGGACCTGCTATTAAGTTAGCTGTTCAAGGTATCTACTCACAATACAATAACGCTATGGGAATTGAACCAAATTTAGTATCAGGTCGTGCTTCTCAAGGTGGACCTACACCATTTAGATCTACAAATGAGGTAGTTACTGCTATGTCTGATCCTCGCTATGGTAAAGATGTAACATACACTGAAGACGTACAAAGACGTTTAGGTGGTAGTGACGTATTCAACACTGGTCGTTAATTATGGCTAACAAACCAACTAATCCAGAACTTTATTCAAGAGTTAAGGCAGAAGCCAAAAAGAAGTTTGATGTTTATCCTTCTGCATACGCTAATGCCTGGTTGGTGAGAACCTATAAAAAACGTGGCGGTGGTTATCGTAAAACTTAATTATGAAAAAACTAACAGACAAACAAAAAAAGAATCTTGATAAAACTGGTGATGGTAAAATCAGTAAAGAAGATTTTTTACTTCTTCGTAGATTGAAGAAAAAGAAAAATGGCAAAGCTTAGTCTTAGTCAGATGAGAACTCTGAAAAAACATTCAGAGCATCATTCTAAAAAACATATGGATATGATGAAGAAGCTTATGCGTGAAGGTTCTTCATTCAAAGCTGCACATAAAAAAGCACAAAAAGATGTAGGCAAATGAGTCTTACTAGATGGTTTAAAGAAAAATGGGTTGATGTCAAAACAGGCAAAGACTGTGGTAGAGGTAAAGATGAAAAAGGTAGACCTTACCCTGCTTGCAGACCATCAAAAAGAGTTAGTAGTAAGACTCCAAAAACTACAGGAGAAATGAGTAGCAAGGAAAAATCTAGATTTAAAAGAGAAAAGACAGGCTCAAAAAAAATTAGTTACCAACACAGAAGAAAAAAAAGAAATAGTTTAAAGATTGCGTAAAGGTGTTATATTTTAAATAGCTTACATTTTTTATGTCTAAGGGCGTATCAATGACCAAGAAGGATAAAGACCCCACAGGTGGTCTTACTGCTTCTGGTCGTAGAAAATACAACCGAGCAACAGGTGGAAACTTGCAAGCTCCTGTTACTAAAAAGACAGGTCTAACCAAGACAGAGAAAGGCAGAAGAAAATCTTTTTGTGCCAGAATGTCTAAGGTAAAAGGACCATTAAAAAAAGATGGCAAGCTAACTCGCAAAGCCCTTGCCTTAAGAAAGTGGAATTGTGGGTCTGTATAAATTAACAAAGTAGAAATCTAAATATCTAAGTGCCTGATGCGTCAGATACCACTTGAGAGAAAGGATTGAAACGAAGTTAGTTACTCAAATTTGTAAACATTAATCAAGGAGTCTTTCTATGGCTAACGCCACAGTCTCACGCCTTGGTTTGGTTAATAACACTGGTACAGCGTTTGACGCTCTTTTCCTTAAAGTATTTTCAGGAGAGGTGCTAACAGCGTTTGCCAGAAATAACATTTTCAACGAGCAACTTCATTCAGTTCGTACTATCACAAGTGGTAAGTCAGCACAGTTCCCAGTATTAGGAACTGCAACGGCGGCGTATCATACCGTAGGCACCCCCCTCGTTGGAGCGAACCAAATCAAGGCAAACGAAAAGATTATCAACATTGATGATCTTCTAATTTCTCAAGCCTTCGTAAGTAACTTAGAGGAGCTTTTTTCTAAAGTGATTAGAGCCTTTTGTTGGTAACAACAAATAGATAACAAGGTGAATTGCTGGAACTCCTCCATAAAACAAGGACAATCAGCAGCCAAGCCAGTACACCAACTGGAAGGTTCAACGACTAACTCCCGATAGGAAACTAAGTAACGGAGACACGAGTGCCTTGCACCCAACCAGTATTAACAAGGGGGTGAAGATATAGTCTGAACTGCATTAATGGCAAAGATGCAGAACTAAAGGATAAAGAGCCTTTAGGATAACAATCTTGAAGAATCACTATGATGTTCGTGCTACTTACGCTGATGAGCTTGGTAAAGCTCTAGCTCGTACGTACGATCAAAACGTAGCGAAGATGATAGCAAATGCTTCTAGAGCATCTACTACATTATCAGGTGGACAAGGTGGTATCGTATCTAGTTTCCCAACTGGTGCTGGTAACACAACTTCTGCTGGTATTACTGGTGATGAACTAGCTGGTGCTATCTATGATATTGCACAAGCATTTGATGAGAGAGACATCCCTCCAACAGATCGCTTCTGTGTATTACCACCTGCTGAGTACTACAAGTTAGCTGAATCAGCTACAAGAACTGTAGATGTTGACTTCAACCCTGGTGGCAATGGTTCGTTTGCTTCTGGTAAGGTACAGCAAGTTGCTGGCATCCCTGTGATGATGAGTAACAACGTACCTCAGAGTAACGTATCTTCTAACCCAAGTGGTGCGAACAACACTTACTCAGGTGACGATAGTAAAACTATTGGTCTTGTCTTCCACAAGTCTGCTGTTGGTACAGTAAAACTTATGGATATGACAACTGAAATCTCTGGTTCAGATTATGGCATAATGTATCAAGGAACCTTAATGGTTGCTAAGTATGCGTTAGGTCATGGCATCTTAAGACCAGAATGTGCTGCAACAATTAAACTTGCTGCTTCTTAATTTCAATTTATAGGGTATCTTATTATTAGATACCCTTTTTTTTATACCCATGTATCATTCAACAAAGAAAAAAAAGAAGAAAATGAAAGGTGGAAGAGACTCCCTTAAAATGAAAAAGAAAGGATATTAAAAATGGAAGAAGGAAGAAAGTCTTTACAAATTAAAGCATCAAAAAATAAACAGACTCCTAGCTCATGGTTTGTAAAACAATTAAAAAAGAAATATGACAATCCAAAAGAAGTTAGTAAATTTGGTATCATCTCTAAAGGTAGAAAAGCTAGAGAAGATGCCTTAAAACAATTAAACCAGTATTAATTAAGAGGTACTTATGGCTGTAGCTGCAACAACAGAATTAGAAAGCATTAACATTATGTTGGCTGCTATAGGCGAAGCTCCTATCAACAGTCTTACAGGTACTCTTCCTGTTGATGCTCGACTAGCACAATCAACCCTTACAGAAGTAAGCAAAGAAGTTCAATCGGAAGGGTGGTCTTTTAATACTGAAATAGATGTAACTCTTACTAGAGATGTATCTAATCACATATCTCTTTCAACAGATGTTTTAAGAGTTGATCCTAATATTCATCAACACCCTACGATAGATGCAATACAAAGATCTTTAAAATTGTATGACAGATTAAATAATAAATATGAATTTGATGAAGATCTTATTTGTACTATTGTTTACTTTAGAGATTTTAATGAGATTACAGAACCTGCTAGGCGATATATAACAATAAAAGCTGCTCGTATTTTTGTTGATAGATTAGTTAGTGATGATGGATTAAGAACTTATACACAACAAGATGAAACTAGAGCAAGAGCTATCTTGATGGAGACAGACTTAGCTAATGGAGATCATAATGTTCTTAGAGGAGATCCTTCTTTAACAAGTGTCTTTGATACTTATTCACCTTCTAGTGCTTTGATTAGGTAACAATGGGTTTAATCTCAAGAGCTATACCAACTTTATTAAGAGGTATATCACAAGCTTCAGATGCAACTAAGCAAGATGACCATGCTGATTTGCAAGACAATGCTGATAGCAATCCTGTCTTAGGTCTTACAAAAAGGTCAGGTCTTGAATATGTATCAACTATTTCTAATACAACTTTAGGTAATGTACATATTCATACTATTAACAGAGATGTAAACAGAAGATTTATTTCTGTTTTTAGTAATGGAAATGTAAGAGTTTTTGAGTTAGATGGAACAGAAAGAACGGTACAAAAACCTGATGGTACAACATATTTAAATACAACAAATCCTAGAGATGATATAAAAACTGTTACTATTGCAGACTTTACTTTTGTTGTTAATAAAAGTGTAGTAACTGCAATGGATACCAGCACTTTAACCAGTGGAAATATTACACAGGCCATAATTTTTGTAAGTCAAGTATCAAATAGCACGACATATTCAGTCACGATTGATGGAGTAACAGTTTCTGACAATACAGCTAATGATTCAACTTTAAGCACTACACAAGTTGCAACTGATTTAAGGACAGGTTTAGCTGCTGGTTTAACAGGTTTTACATTTCAACAAAATGGTCCTGTTGTTCATGTAAAAAAAACAGATGGATCTGATTTTTCTATAGATGGAAATGACACACAAGGTAATCAAGATTTAGTAATAGTAAAAAATAGTATTCAAAGATTTTCTGACTTGCCAACAGTTTCACCTCATGGTTATGTAGTGGAAATAAATGGAGATGATACAACAGATTTTGATAATTACTACGTTAAGTTTGTTGCTAACAACAGCACCACTACAGGTACGTTAGAAGAAGGGCATTGGGAAGAATGTGCTGAATCAGGTATTCCTTTTAAATTTAATTACGACACAATGCCACATATTCTTATAAGGCAAAGTGATGGTGATTTTAGATTTGCAAGAGTTGATGGTGATTCATTTACAGATCTAAGTACTGCTGGAACTTACAGTCAATCAGGAACTACTGTTACTGTAACTTCTGCTAATCATGGATTATCAAGTAGTGATTCAGTACAATTTGATTTTGTTTCTGGCAACGCTGTTGATGGTACTTTTACAGTAACGGTCACAAATGCAAATACGTTTACGTTTACAGCAGCAGGTTCTTTAACAACAACTGGTAATGTAGCTTTTGGTAAAGTAAATAATTCAACCTTACCTAAATGGGGAGAAAGAACTGTAGGTGATATTGTTTCTGCACCTGATCCTTCATTTATTGGTAAGGCTATAAATAATGTATTTTTCTATAGAAGCAGACTAGGAGTATTAGCTGATGATAATGTCATACTTACAACAGTATCTGAGTTCTTTCAATTCTTTAGAGAAACAGTTTTAACTATTGTTGATAGCGATCCTATAGATGTATCAGCTTCACATACAAAAGTATCAATATTAAAACACGCTGTACCAATGGCAGAACAATTAATATTGTTTTCTGACCAAACACAATTTATTCTTACATCATCATCTGTTCTTACTCTTACACCTAAAACAGCTACGGTTGTAGTTGCAACAGAATTTGAAAGTAGTGATGCAGCAGCACCTGTAGCTTCTGGTAATAGTATTTATTATCTAACTAAGAAAGGAACTTTTGCCGGTGTAAGAGAATATATTACACAAGAAGATTTAACAATAAGAGAAGCAGCTAATATAACTGTTCATGTTCCAAGATTAATTCCAGTAAATATATTTAAGTTAGCTATTTCAACAAGTGAAGATGTTTTAATTTGTTTAGGAACTGATAATCCTAATCAATTATTTGTTAACAGATGGTTATTTGGTCCTCAAGGAACAAAAATTCTTAACTCTTGGTCTACTTACACAATCAATTCAAATAGAACCATACTAAATGCAGATTTTATTGGTACTGATTTATTTTTAGTAATACAAGAAACTAATGGTACAACTATTGAAAAGATACCATTTGAAGCAGATGTAAAAGAAGCTAATGCAACTTTTAAATTCTGCCTAGACCATAAGGTCACAGAAGACACTACAGGCGTATCAGTAGCTTACAACGCTACTACTGATATTTCTACGTTTACTGTTCCTTATAGATTAAGAGCAAATATGAATGTAGTTGGTAGATATTTAGCCAGTGGAGAAACAAGTACATTTGTTGATACGCAAGGTAATACCAAGACTTTAAAACCAGGTAGGCTTATCCCTACGTCAAATTCTACAGATGGATCAACATCTACTATTACAGCTAGTGGTGATTTTAGAAATAGTAAATTTATTATTGGTGAACCATACGAAATGCACTATAGGTTTAGTCAAAGAAGATTGAATCAAGGAGGACAAGGTAGGGATGAAATTTTAAGTGGTAGATTGCAACTACATCATTTTTATATAAAGTTTGAAGATACAGGATTTTTTAAAGTAGAAGTCACCCCAGAAAATAGAAGTACATCTACACATAAATTTACTGGTCGTTTTCTTGGTTTAACTTCTTCTACATTAGGAAACATAACTTTAGAGTCAGGGACTTTTAAAGTGCCAATAATGTCAAGAGCAGATAGAGTAGATATAGATGTAAAGAATGACACATTCTTACCTACACAACTGGCAAGTGCTGAATATGAAGCTATGTTTCATTTAAGATCTAGACGTACTTAATGGGTTATTTAAGAAAAGCTAATTTAAAAGATCTTAATTATGTATGTGAAAACATGAGAGAAATGGATCGTCTTGAAGCTGTATATCAAACAGGACAAGAACCAGCAGATGCCTTACGTCTTACATATCTAGCAGGGGAACAAGTCTTAACAATAGCTGGTGATGACGATCAACCTATGGGCTTATGTGGAGTTATTAGAGATGGTTGTATATGGATGATATGTACTGATGAATTATTTACTAATAAAAAATATAAAATACAACTTGTAAGAAAAGGTAGAAAATGGGTAGATGGCCTATTGAAAAATTACAAAATCCTATATAATTTTGTATATGCAGAGAACGATTCTGCTATTAAGTGGTTAAAAGCTCTTGGGTTTACATTTGTTAACTATCACGAAAAATATGGAGAGCAAGAGAAACCCTTTTATGAATTTCTGAGGATAGCCTAAATGTGTTCAGTACCAGCTATGGTAGTAGGTTCGGCAGGGTTAAACCTGTTTTCGGGTCTTGCTATGCGTGGTGCTGCCAAAGAAAATGCTAGACAAACATATAAAATGGGATTACGAGCAAACCAATCAGCAGAAGAGTCATTTGGTAATCAACAATCAGCTTTAGGATTTAGACAGAGAGAAAATCAAGCAATAGCAGCACAACAAAAATTAGCAAAAACAATACAAGGATTGCAAGCAAGAGGAACTGCAAGAACAAGTGGTATAACAGGTATAACTGCTAGATTGATATTAGCGGATTCAGAAAGACAAACAGCTAATGCAAGAGAAGCTATAAATCAAAGTTTAGAATCGGCAACTCGTCAGTACAGAAGAAATGTACAAGGTCTTGTAGCACAACGAGACAATAGACGTAATCAAATACAAAGTCAGATAAATCAAGCATATAATCAGATACCTTCTTTAAGTTCAGTTATCTTGGGAGCAGCTTCCCAAGGACTTTCTACCTTTGGATCAGTTTATGGAAGTGAGGCATTTAACTAATGACTAACAGTTTTCAAAGTACAGCTTTTCAATCTGCTACAAGCCCTGTAGATACTTTTGTGCAACCTGTAACTGTACAACCTAAAAGTGGTGCAGAGGAATTAGCTGAAATATTGCAAGCAGTAAATCCAGGTCTACAAGCATTTATTGGACAAAAGATAGAAGATAAAGCTGAAGAAGAATTTGAAAGAGGAATGGAAATAGCTATAGAACAATCTAAAAAAAATTTAAAAAATACACTAACAAATATTAGAAAAGATGAAGGTGACGAAGCAGTTAGGCAGTTAATAGGTGGAAGTTTTCTTGCAAAAGCAGGGTATGAAAAACAAAAAGCTATTTTAGCAGGTGACAGTGTAAGTAGAAAAATAAAAACTTTTCATAATACTTATACTGTACAGCAAATAAAAAACGGTCAAGAGATTTCAATTCCAATAAGTCATTTTGATGTTGGATCGCCAGAGTATCAAACTTTTTTAGATGAAGCTGCAAGTTATGAAACCGAAAAATTAGAAGGTATTAGAAAAAGTTATTTAAATAAATATTTTTTACCAAAACAAGCTTTAGCTTTAGAAAAAATTACAGAAGATCAAATTAAAAATTTTAATGAATTTAGTTACCAAAGAACAAAAAACCAAGCATTACCAACAATATTTAATAATTTAGAAACTTATATTGATGGTGACAAAGAAACAGCTTTAGCCAATGTAAATGAATATATAGAAGATAATGTAACGCTTGGTTTAGCTAGTGATAAAAATATAAAATTTTTTGATTCTTTACTTGATATTGGTAAAAGTTCAATTACAAGATTGTATGACACAACTGGTAAAATTTCTGATATTGATAGTGCTATAGAGATGATAGGTGACATAAATTATGGACCAAATGGTACATCAAAATTTAAAAATCATCCTAAATTTGAAACAACCTTTTTGAAGTTAAAAGATTCATTAGCTGACTCAAAAGATAAAAATGATAAAAGAGAATTAGAAAAAATTAAAGCTGCTGAAGATCAAACAATAGAAAGAATTCTTGAAAAATACCCAAATGATGTAGAACGTGCTAATGCTTTGTTAGATTTCTTTCCTTTTAGAAAAAAGAAAGTTTTAGAAACAATAGAAATATTTGAAACAGATAGAAGTTCTAGATATCAAGATCTACAATTAGATGTAGGATCAGGCTTATACGCTAATAGACCTGATGAAGCTTTAGAAGAATTAAAAGAAATTTGGGATAGTCATGGTGGTACTGCTACACCAGAAGATAAAAATAATTATGATAAAACATTTTCTGTAATTCAAAATTTTAAAAAAGCTGCACCTATTAATTACAACACACGAATTGGTAAAGCAGTTAACCAAGCTAATTCATTATTAGGTGGTAAATATGATGAGTATGGTTATACTTTTGAGGACAATACTAAAGGTATGCAAGCAATAGAATTAGAAAACGAATTTACCAGAAACGTAATAGATCAGATACAAAACACAACAGGTTTATCAAATGAAGAGAAAGAGAATAAATTTAGAATTTTAAAAGATGCTTATATTGCAGAAGCACAAAGAATTGGATTAGGAAAAACAAAAGAAGAAGTTGCAAAAGAACAAGAAATTCAAGCTTTATCAGATGATTCTGGGTTATCTATAGACCAAATAAAACAAATATTAAGTGAAGAAGGAATGGAAACAGTAATTGGACCTAACAATATGACAGAAACAAATACAGAAGAAATAAACACAGATAATGAACCTGGTGGATCTGGTAAAAGTTTTTTTGAAATTATTGGGAGAAAAGATGATTTACCTCAAATAGAATCAAGAGTTATACAAGAACTAACAAGTATGGGAGGTGTAACAAGAGAAAATAGAAATAAGTTAATTGAACAAGTAATAGAAGAAAAAGAAAAAATGAACGTAACCAATATTGCAGGTAAATCACAAGCAGATTCTATAATTAAATTTTTACAAACAGGTGAATATGGTTTTGGTTTTGGCGGTCCTAAAACATATGAACCTTTAAAACTATTAGTAGATTCAAATAATTTAGAAGCTAGTGGTTTTAGCGATGACGATACACCAACTACTGTCACTGTTGAAGCAGGTGACACATTAGGTGAATTAGCAGAACAGTTTGGTGTACCATTACAAGCTTTTATGGAAGCAAACAATATAACTAATGCAGATTTAATAAGAGCAGGTCAAGAATTGGTTGTGCCAATGGTTGATATGAGATCAAATGAATCATTACCAATGCAAAATATGTTACCAGAATCAGAATTAAACGAATTAAAACAACAGATAAAAGTACAAACAGATAATGATCAACCTTTAACAAAACAACAAATAAACAAAATACTAATTAATGCAGGGTTTACACAAGAACAGGCAAAAGTAATGACAGCTATAGCTATGGCTGAATCAGCTAACAGAGCAAATGCTTTTTATGGTGGTACAGAAGAAGAACCAGAAGAATCTTATGGTTTATTTCAAATAAATATGTTTAACTACAAAGGTATGGAGTTAGGAAATGATAGAAGACCTAAACTAGGTATAGACAATAACAACGCTTTATATGATCCTGTACTTAATGCTATAGCTGCTAAATTAGTGTTTGATGAAACACAAGCACAAAGAGGTAATGGCTATTTAGCTTGGGGGGTTTACTCTAAAGACGGTAAAACAGAAGACCCAAACGCTAGATACAAACAATTTCTTGATTAACAATGACAGACTCTAACTTACAAAATACAGTACCAGAAGGTGCTTTTGGCATTGGATCTAAAAAAACTGATGATTTTACAAAAAACGAAAAACTAAGAAATACAGGTGTAAAAGACGTACCAAAAATGATTTTGGATAGTCTTAAAAATCAAACAGGAGCAACTGTTCTTCCACAGCAAATTACTGAGAAAGCTATTGAAAAAGCTACTATTGATGGTGAAGATGTTAAAACAGCAGCTAAAATTGCAATCGGTGCTGCAACTGGTGTACCTGCCTTTGTAAACGGTATAGCTGACACAGGTAAAGGAATATATGATTACACAAGGGGTAAACCTTATAAAGAAACAAATATATTTGATATAAGTTCTATAGAAGAACAATATGCAGGTGATACTGCTTATGAATTACCAAAAGTATTTGTACAGTTTTTAATACCTTTTGGAGCTATTGGAAAAGGGTCGCAAGCTATTGGCATTACCAGTAATCTAGTAAAAGCTAAAAAAGCAAAAGTTGCATTTAATGTTTTAAAAAATCCAATACAAGCAGGGGTAGCAGAAACTTTAGCTTTTAAACCAACTGAAAATAATTTTTATAATTTATTTGATCCTTTAGTAGCAAAGTTTCCTAATTTATCTAATCCGATATATGAATATTTAAGAGCAGATGAACAAACTGAAGATTTTAATTTTGCTGATAGAAAATTAAGACAATTTTTAGGTGCAACTTTAAATCCTGTTGATGTTGCTTTAACAGGTAAAGAATTAACTACTGGAATAAAAACTTTAAAAACATCAGAAAAAATTATTTCTAATTTGAAAAGTCAATTAGATGCAGTAAAAGCAGATAAAAAATTAAAAGATACGATAGTAAATGAATTAGACAGAAGAGATGGTTTTACACTGCAAAAAACTCTTCCAAGTAATGCTGACGATCTTGATGTAACTACAATAAAAAAAGTAAATAATATTAAGGATAATAAAAAGTATAAACGTACTTCAAAAAAAAGAAAATTTAATAATCGACCAGGTGGTGATCCAGAAATTACACCGAATCAAATTAATCCAGAGCAAGTTGCTAATTCACAAAGAAATGCTGAATTTACTTTTAGTAGAGCAAGAGTTATCAAAGAAGAAGGAACTTATTCTGCTGTTAAAAGTAGACAAGACACTGTAGCAGGTGCAATTAAACTATTAGCTGATACACCAAAATTAAGAGAATATGCAAAAGCTTATGCTGCCATGTATAACGAAGTTCCTACTGATGAATTGACATATGCACTAGCTGAAAAGATTACATATGCAACACAACAAATAGCAGAAACAAATCAAAAACTAATTAATTCTATACAAGTTATTAAAGATCCAAAAATAATTGAACAAGATGTTTTAGAAATTACGGATAATCTTTTAGAACTTGATGATTGGTTACGTCTTGGTATTCCATTAAGAACAGAACCTGCTAGAGCTTTAAGTGCAATGCAAATTCCTACAACAGGATTGTCACCAGAACAGTTAGCAAATTTAACACCTGCTGAAAGGTTCAAAATGACTAGGTTAAATCAAACAGACATAGTAATGTCTTCTGATGATTTACAATTAAGAGGTGAGCAATTAAGAGAGTTGTTGTTACGAAATTTAGAAGAAGGTAAAACTACAGGAGATTTTTCAAAATTAAATAAACTTACAAACGTAATAAAAAGAACTGAAGGTAAAGTTGAAAAGTTAGAAAATTTATATAAAACAGGTTTAATGCATCGAATTTTAGACAAAGTTGACCCTGCTGTAAGACTTTTTAATGAGATAAGAATAAATGCTATGCTATCTGGACCTGGCACACAAGAAATAAACCTTATATCAGGAGTATTAGAAACATTCCAAAGTTCTTTTGAATTGGCTTTAGGTGCTACTAATAAAACAGAATTTGATGCTGCAATGGCACACATGACTGCATTAATAAGCGATTTTAATTTTTCATCTAAAGCATGGAAACAATCTTGGAACTTAGAAGATAATTTTGTAAATCCAGGTTCTTTGAAAACAGATTATAGCGATAGATTTGCTGTGTCAATGGAAGGGGATTCAACAACAGCAAAATGGGTAAATAGAGCAGGTAAAACTATAAGAATACCAAGTAGATTAATGACAGCTAATGATGCTCTTATACAAAGCAGAAACATTATAAGTTCTGCTCATTTTGAAGCTTATATGGAAGCTAGTAAAAAAGGATTAAAAGGTCAATCTAGAACAGATTTTATTACAGAAAATGTTAAGGCAGTAATAGATACTTTTTCAACTGGCAGCACAAAAGGTCTTACTAGAACTCAATCAAAAATTTTAAAATATGCAAAAGAATTTGGTAGAAGATCAACTTATACAGAAGATATTAGAACTGATGGTTTAATGATTGGTAAGACTGCAAAAGTTTTAAATAGTTTTGCAAATCAAGTACCTATAGCAAGAACATATATGTCTTTTGTTAGAACACCAAATAATATTTTTAAAAGGCAAGCAAGAAGAACTCCACTGTTAAATAATCTTATGGGAGAACTTGCTAATGATTTAAATAGTCTTGACCCAATAGTTAGGCAACAAGCTAGAGGTCAATTACGATTTAGTAAAGGAGCAGGTCTTATATTTTTAGGATTGGCATATAACAAACTAAATGAAGATGCAGATGTTCATTTAACAGGTGGTGGTCCTAATTTATTTACACCAGATGGCAGAGTTGAATTTAAAAAGAAATGGGATAACAAGTGGAGGCCATATAGCATTGGATATGCAAAGAAAGATGCAGATGGTAATTACATATATGGTGAAGATGGTAAAAAAATGTTTGATTATTATTCTTATCAAAGATTAGATCCATTATCAGGTTGGATTGGTTTGATGACTGATTTCTCAAGAATTACAGGTTATTTAACTCAAGGAGAAACAGACGAATTTATTACAAAATATTTATATGCTTTTAGTCGTAATATCTTTGACCGTTCTTACTTATCAGACTTAAGAGATTTTGCAATATTTTCAAGTGATCCAGCAAGAGGTCGTAGTCACTTTGCTGACATATTAACTGGTGTTGTTCCTAATTTAGTGGTTCAAGGAAATAGATTACCAGGAGATATTGCTGACATGATGGGTGTACCCAAAAAAGAATCAGAAATACTTGATGTAAGACGAGATACTGAAGTTAGAGCAGGGGATAAATTGTTTAAAATAAAAGCCAAAGATAATCAATTAATAAAAGAACTGAGAGAAATGTTAAATAAGTTTTCTGAAAGAGTGCCAGGCTATAGCATGAATTTACCTCCTTCACGACAGCATATAACTGATGATTTTAAAACATTTCCAGAAAAGGTTGGTCCAGATTTGGTAAGTTGGATTGGTAAAAGTGAAACTAAAAATTATAAAATATTAACAGTTTTAGGAGATTTAGGAAAAACATTACCAGAACCTTCTGACGTTATTGTTGGTAGTTCAAAAGGTTCAAAAATTGAACCAGTACCATTAAATACAAATCAATATGAAGAAGTTCAAAAAATAATAAACAATCAAAAATTAATTGATGGGTTAACATTAAAACAAGCTTTAAATAAATATATGGAAACAGATTATTTTAAAAACAATTATGACATAGTAAAAAGAGTTGGTCGTGATAATGCAGAAATAGCTATTAGCAGAATTATGAATGGCAAACCAGGAGATAGAGGTGTTTTAGGATTAGGGCTTAGAGGTATAAATAGTTTTTATATAGAAAAAGGTCAGGATCTTTGGTTAAAAGAACAAGGCGATGAATTTTTAGACAAACGAGTTGAAATATTAAATGAAACAAAGGATAATTATAGAAAACAGTATGACCAGACTTTATCCGAGTCTGATTCTACATTTTAATTAATCATGGCTACTAACACTACTGCATCTTTTACAAACCACACAGGCAATGGTACTGCTGGTCCGTTTAGCATT